>CAAGKR010227216.1_pt1 | contig 24280 bp, 25 predicted proteins | sample 2556971 | NCBI WGS metagenome assembly CAAGKR01 (sample SAMEA5207829, study PRJEB30636) | soil metagenome | biome: forest; feature: boreal; material: soil | place: USA | collected 2011-09 | depth 1 m | reverse complement strand
GGTCTCCCTTGGTTGCGAGCAGGCGTTAGCTCAGTCCAGAGGGGACTGGTCAGCAGCAGGCACGACCAGTCGCGCCTCGGGTGCTCCCTACCGTGTCGATGCGTGCTCCCTCACTAAATCGACGCGATCGTCCGAGGCGACGATAGCTATTCGGGTCGCGTCGCGCGCCGGTTTGCGGGCCCGCTCGCTTCAGCCGGATCAGTGGCGGCTCGGGAGCCGTGCGTGTACCTGATCGAGCAGCTCTAGTGCCGCCTTGCGGTCGGGAACCCTCAGCTTGCGCATCGCCTCGGAGACGTGACGGCGCACGGTGACCTGACTTATGCCCAGCCGCCGGGCCGTCGCCGATGTCGTGTTGCCCGCGCGCAGCAACTCGAGTATCTCCCATTCGCGACCGGTCAGCTCCGCTCGCCCGCCGGCGGGCAGGGGCACGCGCCGTCGCTGGCGCTCGCTGAATTCCTCGATGACGCGGATCATCAATCGGCGGGGGAAGGCGGCCTCGCCTGCCAGCACTCCGGACAGCGCGGCGGACAGGCGATCGGGGTCCATGTCCTTGAGCAGGTAGCCCGACGCTCCGGCCCGGATCGCGTCGAAGAGGTGATCTTCGTTGTCCGACACGCTCAGCATGACGATCGCGGTGTCCGGGAGCTCGGTGGCGATCTGCGCGGCCGCCTCGATCCCGTCTCCGGGCATCATGATGTCGAGCAGGCACAGGTCCGGCCGCTCGCGCCGGGCTGCGAGGACCGCGCTCGCGCCGTCGGCCGCCTCGGCGCATACGACGAAGCCGCCCTGCTCGAGCGCCATGCGGGTGCCCATCCGCGCTCCGACGTGATCGTCGGCGATCAGCACACGCGTCCCGGTCCTGGCAGAGGTGCCTCGATCCCCATTCGGTGCGGATCGTTGAGATCCGCTGGGCTCGTGGGTGGCGCTCATGGCTCGCGGGTCGCACTCATGGAAGGATCATCTCGATCTCGGTGGGCGAGCCGGGAGCGGAGCGCACCTGCAGCTGGCCCCCGGCCGACACGGCCCGCTCGCGCATCGACAGCAGTCCGTAGCTTCCATAGCGTGGAGGGCTGCCGACCGTATCGAAGCCCTCGCCGTCGTCGCGGACGAGCAGTCGCAGGTGCTCCCCCTTCTGGACTTCGACCGTGGCCGTTCCGGCGTGGCCGTGGTGGGCTGCGTTGGCGAGCGCCTCGCCGACGATCCGTAGGATGATCTCGCGCTCGCGGGCAGAGACCTGCAGCCCCGGTGCGATCCTCAGCCCGATGTCCAGGTCCAGCCGGCGGCCGAGATCGCGCTTGATCCGCTCGAGCGCGTCGACCAAGGGCTCCTCCGGTGGGGCGCGCAGGGAGGAGATCGCCACCCTGGACTCGTACAGCGCGCGCTCGGCGGCGTTGACCAGGCTCCCGATCGCTTCGCTCGGCTGCTCGCGGTACAGGTTGCGAGCCTGGCTGACGAGGTAGGCCAGCTCCTGTGCCAAGCCGTCGTGCAGCTCGCGCGCGACGCGCCCGCGCTCCTCCATGACTCCCAGCGACGCGGCGCGACGCTGGGAGAAGCGGATCTCGCTGGCGGCGGCGGCTGCCAGCACCAGGTAGGCGAGCAGCCCGAGTCCGTCGCCTGTGTAGAACCAGTCGACGTACAGCGAGGGAGCCAACAGGTAGTTCAGCCAGGCGAACGCCATCAGGGTGGTGCCCAAGGTCACGAGCACGCTGAACCAGTCGGTCGCGTGTCTGCGGCGCACCCCGAAGCCGAGCGCCGCAAGCGCGAACAGTGCCGCGCCCAGTCCCTTCACGGCGAGCACCGACGCACTGCCCGACAGCAGCGGCGCGTGCTCGAACCCGCCGGCCGGCAAGACGTCGACGCCGCGGAGCGGGTGGTTGAACGCGAGCAGGGTCAGCATCGAGATCGCCGTCAGCGCGACTGCGCAGCCGACGAGCACGCGCAGCATCGCTCGACCGGGAAAGCGCACTGGCTGGACAGGGGCGAGGGCGGCCGCGGCCAGCAGCGCGGCGCCGAGCACGCGTCCCATCAAGAGCATCCAGGCGATGTAGCCACCGGCGTAGCTGCCGGTGGCCTCGTGGATCGAGGGGGATAGCAGGTTGCAGGCTCCGAGCACCCCCAGCGAGCCGCACAGCAGCAGATCGGCGGGCATCAGTGTACGGCGGAAGCGCTCGCCCGCCAGCAGCGCGAACAGCAGCGCGACTATCGTCGTCACGGCCGAGACCTCGGCGTGAAGCGTCGGGTGCAGGGCGGCTTCGCGCAGCGCCGGCGTGAGGGTCACGACCGCTGTGATCGCGGCGCCCGCCAGCAGGCACAGCCAGAGCCCGAGCTCGCGCACCGATTCCGCGCGCACCGGCAGGGGTCGCGGCGTGGCGCTCGGCGTCCGGGTTGGCTGTGCGATCGACGGCGCCAACATCTCGGCGTCTTGCGTCATCCCGACTTCAGATGTGGTTCCTGCCGTGATATTCATCCGTGAATCACGCCGTCATCCTTGTCATCGAGGACCAGGTTCCACATAGAGAGGGTTTTGCCGGATACGCTTCGGAAAGCAACTCGGTGCGCCGAAGCATAGCGGGTCAGCCGAAAAATCTACGCAAAATCGTATGTCCGGCACCACGGCGTGCGTGGAAATGCGATATAGGCCACAGCGACACCGGCGTGGCTCCGTTCTCCCGCACCCCTGCTTGGGTGGTCCTCAACATGCGACGCTCACCCGAGTGCCGGCGGCCGTCGAGGGAGCCGAGCCGAGCTGGCGGAGCTCCTCCTGAAGCGCTCGGCGGCCGCGATGGTGCAAGCCGTGGATCGAGCTTTCCGAGCGACCCATCTGCTCGGCGATCTCGCACGGCGAAAGCCCGACCACGTGGCGCATGATCATCACGTTGCGCTGCTCCTCGGGCAGCGTGGCGAGCGCCGCGTGCAGGTCGCGTGCGCGCTCGCGCACCTCCCCGTCGGCCTGGATGTCGGCCCCGAAGACCTCTTCGGTCGGGGTCGCACGGCGCCTGCGCAGGTGGTCGAGCGCGACGTTGCGCGCCAGCCGCAGCAGCCAACCCGAGAACGGGACGCCGAAATCCCTGTACTGGACGATCGCGGTGATCAGCTTCATGAAGACGTGCTGGGTGAGGTCCTCGGCCTCCTGCTCGTCCCGCACGATGCTGCAGATGTAGCCGTATACGTTGTCCGAGTAGCGCACATATAGGAATCGCAGCGCGTCCCGATCTCCCTCCTTGGTGCGAGCGATCGCAACGCGAGTTTCGCGAACCGTCTCAGGCGACTCATCCAGCGTCGCGCGGCGACGGAAGCCCACGTGTCCATCCATGACATTGAGGCGACGGTGCATGAGGGTGCATGAGGGGTGCATGAGTGGTTCCCCGTATTGGAGGTAGAGGTCCCCTATGAGGTCCTATGCATAGGAGGTCTGGGCATGGATAATGGGTAGTCCTCGTAGTCGCTACAATCGCCCGATAGTCGCTATCTACGTTCAGGCGATGAACGCGTGTGTCCGCCATTCGACCCGTGATCTCGCCTGATCGTCGGTCCGTGCCTTTTGTGACAAGTTCCTTCCTATGCTGGGCTTTTGCGCGCCGCGCAGGCGTTTATTTGTCACGTGTGACACTTGCCTGGCATCCTTCGCAACTCCCATGCGATTTGCGGGTTACTACGACGATGAAACCGAGTGAGGAGTCGAATCGAGCGATGCGAAGCCGTCTCTTCCTGCGCGCGCGGACCCATGCGGTATGCCCCCCACTGGCCGCCGTTGCGGTGAGCGCGCTGTGGGTTTCCGTCGCGATCGCCGCCGTGCTCGTGCCCACTGCCTCCACCGGCGGGGTGTCGAGCCTGACCCCCTCGTCGGTGGTCCTGGGCGGCTCGGTCGATCCCCGTGGGTTGACGACCAACTACGTGTTCCAGTACGGCACGACGAGGGCGTATGGCGCCCAGACGGCGCTCGCGCCTGCGGGCCGTGGGGCGAGCACGGTCAAAGTCGCTCAGGCCGTAGGGGGCCTGGCGTCGGATACCACCTACCACTACCGAATCCTGGCGACGAGCGCCGCGGGCGCGGCCCCGGGCGCCGATCGCACGTTCAAGACGCCCAGGATCCCGCTGTCGCTTCAGATCGCCGGCGCTCCCAACCCGGTTCCGTTCGGCGATCCGTTCGCGGTTCAGGGGACGCTCTCCGGCACGGGCGCGGCGGGCCGTGCGGTCGCGTTGCAGTTCAACCCGTTCCCCTACCTCGCGGGCTTCGCGACGCTCGGCAATCCCGAGGTCACGAGCTCGACAGGCGGCTTCTCCTTCCCGGTCGTGGGCCTGCTCGCGAACACCCAGCTGCGCGTGGTGACCACCAGCGCTCCCTTCGTCTCGAGCCCCGTGCTGGTCGAGGGGGTGGCCGTGCGGGTGACGTTCCACGCGCGTCGTGTGCACCGCCGCCACCGCGGCGAGTTCTTCCGCATGTACGGCACGGTCACGCCGGCCGAGGTCGGCGCGCGTGTGGGCTTCCAGCTGCTGCGTCGCGGATCGCCGTCGCTCAACACGGGCGGCGCCTTCGTCATGCACGCCACGGCGGCGGTGTCGCGCTTCAGCGCGATCGTGCGCATCCGCCACCGCGGCCTGTATCAGGCGCTTGTCGCGGTGGCCGACGGCTCGCACGTGTCCGCCTACAGCGCCCCGCTGCGCATCCGCTGAGCGCCCGTTTCGGCTACCACACCACGGGAACGCCGTAGGCGGCAAACGCGCGATCGCCCGTGACGATCGCGCAACCCTCGAGCTTTGCCTGCGCGATCAGCAGCCGGTCGAAGGGATCGCCATGGTGGAGGGGAAGCTCGCCCGTGGCATGGGCGTGGCGCGCGGTGATCGTGAGCATCTCGGCGCCGTTTTCGTCGATGCGCTCGAGCAGGTCGTCCGGGGCGACCAGCTTGCCGATCGCGCGCTTGATCGCGATCTCCCAGACGCTCACGACGCTGACGACCAGTTGTGCGTCCGGTCTCTCCATGACCTCGCTGGCTTGGGGTGAGAGGGGGTAGTCGGAAGAAAGCAGCGCAAGCAGGGCGTGCGTGTCGAGCAGGAGCCTCAATCGATCATGCCGAAGGCGCGCTGAAGATCCTCCGGCAACTCGTCGAAGTCGTCCGCTATCTCGACCTTGCCCTTCCACACGCCCTCGAGCGCCATGAGACCGCGCGGCTTCTCGTCATACGCGACGATCTTGGCCACCGGACGCCCCGAGCGCTCGACGATCACCTCCTCGCCGTGGCGGGCGCTTTCCACCAGCCGCGAGAAGTTGGTCTTAGCCTCGTGCATGCCCACGCGCGTCATATGGGCATCCTAGCACTGCTTAGCCAGGCTAGTCCTGTTGCGTTTGTTCAACGATCCAGCGAGCGCTGAAGCGCCTCGAGCACCCGCACCACGCGCAGGCCGCTGGGGCCGTCCGAGCGCGGGGTGAGACCGTCGCGGATGCACCGTACGAAGTGCTCGCACTCGAGCCGCAGCGGCTCGGCTGAGGAGATCCGCGGGGAGAAGGACTCGCCTGCGCGAGCGATGTACTCGCCCCATGAGGAGGTGTCCTCGTCGAAGCCCTTGTCGTACACAGTCAGCTTGCCCTCGACGCGCATGTCGTCGAACGTCGCCATGCGCTTGGATCCGACGACGGTGATGCGCCGCTCCTTGTGGGGGTCGAGCCAGGAGAGGTGCAGGTGGGCGACGCGCCCGGACGGAAAGCGCAGATAGCAGAACACCACGTCCTGGACGCCCCCGCGCACATATGACTCGCCGTGCGCGGAGCACTCGACGGGCTCCTCGTCGATCAGGTGAAGCACGACCGACACGTCGTGCGCGCCCAGGCTCCACAGGGCGTTCTCCTCGGATCGCAGCTTGCCGAGGTTGACGCGGTTGCCGTATACGTAGTAGAGCGAGCCCAGCTCGCCCTCGTCCACCAGCTTCTTCAGGTGCTCGACGGCCGGGTGGTACTCGAGCAGGTGGCCGACCATCAGGATGCGACGGGCCCGCTCGGCGGCGTCGACGGCGCGCTGGGCATCGGCGAGCGTCGTGGCGAGCGGCTTCTCCACGAAGCAGTGCTTGCCCGCTCCCAGCACGCGCTCGGCCAGCTCGGCGTGTGTGGGGACGGGCGTGGCGAGCACCACCGCGTCGAGCTCGGGGTCGGCGAGCAGCTCGTCGAGCCGGCCTGTGGCGCGCACGCCCGGAAAGGCTCCCGCGAGCCCGGCGCGGGTCGGCTCGGAGTCGTCGCACAGCCAGCTCAGCTCACAACCGTCGATGGCGGCGAAGTTGCGGGCGAGGTTGGGGCCCCAATAGCCAAGGCCCACGACGCCGATGCGGACGGGCTGCTTGCCGGTGCCGTCAACCTGCGGTGCTCCAGGAGTGGGGCGAGCGGGCGTGGGAGTGTCGCTCACGTCGATGCTCCCACGGGCGGTCCCCCCACGCGCGTGGGGAGCGTCCCAATCGCGGCCACGCAACGCTGGGCCGCTTTGCCGTCGCCGTACAGCTGGGGATGGTTTTTGGGGATGGTTCGTTCCAGGGCAACAAGCACGGCCCCGCCATCAAGATCGGTTAGCACATTCCATCCGGCGTCCACCGTCTCCACCCACTCGGTGGTGGACCGTAGCGTTATACACGGCACCCCCGCAAGGTACGCCTCCTTCTGGACGCCCCCGGAGTCCGTGAGGACCGCCTGCGCTCCGTGCACGAGCGCGGCGAACTCCACGTAGCCGAGTGGGTCGCAAAGCGTCACGCTGTCGAGCCGCTCGAGCTCGGCAAGCAGCCCCGCCTCGTGCAGGCGCGCGCGTGTGCGGGGATGCACCGGGAACATGACCGGCCCGGGCAGCGCTTGCACCAGTCGCACGAGCGCGCTCAGGCGCGCGGGGTCGTCCACGTTGCCGGCGCGGTGGGCCGTCAGCAGCAGGTACTTGCCCTGCTCCAGGTCACGGCCGGCGAGAGCTTCGCTTGTGGCGGCGGCCCCCGGGCGCCACGAGAACGCCACATCGACCATCACATCCCCGACCACCTCGATCCGTCCCTGGATCCCCTCCCCGCGCAGGTTCTCGGCCGCCGTCTCCGACGCGCACAACAGCAATTCGCTCATGTGGTCGCACAGCACGCGGTTGAGCTCCTCGGTCATCGAGCGATCGCCTGAGCGCATGCCCGCCTCGACGTGCGCCACGGGCACGCCCGCCTGCGCGGCGGCGAGCGCCCCCGCGAGCGTCGAGTTGGTGTCGCCATACACGAGCACCGCGTCTGGGGCCGTGTCGGCGAGCAGCGGCTCGAGCGCGGTGAGCATGCGCGCCGTCTGGGAGGTGTTCGACCCGCCCCCGATACCCAGCTCGCGCTCGGGCTCGGCCAGGCCCAGCTCTGAGAAGAACACCTTGGACAGCATGTCGTCGTAGTGCTGGCCGGTGTGCACGAGGATCTCCTCGTGCACGGCTCTCAGCGGGCCGGAGACCGCGGCCGCCTTGATGAACTGCGGGCGGTTGCCTACGACTGTGAGTATGCGCACGGGTGCAGCTTATGCAGCCGCGCCGACCACCGACGTCGACCAGTCGATCACCGACGTTGGTCGCACGACATGCCGGGAGAGCCCGAGCTCCTTTGGCTCGAGGCCCAAGGCGAGGCCGACGAGCTGGGGGAGGTGCAGGACCGGCATCTTCAGCTCCCTGCCCACAACTTTCTCGGCAAGCGGCTGCTGCAGGTCGAGGTTCAGGTGGCACAACGGGCACGGGGTCACGAGGCAGTCGGCTTCCGCGTCGACCGCGTCGCCGAGGTGGCGGCCCGCCTGCTTGAGCGAGGCCTGCTTGTTCATCGTGATGATCGGGAAGCCGCAGCACTTGCGCATGCCCGCGTACTCGATCACGGTGCCCCCGAGCGCGTCGATCAGCTGCTCGAGGTAGTGGTCGCGTGGATGCTCCTCGTCGATGCCGAGGCGATCGCGCGGGCGCACGATGTAGCAACCGTAGAAGGGGCCCACCTTGAGGTTCGTGAGCGGGCGCTTCACGAGCGAGCGCAGCTTCTCCAGGCCGATCTCCTCGACCAGCAGCCACAGGAAGTTCTTGTTTGTAAAAGGCCCGCCCGCCCCGCCCGGATCCTTTTCATAGCTCAGGCCCTCCTCGGCGAGCGTGGAGTTGACGTGCGCCCTGTACTCGGCGTTGGCGTCGAGCCGCTCCTGGCACTCGCCCTGAGCGCCCTGGCAGGTGGAGCAGATGTTCATCATCAGCTCCGCTCCCTCCACCTGCTGGGCGAGCGCGAACGTGCGCGCGTTCAGCGTGTCTGCCAGCTCCTGGTTGTGCTCGGCGATCACGCCCGCCCCGCAACAGTTGGCGCGGTCGAGCTGGACCAGCTCGATGTCGAGCAGTGGCGCCACCTTCGCCATCGAGCCATGCAGCTCGGGAGTGAAGCCGCGGCTCACGCAGCCGGGCCAGTAGGCGACCTTCATGTGGTGCTCCCTTCGAGTGCTCTGGCCGTTCGAGGATCTGGAGTCATGCGCTTGCCTCGGGCGCCGCCGGGGTGCCCTGGCTCGAGCCGACGGCGGTCGGCGTCTCGGGCGCTTCGTCCTCCCCACTCACATACAGGTTCAGCTCGTAGCGCTGCTCGCGCCCCTCCACCTTCTCGTAGATCCTCTTGACCGCGTTCAAGTCCTCCTTGGGGATCTTGTGGCCGAACAGCGCGATCTTGATGCTCATCTTGCGTTTCATCACTCCCCGCACCGCGATCGGCAGCGAGCTCAAGAGCTCCTTACCGGCGGCGGGGTGGAACTTGGCAAACCACGAGTTGCCGCCATATGAGCGCGGAATCAGCTCCGCCTCGTGCAGCAGCCCATAGTCCCTAATCAGCCCGGTGATCGCCTGCTCGTGGCGGTGCCCGTTGTTCTGGTCCACGATGTGCTGGTCGGAGCCCGCGATCCGCCGCAACCGCATGATCTGGCCCATCGGGTTGACCCCCTTCGGGCATGCGTCCACGCACTTGAAGCAGTGGGTGCAGTCGTATATCCCCTGCGGGTCCTGCGAGAGGTCGACAAGCCGCTCGTGCTGCTCGGCGTCGCGCTGGTCGCCGACGAAGCGGTAGGCCTTGGCGAGCGCCGCCGGGCCGATGAAGCCGGGGTCGACCTCCATCGCCAGGCAGTCCGACACGCACGCCCCGCACTGGATGCACGCCATCGTCTGCGTCACGTCCACCATGCTCTCCCGGTCCACGATGTACTCGCGCTCGGGCACCGGCTGCTTGGCCAGCAGCCAGGGCGTGACGCGCTGGATCTTCTTCCAGTGGACCGCGTCCATGTCCACGATCAGGTCCTTGAGCACGGGCATGTTGCCCATCGGCTCGATCTCGATGACGCCCTCGCGTGCGCCGCGCTTGGCGGCGTCCAGGTGGGTGTGGCAGGCGAGCGCCGGTTCCCCGTTCACGCGCACGCCGCACGAGCCGCATATCGCCTGGCGGCATGAGCAGCGGATCCCGATCGAGCCGTCGAATTGGTCGCGCGCTTGGAGGATCCCCTCGAGCACCGAGCGGTGGGGCTCGAGCTCGACCGTGTGCTCGTCCCAGTAGGGGGCATCGCCGGACTCGGGGTCGTAGCGGCGCAGCCTGAGGGTGAACTGCTCGGGTGGCCTGTCGCGCACTTCAGCCATCGTTGACGCTCCTGCTCTGTCGGTCCGAACGGGATGATGATCTCGGATGCTCGCCCACCATCAGTATTTCCTTTCCTCCGGCTGCCACTGGGTGAACGTCACCGGCGAGTAGGTGACTTGAGGCCCACCCACCCCGCCCGCCCCGTCCTCGCCCAGCGAGACCTCGATGTGCTTGAGCCACTTATCGTCGTTGCGCTCGGGGTAGTCGGTGCGGTACTGGGCGCCGCGGGACTCCTTGCGCTCGAGCGCCGCGACGACCGTCGCCTCGGCGCAGTCGACCATGTAGCCGAGCTCGATCGCCCCGAGAACGTCCTGGTTGAAGACGGTCCCCCGGTCATCGATCCAGGCGCGATCGGCCTCCGCTCTGAGGCGCCCGATCGTCTCCAGCGCCGTCTGCAGCCCGTCCTGGTCGCGGAACACGGCCGCGTGGCGGTTCATCAGCTCGCCGAGCTCGCTCTTGATCTCCGAGACCCGCCTGCCGTCGTGGGGGCGCGCGATGATCGAGTCGATCATCGCCGCGTCCTCGCGCAGCCGGGCGCCTGTGTCGACGCTCGGCATCCCCATGCTCGAGGCCCTCTCCGCGGCGTGTTCGCCTGCGCGGCGACCGAAGATGAGCGTGTCCAGCAGCGAGTTGGCGCCGAGGCGGTTGCCGCCGTGCACCGACACGCATGCCACCTCGCCCGCCGCGTAGAGGCCCTCGACCGAGGTGGCGCCGTTGACGTCGGTCTTTACGCCACCCATGATGTAGTGCGCCCCAGGGCGGATCATGATCGGTTCGCGCGTGATGTCCACGCCGGCGAAGTCGCGTCCGAGGTTGACGATCTCGCGCAGCGCCTCGAGCGTGCGCTTGCGCGGCACGACCGTCACGTCCAGGTAGATGCCCGCTCCGCCCGGGCCGACGCCGCGGCCCTCGTTGATCTCGACCTGCTCGGCGCGCGAGACGACGTCGCGGGATGCGAGCTCCATCTTGTTGGGCGCCGACTTCTCCATGAAGCGCTCGCCGTTTGCGTTCAGCAGGTGGGCGCCCTCGCCGCGCGCGCCCTCGGTGATGAGCATGCCGGTCTCGACCAGGCAGGTCGGGTGGTACTGAACCATCTCCATGTCCATCAGCGGGGCGCCGGCCCGGTAGGCCATCGAGATCCCGTCGCCGGTGACGATCAGGCCGTTCGTCGTCGGCTTGTAGGCCTGTCCGGCTCCGCCGCACGCGAGGATCGTGTTCTTGGCGGTGAACGCCTCCATCCGCCCGCTGCGCACGTCGCGCGCGATCACCCCGCAACAGCCGCCCGCCTCGTCCTTGAGCAGGGAGGTCGTGAACCACTCCTCGTAGCGCTCGACCGTCTCGTGGTGCTTCATCAGCTGCTCGTAGAGCACGTGCAACATCGCCTGCCCCGTGATGTCGGCCACGTAGGCGGTCCGCTTCACCGAGGCTCCGCCGAAGGCGCGCAGGTCCATCTCGCCCTTGTCGTTGCGGTGGAAGGTCACGCCGATGTGCTCGAGGTGCATGACCTCCGCGGGAGCCTCCGAGCACATGATCTCGATCGCGTCCTGGTCGCCGAGGAAGTCAGAGCCCTTGACGGTGTCGTACGCGTGCGAGCGCCAGTCGTCGTCGACGCTGATCGCCGCGTTGATGCCGCCGGCGGCAGCCACCGAATGCGAGCGCACGGGGTGGACCTTGCTCACGATCGCGACGCTCGCGCCGGCCTGTGCGGCGGCGAGCGCGGCCCGCTGGCCCGCGAGACCTGCGCCGATGATCAATACGTCGTGTGCCGGCATGGGCTCCCTGGTGTGGTCGGAGGAGAAGGGTGGTGCGTCAGGCAGGACTCTATAACGCGAGGCGCCGCTAGGACCCGCCCGCCGGGTTCAGCGCCTGGCGGATCTGGGCGACCGTCACGACTCCCCGCAAAACGCCGTCGGCGTCCACGGCGACCATTCCCCCGAGCCGGCCGAGCCCCTCGCTGCGCAGGAGCGACTCCAAGGGCTCGTGCTCGTCGATGTCCACGGACAAGTCCTGCTCGAGCACCTCGCCGACCTCCAGGGCCGGGCGCCCTGCGGCAATCTCCGCGTCGATCCGCTCGCTTCGCACTACCCCGATGAAGTGCATGGCATGGTCCACCACCGCGAACCAGGGACGGCTGTAGCTGGCGAAGAACTGCTCCTGGGCGTCGAGCAGCGTGAGCTCGGCGAGCATCGTCGGCGGCTCGCGGTCCATGATGTCGGCGACCCTCACGCTCTGGATGCGCTGGCCGAGCGCGCCCTGCATCACCGCGCCACCCGAAGCCTGGTAGAGAATCAGCCCGAGCACGAGCGTGAACAGGCCGAAGCTGTTGCCGCCGAGCAGCCCAAGCAGTCCGACGAGCCCGAGCACCATCGCGAACCCCTGGCCCGCCCGCCCGGTGATGCGCGTGCCGCGGTTGCGGTCGCCGGTGCGCCACCAGATCGCGGCGCGCGCGATTCGCCCACCGTCGAGCGGGAAAGCCGGAACGAGGTTGAAGAGCAGGAGCGCCGCGTTGATGAACACCAGCCATGCCAGCAGCGCCAGCACCGGCGTGGTCGTGAAGCCTTCGCGTCCGAGGAGGGCATCGAGGAAATGCCCGCCGGGGGCTATCGCGAAGATCGTCGCCGCGAACACGAGCAGCACGGCGATCGTCCCGGCCGGCCCGGCCGCGGAGATCTTGAATTCCTCCCCCGGCGTCTCCGGTTCGCGCGCTGGCTTGGCCATACCGCCGAAGAACCACAGGTCGATCCCCAGGATCGCGATGCCCAGGCGACGCGAGACGAGCGCGTGGCCGAGCTCGTGCAGGATCAGCGAGCCGAAGTAGCCGAGCGCACCGCCGACGGCCACTGCATAGGCGGTGCTGTTGGAGCCGCCGAGCACTTCGTGGAAGTACTGGGAGAGAAAGACGATGAGAAAAGCCAGTACAAAGAACCAGCTTCTGCTCACGCCGACCCTGATGCCGAAGATCCGAGCGAGCTGAATGCTGCCGCGCGGCGACATTGGGATTCTGGTGGCCATAGTTTGATCTTAGGTTGTCCCGACGCTCGGGTCTGAGAGCGCCATCTCGCTCGGGTCGGAGAGCGCCATCTTGCTCGGGTCGGAGGGCGCCATCTCGCTCGGGTCGGAGAGCGCCATGTCGCTCGGGTCGGAGGGCGCCATCTTGCTCGGGTCGGAGGGCGCCATCTCGCTCGGGTCGGAGAGCGCCATGTCGCTCGGGTCGGAGAGCGCCATCTGCATCGGGCGCGAGCGACTCGAGCGGTCGGGGTGGGTAGTATTCGTTTTTGTGTAATTCACAATAATGACTACATATTGTAGCCACTATTGTAGTGCGCACGAAATTTAGATAGTGCCCTGCACGCGGTTGCGCGCGATGATCGCCTCGAAGTCCGTCCCCGTGGGGAGCGTGCCGTACTCAAGGCCCCCGTCGCCGCCCAGGCGCGAGGCGCAGAAGGCGTCGGCCACGGCCGGGGCGCCGTGGCGCACGAGCAACGAGCCCTGCAGCGCGAGCGCCATGCTCTCCACGACGCGGCGCGCGCGCGACTCCAGCGTCGCGGGGTCCGAGAACTGGCCCTCGAGCCTGCGCACGTGGGCGTCCAGGCGCGCGTCGGCCCCCTCGGCCCGCTTGACCTCGTGCATGAACACCTCGAGCGCGCGCGGCGTGCGCACGAGCGCGCGCAGCACGTCGAGGCTCATCACGTTGCCCGAGCCCTCCCAGATCGAGGCGAGCGGCGCCTCGCGATACAGGCGCGGCATGACCGACTCCTCCACGTATCCGTTGCCTCCGAGGCACTCCAGCGACTCGAAGGCGTGGTTGGGGGCGCGCTTGCACACCCAGTACTTGCCAACTGCCGTGGCCAGACGCTTGAACAAGTGGGCGTCTGAGAGATCGTCGCTGCCCGGATCGGATCGGGTGGGGTCCGATACGTCGCCCGCTTCGTCATAGGCACGCGCCAGGCGCATCGCAAGCGCGGTGGCCGCCTCGGACTCGATGCACAGGTCCGCGAGCACGTTGCGCATCAGGGGCTGGTCGATCAACAGCTTGCCAAACGCCGAGCGGTGCGCGGCGTGGTGGGTGGCGTGCACGACTCCGGCGCGCATGCCCGCGGCCCCGCCGATCGCGCAATCCAGGCGCGTGTGGCCCACCATCTCGATAATCGTCGGCACTCCGCGGCCCGGCTCGCCCACCATTCGCGCCAACGTGCCGTGGAACTCCACCTCGCCGGAGGCGTTGGAGTGGTTGCCGAGCTTGTCCTTCAGGCGCTGGATCGCAAACGCGTTGCGGCTCCCGTCCGGGAGGACGCGCGGCAGCAGAAAGCAGGAGAGGCCCTCGGCGTCGCCGCTCGGAGACTGGGCCTGGGCGAGCACAAGGAACAGGTCGGACATCGGCGCCGAGCAGAACCACTTGTGGCCGGTCAGCTCGTACTCCGCTCCCGGTCCGCCGCCGTTGAGGGGCTTGGCGACGGTCGTGTTGGCCTTCACGTCCGAGCCGCCCTGCTTCTCGGTCATCGCCATGCCCGCTATCGCCGAGCCCTTCTCGCTCGCGGGGACGAGGCTGGGGTCATATGTCGTGGCGGTCACGAGTGGTCCCCACTCGGCCAGCAGCTCTGGCTGGGCGCGCAGGGCAGGGAGCACGGCGAAGGTCATGGTGATTGGGCAGCAGAAGCCGGCCTCGGCCTGCATCGCGGTCATGTACAGAGCGGCGCGGGCAGCATGCGCGGCCGGCTGCTCGCTACGCCACGGAAGCGCGTGCAGCTCATGCTCGACGCCCATCTTCATCAGCTTGTGCCAGGCAGGGTGGAACTCGACCTCGTCGATGCGGTTGCCGTAGCGGTCGTGCGTGCGCAAGACTGGCTTGTTCTCGTTTGCCAGGCGCCCCCACAGCTCCTGAGGCTCGCCCCCTACGACCTTGCCGAACTCAGAAGCGCGCTCTGTCACCCACTCGGCGCCCTCGCGCCGGGTGGCCTCCACGAGCGGGAGATTGCTCGCGAACACGTCCACGCCCTCAAGTGGCGGTGTCTGGTTTGCGACCGTGTGGGTCTGCCACTGCGCGCCGGCTGACTGTGAGACGGTGGCCATCCCCACAAAGGTTACCCCTCGGCGCCATCGGGCCGCGATAGCATCGCGGCCCTGCCGTGGCGGACCGCGCGGGCAGGCGCATCTTCGCCGAGGCCCCAATCCAGTGGACCTTGAGCCGGCGAATCCCCAACGCTTTAGAGACCAGAGGAACGACACATGGCCAAGATCAAGGTGGAGAACCCCGTCGTCGAGCTCGACGGCGACGAGATGACGCGGATCATCTGGTCGTTCATCAAGCAGCAGCTCATCCTGCCCTACCTGGATGTGGACCTGAGGTACTACGACCTGAGCATCCAGAGCCGCGACGCCACAGAAGACGCGATCACCGTCGAAGCGGCGAACGCGATCAAGCAGCACGGGGTCGGCGTTAAGTGCGCCACGATTACGCCCGACGAGGCACGCGTCAAGGAGTTCGCTCTGAAGGAGATGTATCGCTCTCCCAACGGGACCGTGCGCAACATCCTCGGCGGCGTGATCTTCCGTGAGCCGATCGTTATCTCAAACATCCCACGTCTGGTGCCCGGCTGGACCAAGCCGATCGTGATCGGCCGTCACGCCTTCGGCGATCAGTATCGCGCCACCGACCTCGTGGTGCCAAGCGAGGGCAAGCTGACGCTCACATTCACGCCCAAGGACGGAAGCGAGCCGATCGAGCTCGACGTGTACGACTTCCCGGGACCGGGCATCGCGTTGGCCATGTACAACCTCGACGAGTCGATCCGCGACTTCGCGCGCGCCTCGCTGCGCTACGGCCTGGACCGCGGCTACCCCGTGTATCTGTCGACGAAGAACACGATCCTCAAGCGCTATGACGGTCGCTTCAAGGACATCTTCGCCGAGGTTTACGCCGAGGAGTTCAAGAGCGACTTCGAGGCTGTCGGGATCGTCTACGAACATCGCCTGATCGACGACATGGTGGCGGCCGCCATGAAGTGGGAAGGCGGCTATGTGTGGGCTTGCAAGAACTACGATGGCGACGTGCAGTCCGACACGGTCGCGCAGGGCTTCGGCTCGCTTGGTCTCATGACGAGCGTGCTGATGAGCGCGGATGGCAAGACAGTCGAGGCCGAGGCTGCGCATGGCACCGTCACCCGTCACTATCGCATGCACCAAGAGGGCAAGCCCACCTCGACCAACCCGATCGCCTCGATCTTCGCGTGGACGCGTGCTCTGTCGGCTCGCGCGCGCATGGATGGCACGCCCGCGGTGGGCGAGTTCGCACAGACGCTCGAGCGCGTGTGCGTTGAGACGGTGGAAAGCGGGAAGATGACCAAGGATCTCGCGCTGCTGGTCGGCCCCGATCGGCGGTGGCAGACCACGCAGGAGTTCCTTGCGTCGATCGACGAGAACCTGAAGCAGGCAATGGCGTAAGAGCCTGAAGCAGGCGACGGCCAGTGCCGGCCCGCGGTGCCGGCCCATCAAAGGACCCCGACCGCCAGACCTTCCAAACATAAATCGACCCCTATTCAGGAGCTGAGCACACGTGAGCAATCCAGTAAGAGTCACCGTCACAGGGGCGGCCGGCCAGATCGGCTACAGCCTCGTGTTTCGCATCGCAAGCGGTCAACTGCTCGGCCCCGACCAGCCCGTCGATCTGCGGCTGCTCGAGATCCCACCTGCGATGGGAGCGCTCGAGGGCGTGGCGATGGAGATCGTCGACTGTGCCTTCCCGCTGCTCGCGGGTCTCGACCTGCACGACAACCCCGCGGATGGCTTTGACGGTGTGAACATCGCGCTGCTCGTGGGTTCGCGTCCGCGCACAAAGGGCATGGAGCGCGCCGAGCTGCTCAGTGAGAACGGCAAGATCTTCACGGCGCAGGGCAAGGCCTTGAACGAGCGGGCCGCCTCAGATGTGAAGGTGTTGGTCGTGGGCAACCCAGCCAACACCAACTGCCTGATCGCGATGAGCAACGCGCCCGACGTTCCGCGCGAGCGCTTCACCTCGATGATGCGCCTCGACCACAATCGCGCTGTGGCGCAGCTTGCGGCCAAGCTGGGCGTATCGGTGAGCGAGGTCACCAAGATGGGCGTGTGGGGCAATCACTCCCCGACGATGTACCCCGATCTCTTTCACGCCGAGGTGGGGGGCGTGCAGGCGGCGAAGGTCGTCGACGATCAGGCTTGGATCGAGGGCGACTTCCTCCCGAACGTGGGCAAGCGTGGGGCGGCGATCATCGAGGCGCGGGGAGCGTCGAGCGCCGCATCGGCCGCAAGCGCGGCGGTCGACCATGTGCGCGACTGGGTGAGCGGCACACGCGACTGGGTGTCGATGGGGGTCGCGTCAGACGGCTCCTACGGCGTGCCCGAGGGTCTCATCAGTGGCTTCCCCTGCACGTGCTCGGGGGGACAGTGGTCGATAGTGCAAGGCCTCGACATCGACGACTTCTCCCGCTCGAAGATCGACGCCTCGATCGCCGAGTTGAGCGACGAGCGCGACACTGTCCGGAGTCAGGGACTGATCTAGAGAAGTCCTAGTCTCGTCGCCCCTGGCGGCGTCTCCCTCCCTTATGTGCTGGCCGATTGGGGGTCCCGCTGATCCCCAATCGGTAGCACACTGCGGTCGGTGCGTCCTTGCCAGGAACGACGATCCGTCGGACTGGACGTGACGGTAGGGAACGAGGATCTACCGGGGGGCCACGTAAAACGGCCGGGTCGCTCATCGCGAGCCCGGCCGTCTCGTGACTCAAGTACTCAGATCAGCCGGCTGAATGCCAACCCCTGCCCTGCTTCTTAATCTTCTTTTCCTGCTCCAAACCGGGCAGCACGCGGTATAGGTAGTTCTGCTTGATGCCCATCTTGGCGGCCAGCTCGGGGATCGTGATGCCGGGCTGTCCGCTGACGAACGACAGAGCCTGCGCGGCGCGGGTGCCGCTGCCCTTGCGGCGTCCCGCACGGCGACGCGTCGTGGTTGTCGCCGGAGCCGCGGCAGTGGCTGTGGCGGTAGGTGTTGCCTCGGCGGTCTTGCGCCCGGGGGGGCGACCGCGTCGCTTGGCGCCTGTCGTGCGACTCTTCGAGCCTCGCGGACGACCCGGACCACGTCGCGCCGGTGCGGCTGCAGCGGCGGGCGCGGCGGCGGCACGGGAAGCCGGAGCGGACCCACGAACACCTGCCAGCGCCGTCGCCGCGGCTTCGAGGCGGGTGTACTCGTCGATCAGCGGCTTGAGCTCCGCCAGTCGGTCGTTTATCTCACGGCGCTTCTCGTCAAGAAAGTCAGTCACGATTGTGTCCTGTTCCACTGGGAGTAAATGCGACCCGGGGATTCGGGCGCACGGCCTTTGCGCTTAACTCTACACAACTTGCCACACTTCCTGTGCACAAGTCAGCCCGATGCAAGCTAATTACCATGCGCGGGTTGTTGCTAAACCCGTATCGGGGGTGTGTCAATGCTCCAGCAGCGCGCGCAACCGCTCCAGCGTGCGCGTGGCCTCGCGCTGGGGCATTCCACCCACGAGCGCACGGCTGGCGAGCGCGCCGAGTGGCCCAAGCGGCGCATGGAACTCATTGCTGTAATCAAAGCGCGTCGATCCATTGGAAGCCGGGTGCAATTCGTACTCGGTGCGGGCGCGAGAGCGTGCGGGCCCGCGTCCCTCCCATATCGCGCGCTCGCCCGGCACGCACTCCACCAGTGTCCAATGAACATCGACGCTCACTCCCCTCAGGTGTATCTGCTGGTCCATGCGGTAGCCGACCCGGGGGGCGACTTCGTCGGCGTAGCGCAGCTTGCGGTGAATCGTGACCCAGTCGCCGAGTCGCGCCGGGTCCATGACGGTCTCCCACACCTCGGTCGGGGAAGCAGCGATCTCGATTGAGGCGGTGACGCTGCTCATCGCGAGGGCGAAACGGTAGCTTGCCTGGGCCATCGAGCGCGCCCACGCTCGGCCTCGCCCTCGGAGGCGCTCTCAGCGTGCGGCAAGCGGTTCGATCTTTTCCCACTCATACAGTGCGTGCTCCACGGCTGAGTCGAATGAGTGCAACTCGACATCCAGCATCTCGGCGGAATCGTCTTCTCCCGCAAGCAGATCGCCGGTGAGCCCTTCCATGAGGGGAAGCACGAGCTCGGGGCGCTCGTCGGCGATAGCCGCCCCCAGGCGGGCGGCTATCGGTGTGATTGTCACGCCCAGGCCCACCGTGGGGCGGGCGAGCATCATCAGCTCGGCGATCCGCCCCACCATCTCTCCGTAGCTGAGCACGTCGGGGCCGCCGACGTCCAGCGAGCGCCCGCCGACCGACGGACTGTCTGCGCACGCCGCGAGCATCTCCACGATGTCGCGCTCGTCGATCGGTTGGGTGCGAAAGCGCCGCCAGGCGGGCAGCGCGAGCACCGGCATGCGCTCCACCAGGCGCACCAGAAAGCGAAACGAACGGGAGCGCGCGCCGACTACGATCGAGGCACGCAGTGCGACCGAATCGGGAACGGCGTCGAGCAGTATGCGCTCCACGGCGTGCCTGCTGGCAAGGTGAGAGGAGACCTTCGCCCGTCCATCGCCGCCCGCGGAGGGATGCTCGCGTGGCAGCAGCCCGCCGAGGTAAACGATGCGCCCGACCCCGGCCGCCTGGGCCGCCGCGGCGAACGTCTGTGCCGATGTGCGCTCGCGCGCGGAAAATGAGATTCCGCCCACCCCGCCCGTGGAGGGCTCCATCGAGTGGATCAGGTAATAGGCGACCTCGACGTCGCGCATCGCGCCGAGCACTCCCGCCCCGCTGAGCGTGTCGCCGATCACGAGGTCGATATCGGCGATGCTCACCTTGTCGCTCGACTCGAGCGCGCTCTGCACGCGGGTGCGGTCGCGTGCGAGCGCTCGCACGTCGTGGCCCTGCTCGAGTAGGCGCGGGAGCAGCGCCGCGCCGGCGAAGCCGCTGAGGCCGGTGATGAGGATGCGCACCCCCCAATGATGACGCTCTCGCTTCGGCGCCCCGAGAGCTCACGGTTGTCGCCGCCGGCACGCGGTGGCCGAGCACGGAGAAGCCGGGTGCTTCCACGCCGTCCCGAAAAGTCACGCAAAATGGGTGGTGGCACGAGGATCGTCACACGATCGACGCTCAATTGTGGCTATTTGCGGATAGAGAGCGGTTTTCCCCGCGGATTGCGGAGAGGGCTTCGCATGCCCCTTGAGGGAGGGTCTCGGCAGTGCTTTGATCCTGTCTCGTCCTGTCCGATCGAGCCGCGAGTCAAAGGGGAGTCAGTGCCAAAGGCGCAGAGCAAGCGAGCCACCCGCAAGGTCACATGTGAGGATTGCTTCTTCCGGCGCAACCTCCTGTGCGCGCTGGAGCTCGACGAGCCCTGCGCCACGTTTCGTCCCGCCGAGGCTCGGCTCGCGCCACCGCGACAGATGCGCTTCGAGTTTCGCCAGGAGCGCCGCTCGCGCGCCGCTTGGGCGTTCCCATCGGCGCAGGAACAAGCGGCGCTTCACGCCTGAATGTGTGCTGTTCCGCCCGGCACATGTGCCGGGCGGCCGGGCCGCACATGTGCGGCCCGGAGCAGGGCCGCATGCGGCCCTGCTCTCCGAGTGTTGGATGGGATGGTCAGAGGCCGCGTGATTGGGAGGCCTCGCGTTCGGGATGGGATGGTCAGAGGCCGCGTGATTGGGAGGCCTCGCGTTCGGGATGGGATGGTCAGAGGCTGGGCGATTGCTCAGCCGCGCGTTCGGCATGACTGGCGATCCAACGTGCGCCCGGGGTGTCGGTCAGGCCGTGAACCGCGATCGAGCAGAACACGACGAGCGCGGTCAGGTCGAAGATCTGCTCGCCCCGCGCTATGTGCGCGTCGAGTACCAGCAGCGAGAAGGTCATCGTCGCGACGCCCTTCGGGCCGAACCAGCCCATGAACAGTCGCGTCTGCCGGTCGGTGTCGGTGCCGAGCAGGGCGATCCACACCGCGAGCGGGCGCGCGATCAGGAATGTGGCCGCCACCAGGCCGAGCGCTGCCCAGCCGTTGCTCTCCAGGGCGTCGAGCGTGAGCAGCGAGCCGAACACGACGAAGATCCCAAGCTTGACGATCTCGACGATCTCATCCGCGCGCTGCTCGAAGTGGCGGCGCAGGTCGGGGCGGCGCAGTCCGAGCACGATCGCCGCGACGAACACGGCGATGAAGCCGTTGCCGGGTGGGGCGAGCACCGTGGCCCCGTAGGTGGCGAACGCGACCCCAAGCGCGTACAGCGACTTCTGGTGGGAGGGGATCGGGTGCTCGAGTGGGCGCTTGCTCTCGCTTGGCATCAATAGGGAGGCGAGCCAGCCGAGCACGAGCCCGTAGAGGAAGCCGAGTCCCACGTCCTGGAGCACGAAGCGCCACCACACGAAGTTCTGCGACTGCGTGCTCAGGGCGGCCAGGAACGTCAGCACGGCGGGCAGCGCGAGGCCGTCGTTGAGGCCGGACTCGAGGTTAAGCGAATGGCGGATGAGTCGCGGCACTCGTGGGTTGGTGACGATGTTCGAGGTCAGCACCGGGTCGGTCGGCGAGAGCAGCGCGCCGAGCAGCAGAGACTCGGTCCAGGACAGGCCGATCAGCAGGTGCGCGGCGAGCGCCACGAACGCGGCCGTCAGGGGCATCGCGATCGCGAGCTTGCGCAGTGGCAGGTGCCACGCTCTCTGCAACATCTCGCCCTCGACCTCGAGGCCGTCGCGGAACAGGATCACGATCAGGGCCACGAACGCGAGGTCCTCGACGAAGCCAGACTGGGCGTGGAAGCTGACCCACTGGAAGCCGCCGTCTCCGACTACGAAGCCGGCCAGCACGAACAACGCCGCCAGCGACAGGAACGAGCGCTGGGCAAGCCCCGAGGCAAGCGCCCCCACGATCAGCAGCACGCCGAGGAAGGCCGCGGTCGCCTGGAAGCTCGGCACGCGGCTAGGCCCCAGCCCGACGAGCGAGTGCGGCCCGCGGGCCTGGATCAGTGGGGCTGGTGGTCCTCACGCGTTCGAAGCCGATCATCGGGGGTATATTGGACGTCATCGACAAAGCTTTCAGTTAGGCGGTGGCCACATGGCGGCAAAGGACAGGATCGGCAAGGCAAGCGAAGCGGTACGAAGCACCAGCATTAAACGGTTGATGGAAGACGAGCAGCTGCGCGACAGTCTGCTCGCGGCATACGGCTCGGCGCGCAGCGCCTACGGGCGTATGAGCAACGGCAAGCCCGCGGGCAAGGCGCTTTTTGAGGATCGCAAGCTCCAGCGCGAGCTCGCCGAAGCGGCAAGCGCGCTACGGGATGCATCGTTCGCGATCCGCCAGCCGCAGGCGAAGTCAAAACGCAAAGGCGGTCTCGGTCGCACGCTGATGCTCTTGATCGTGGGCGCGGTGCTCGCGATCGCGCTCAGCGAGAGCCTGCGCTCGAAGGTGCTCGACATGCTGTTCGGGGCCGAGGAGGAATTCGACTACAGCTCCACCACAATGCCGGCTCAGGACGTGCCTGCCCCGGCGAGCACCCCGGCAGCGTGAGCACGGAACAGCTCTCGCTCTCGCCCGCATGACGCCGGCAGCGACCGCCGACCCCAACGGGGCCCTTGCCAAGGACACGGCGGGCGCGCCGACGCGCTCGCTCTCCGGCGAGAAGGCTCAGCGCATCGTCGAGGCGATGCGCCACAGCGTGGCGCGGCGTGGCGCGGCGGCCTCGACGTTCGACCATGTCTCGCGCGAGGCCGGCGTCTCACGGGGACTGCTTCACTACTACTTCGGCACGAAGGAGCAGCTGCTCGTCGAGGCGGCGCGGCGCGACTGCGATCAGCGCATCGAGGCGCTCGAGCAGCGCTTGGCGGGCGCGCAGAGCGCAGACGATTTCGTCGCGCTGCTGGCCGAGAACCTGCAGGAGACGATCCGCGAGGAACCGGACTTCGTGACGCTCCTGTTCGAGCTGTTCACGCTCTCGCGACGCAACGCCGACATCGCGGTCGAGTACGCGCGGCTGGTACGGCTCACGCGAGAGCGGCTGGCCGGCATGCTGGCCGCCGCGCAGGAGGACGGGGTGCTGCGGCTGCACGCAGAGCCGGAGGCGGTCGCTGACATCCTCTTCTCGCTCGGCGACGGCTTCGCACTGCGCATGATCGCCGAGCCCGAGCGCGACTTCTCAGAGACGATCAGGGCGGGCATCGAGTGCGCCCGCTCGCTCGTCGCGGAGTGAAGCCGAGCGCGCTCCGGTCGGGTCGATCTCGTCGGGCCCGCTCGCGTCGGTCGCGCGCTCCTCGGGCGCCCTCATATAATCGGCTGGCATGCCCATCTATGAGTACAGACGCCCGGACGGCACCACGTTCGAGCTGCAGCAATCGTTCAGCGAGGATTCGCTGACCACAGACCCCGACACCGGAGTGCCGGTCGAACGCGTCCTGCATGCCCCCGCGGTGCACTTCAAGGGCAAGGGCTTCTACAACACCGACTACGGCACTCGTAATCGCCAACGCGAGACGGCGGCCTCAGCGGAGGGGTCGTCTTCGGGCTCCTCCGGGGACTCCTCGTCTGGCGAGGGCTCCTCCGAGTCAAGCGCGAAAGGCGACTCGGCCTCCAAGGGGGACTCCGCCGGCAAGGGCGAGACGAAGAAGAGCGAGTCGGCCGGTAAGCCGGAGAAGAAATCCGGCGACGCGAAGCCTGTCGTCGCCGCGAAGTAGGGGCGCCGGGCCGGCCTGCCCCGCGGTCAGCGGGGTCGCTACCGCCAAGTAGCTCCTCAGCCCCCGTGCCCGGGGATGGCCGCTCGTGCCGTGGGCTCGCCGGGGTTGGTATCGAAGTTCGCCGGCGATCGGCGGGACCCTATATTCCTCCGATGACCACCCCACATGGCGCAGTCGGGCGGCTCGTCGTGTGTCCCACCCCGATCGGCAACCTCCGGGACGTGACGCTACGCGTGCTCGACGCCCTGCGCGACGCCGACACGATCGCGTGCGAGGACACGCGCCGCACGCGCGTATTGCTCGAGCGCTACGAGATCGTTGGGACGCTCGTGAGCTACCACGAGCACAACGAGCGCGAGCGCGCCGGCGATCTGGTTGGGCGCATCCAGGGTGGGGCCGTCGTCGCGCTGGTCTCAGACGCCGGGATGCCGCTCGTGTCCGACCCCGGTTACAGGCTCGTGCGGGCCTGCATCGCCGCCGACGTGCCGGTCGAAGTGCTGCCGGGCCCCTCAAGCGTGCTCACGGCGCTCGTCGCGTCCGGGCTGCCGGCCGAGCGCTGGCGCTTTGTCGGCTTCCTACCGCGCCGAGGCGCGGCCAGCAAGCGGGGGGAGTTGGAGCGGGTGCTGGGGGAGAGCGGCGAGACGCTTGTGGCGTTCGAGTCGCCGGGGCGACTCCCAGCGACGCTCGAGGTGTTGGCGGCGCTCGACGCCGAGCGCCCTGTGGCGGTCTGCCGCGAGTTGACGAAGCTGCACGAGGAAGTCCGCCGTGGTCGCGCCGGCGAGCTGGCGGCCCACTACACGCAAAACCCGCCGCGTGGTGAGATCGTGCTCGTCGTGGGCGCCGCTGCGGCCCGGAGCGCCGACCGTGATGAGGCGCTCGCCGCCCTGCGCGCTCTGGTCGAGGCGGGGGGCCCGCGCCCGCCCGCCCCCGCCACAAGATGACGGCAAAGAACACCATGAGGGCGGCCGAGACCCAGTAGATGGCTCGCCACCCGGCCCATTGG
>CAAGKR010319002.1_pt1 | contig 24359 bp, 24 predicted proteins | sample 2556971 | NCBI WGS metagenome assembly CAAGKR01 (sample SAMEA5207829, study PRJEB30636) | soil metagenome | biome: forest; feature: boreal; material: soil | place: USA | collected 2011-09 | depth 1 m | reverse complement strand
GGTCGCCGCGTTTTCAAGATGACCCCGATCCACTACACGTTCCACCACGAGGGTTGGTCTGAGAATCGCATCGCGCTCTCCTTTTGGGGCGCGGGGCTCCTCTCGGCGCTGGCCGCGGCCGGGGTGGCGCGGCTGATCTCGTGACCGCGCTGGTGGTAGGGGCGGCGCGCAGCGGCGTCGCGCTTGCCAACTATCTCGTCAACAAGGGCGAGGACGTGAGGCTGGTGGACAGCAAGTCCGGACCCGAGCTCGAGGGAACCATCGGGCAAGTTCCACCAGGCGTCGACCTCAAGGTGGGCGGCTACGACGAGAGCGCTCTTGCCGGCGTGGACGTCGTATACGCGAGCCCGGGCGTCCCGTGGGACTCCGAGCTTCTGGCGCGAGCCCGCGCGCAGGGCATTGCGGTGTCGAGCGAGATCGATCTCTTCCTGCGCTTGTGCCCGGGCACCGTGGTCGGCATCACGGGTACCAACGGCAAGACGACGACCACGGCCTTGGCGGGGTCGGTTCTCGCTGCCGGTGATCGCCCGGTCCTGGTCGGCGGCAACATCGGGGACACCGTGCTCGACCGCCTGGGCGAGATCACGCCGCGGCACTGGGTGGTGTTGGAGCTCTCCAGCTTTCAACTGGAGTCGGTCGCGGAGCCCCACCTGCACGTGGGCGTGATCCTCAACATCACTCCCGACCACCTCGACCGACATGGCAGCTTCGAGCGCTACGTCGATCTCAAGGCACGCGCCATCGAGTTCGCGGGCGCAGACGATTTCGCCGTCCTCAACGGCCGCGACGAGGTCTGCCGCGGCCTCGCACGACGCACGCGCGCGCACGTGGTCTGGTTCGACCAGCACCGGCCGATCCCACCCATGCCTCTCCCGGGCCGTCACAACCTGGAGAACGCGCTCGCAGCCGCAGCGGTCGGCCGGATCGCGGGTCTCTCGGACGACGCCATCGAAGCAGCGATCCGCTCGTTCAAGGGCGTCGAGCACCGACTCGAGCTCGTCGGCGAGTGGGCCGGCGTGCGTTGGTACAACGACTCCAAGGCGACGAACCCGGACGCCGGACGCGTCGCCCTCAGCTCGTTCCCGAATACGCCGTTGGTGCTCATCGCGGGCGGCTACGGCAGCGGATTCGAGCTCGTCGACTGGCTGGCGGACGTCCTCGCCAACGTCGAATCGGTGGTGCTGATCGGCGCCTCGGCCGGTCTGCTCGCCGGCGAGCTGCGCCGGCATCCGAAGGTCGTGCGGGCCGCCGGCCTGGAGGAGGCGGTCGAGCTGGCGGCCGGCCTCGCCCCGCCGGGCGGCGTCGTCCTGCTGAGCCCCGCCTACAAGAGCTTCGACATGTTCAAGGACTACGAGGACCGCGGCCGGCGGTTCAAGGCCCTGGTCCACCAGAGGTTCGGGGCGCCGGACGCGCGCGGGGCGCACACACCATGAGCGCGGGCGCGCGCGAAGAGCGCCAGCCCGACCGGTGGCTTCTGTTCAGCACCGTGCTGCTCTGCGGCGCCGGTATGGTCATGGTCACCAGCGCGAGCTTCGCGTTCGCGTACACGCAGCACCAGTCCGCCTTCTACTACGCCGAGCGGCAGACGATCTGGATGCTGATCGGCTTCACAGCGCTCTTCGCGCTCAGCCGCATCGACTACCACCGCCTGAGGCCGCTGGCGCCCGCGGGTGCGGTCGCGGTCATCCTGCTGATGATCCTGGTGCTGGTGCCACACCTGGGCGTGACCGTCAACGGTGCGCGCCGGTGGTTCGATGCGGGCCCGCTCGGCACGTTCCAGCCCTCTGAGCTCGGCAAGCTTGCGTTCGCGGTGTTCGTCGCTCATTGGATCGATCGAAACGCATCGCGCATCGGTGACTTCCAGAAAGGGTTTCTGCCTTTTGCTGCGATGCTCGCGGGCGTGCTCACGTTGTTGATGCTCGAGAAGGACGTGGGCACGTCCATCATCGTCGTCGGCATCTTCCTGGGCGCGTACTGGGCCGGCGGGGGCCGTTTCCGGCACGTGGTCATGCTGGTGGCCGTGCTCGCTCTCGCCTTCATGGCGGTGACGCTGTTCGAGTCCTACAGGTTTGCCCGGCTCGCCTCATTCAGGAACCCGTTCGCAGACCCGTTGGGCGCAGGCTTTCAAGCCACTCAGGCCCTCTACGGCCTGGGGTCTGGCGGATTCTTTGGAGTCGGCATCGGCAATTCGGTCGAGAAGTACGGATGGTTGCCCGAGGCCCACACCGACTTCATCTTCGCCATCGTCGGCGAAGAGACAGGTCTCGTCGGCACGACGCTGGTCATGGCGGGCTTCCTTCTCTTCGCTATCCGCGGTTACCGAGCCGGGCTGCGCGCACCCGATCGCTTCGGCGTGGTGCTGGCCACCGCCATCACGACGTGGATCGCGTTCGAGGCGTTGTTGAACATGGCCACGGTCACCAACACGTTGCCCATCACCGGGGTGCCGCTGCCGTTCTTCAGCTATGGCGGCACCGCGATTGCGACCACGCTGGCGGCGGTCGGCGTGCTTCTCAGTATCGCCCGGCGCGGCACCAGCGCCGGGCTAGGACTCAAACGGAGGACCGATGCGCCTTTTGATAGCTGGCGGCGGGACCGGGGGGCACCTTTATCCGGCGCTCGCGGTCGCGCGAGCCTTTCGCGCTGAAGAACCGGACGGTGCTCTGCTGCTTGTCGGGCGCGCGGGCGGGCCCGAGGAACGGCTGGTGCCTGCTGCCGGCTTCGAGCTGGCCACGGTCAGCGTTCGCGGCCTCGACAGGGATGCGGTCTGGAAGAACCTCGCGCTCCCGGCCGTCCTTCCGGCGGCGCTACGGGCGGGGCTCCGCATCGTGGACCGCTTCCAACCTGACGTCGTGCTCGGTATGGGTGGCTACGTGATGGCGCCGGCGGTGGCCGCCGCGCGCATACGTGGCATCCCGTACGTCCTGCATGAGAAGGACGTACGCCCCGGCCTGGCCACGCGAATGTTCGCCGGCGCGGCGGCCGCCATCTGCACCACATTGCCGGGAACCGAGAAGCGGGTTCACGGCCGCCGCGTCGTGCTGACTGGTGTCCCGCTCCGTGATGGGTTCGAGCCGAGAAAGCCTGCCATTCCGCCTCGTCATCTCCTCGTCACAGGCGGCAGCCAGGGAGCGCGGAATCTGAACCGGGCCGTCTGGGGGGCGCTTGACGCGCTGTGCGAGCGCTTCGAGGAGGTTGTACACGTGGCGGGACGGCAGGGTGCCGAGGGTGTTGGACAGCATTCACGCCCGCGCTACCACGGCCTTGCGTTCACGGACGACATGCCGGCGCTCATGGCCAGCGCCGACCTGGTCGTGAGCCGGGCGGGGGTTGGGACCATCGCTGAAGTCACCGCGGTCGGGCTGCCGATGGTGCTCGTGCCCGGCACGTTCGGCGGGGGCCATCAGGAGGAAAACGCCGCCGCGATGGTCGATGCCGGGGCCGCGGTTCGAATCGGCGATGCCGGGCTGACCCCGGAGAGTCTTGTCTCCACCATCGACGGACTCACGACGGAGCGTCTGCAGGCGATGGCGAAAGCGTCGGCCGCCGCGGGTCGCCGCGACGCCTCTCAGCGTGTCTTGGTTGTGCTGCATGAGGTGGCACGACGGAAGTGAAAGCGATCAGTGAGTCCCATCCTGCCCGCGCTCGCGCGATCCACTTAATGGGCATCGGCGGTGCCGGCGTCTCGGCGCTGGCGCGTGTGTTTCTGGCCCGGGGCGATCAGGTCAGCGGGTGCGACGTCAAAGCATCGAGCACCACCGCCGAGCTCGAAGACGCCGGCGTCCGTGTCGAGCTCGGCCACGACCCCGAGCACGTCCTGTTCCAGGACCTGATCGTCTACAGCGGCGCCATCAGGGACTCGCCGGAGCTCGATGCCGCACGCGCCATGGGGGTCAAGGTCCTGACCCGAGCTGAGGCGCTGTCGGACCTCATCGCCGGCTCCGACTCGATCGCGGTCGGTGGCAGCGCCGGGAAGACCACCGTCACGTACATGATCGGGCACATCCTCACCGAGGCCGGCCTCGACCCGACCATGCTGGTGGGCGACGGCTCCAGCTCCCGCGCCGGGCGCTCGCGATGGCTCGTCGCAGAGGTCGACGAGTCCGATGGCAGCCTCGTCCTTCACCACCCCAAGCGCGCGATCATCACCAACATCGAGCTCGACCACACGGACCATTTCAAAGACGTGGAGGGAGTGCGCGACCTGTTCGCCGAATTTGTTGCGGGCCTGCCAGCCGACGGACTGGCGGTGCTCTGCGCGGACGATGAGCGCGCTCGGTCTCTCGAGACGCCGGCGCGGCGTGTGACCTATGGCTTCAGCGACCAGGCCGACTATCGCTGCGATGACAGGCGTCCATTTGCGATCCACCACCAGGGTCGCGAGCTCGGCCTGGTGAACCTGCGGCAGCCGGGCCGCCACAACGTGCAGAACGCGACCGGCGCCGCCGCCATGGCTTTGGAAGTAGGCGTGAGCTTCGACGAGGTGGCCGGGGCGCTGGAGAGGTTCCCCGGCGCGCACCGCCGGCTCGAGTTCCTCGGCGTGTTCCAGGGCGCTGCCGTGTATGACGACTACGGCCACCACCCGAGCAAGGTTCGGGCCACCCTCCAAGCGGCGCGCGAGCTGCGCCACCGCCGCCTCATCGTGGTCTTCCAACCGCACCGGTACTCGCGCCTGGCGGCCCTGATGCACGACTTCTCGCGCGCCTTCACGGCCGCCGACAAGGTGCTGCTGCTCGACGTCTATTCCGCCGGGGAGGACAACCCGACCGGCGTGCAGGCCACGGACCTGGCGGATCAACTCCCCAACGGCACCTATGTGGGGGACTTCCAGGGCGCCCGGCTGGCGCTGGAGAACCTGGTCGGGCCGGACGACGTTCTCCTGTTGATGGGGGCGGGCGATATCCGCAAGCTGGGCGATGAGCTGGCGCAGCGCGTCTAATCTCGCCTGGCTGAGGGCCGTGCCCGGTGTGCGTCAAAGCGAGCCGCTCGCCTCGCGGACCTCGTTCGGCATCGGTGGCCCGGCGGACTTCTTCGTGGAGATAGGCCGCCCCGAGGCGATCGAGGCTGCGCTCGAGGGTTGCCGCCGGCGCGCGATCCCCTACCTGCTGCTGGGCGCCGGCACCAACCTGCTGATCGCCGATGCCGGGATCGAAGGCCTGGTCGTGCGCGTCGTCAATCGCGAGCATCACGTCGAAGGGACGCGGGTGCGCGCTGGGGCGGGGCTCAAGATGATGCGCCTCGCGAGGGTCGCCGCCGACGCCGGGCTGCGCGGTTTCGAGTTCGCCATCGGCGTGCCTGGCACCGTCGGCGGCGCCGTGTACCAGGACGCCGGGTGCTGGGGAAAGGAGCTTCGCGAGGTCCTGGTCGAGGTCTGCGGTTTCGTGCCGGGCGCAGGCCGCCAGAAATGGAGCCCGGCCGACCTGCAGCTCGGCTACCGCACGTCAGCGCTCCGTGACGGAGCCTTGAAAGGGGCGCTCGTGGTGGAGGCGACCATCCAGCTCAAGCGCGGCGACGGGGAGGAGGCCAAGCGCCAGATGGCCAAGCTCACCTACGAGCGCAACCAGACGCAACCGATCAAGACGAAGAACTGTGGCAGCGTGTTCAAGAACCCCGTGGGCGACTCGGCGGGCCGGCTGATCCAGGCTGCCGGCTTGAAGGGCGCGCGGGAGGGCGCCGCCGTCATCTCGCAGATGCACGGCAACTTCATCGTCAACGAGGGCGGTGCCACAGCGGCCGAGGTGGCAAGGCTCATCGAGCGAGCGCGAGCCGAGGTGCGCAGGCGGTTCAACCTGGAGCTCGAACCCGAGGTGGAGTTCGTGGGGCGATGGCGATGAAATCAGTTGGGCCCATCCTGCCCGCGCTCGCGCGCAAGTTGGCGGTCCTGCGTGGAGGGCGATCCGCGGAGCGCGAGGTGTCGCTCCTGTCCGGGGCGCATGTCGAGGCGGCGCTTCGCGGTCTCGGCCACGACGTCACGGCAGTCGACCTCGACCTCAACACCTGGGACGTCCTGCGCGACGGTGGTTTTGCCTGCGTCTTCAACGCGCTCCACGGCCGGCTTGGCGAGGACGGAGCCGTACAGGGGATGTTGGAGCTGCTCGGGCTCCCGTACACCGGCTCCGGCGTGCTCGCATCGGCATTGTGCATGGACAAGTCCCGCGCCAACGCCGTCATGGCCGGGGCCGGTCTGCACATCCCCGACTTCGAAGAGCTCGAGGCCACGCAGGGGATCGTTGGTGAGCTCGTCGACCGGCTGGTCGGCAGATTCGGGCTGCCGCTCGTCGTCAAGCCTGTGCGCGAGGGCTCGACCATCGGCCTCACGATCGCAAAGGACGCCGATGAGGTCGCGAGCGGCCTGGTCCTGGCCGGTCGCTACGACACCCGGGTCCTCGTCCAACGATTCCAGGCGGGCACCGAGATCACCGTCGGGGTGCTGGCGACGCCTGACATCCAGGTGCTGCCGACTCTGGAGATCGTGAGCGACAACTCGACCTACGACTACGACGCGAAGTACACGGCCGGCAAATCGCATCACATCATCCCGGCTCGCATATCGGAGCGTGCCCGCGCAACCGCCGCCGGCGCTGCCGGCCGCGCGTTTGTCCTGCTCGGCTGCGCAGGCATGGCGCGCGTCGACATCATCGTCGACGCCAAGAACACGCCGTGGATCCTCGAGGTCAACACCGTTCCCGGACTCACCGAGCTGTCTCTGCTGCCAGACGCGGCGCGCGCGGCCGGGATCGCTTTCGACCAGCTGTGCCAGCGTCTCGTCGACCACGCCATCCAACGTCGGCTCCATCGTGTGGGACCACCGTCCGAATGAGACTCAAGCGCCGCCGCTCGCTCCTGCCCCGGGTCAACTGGCGGAGGAGCATCGAACCGACCGAGCAGCTCAAGGGCCAGCTCTGGACGCGCTCGGAGCGGTCGCTGCGTCCACCGGACGTGCCCTGGCCACTGCGTGCGCTGGCCGTGGCGGCCGCCGTCGTGGAATGCGCCGTTTTGGGCTGGCTGTGGTACGGGCCGGCGCTGGCGGTGCGAAACGTCGACGTGGTCGGCGCTGAGCACCTCACCAGAGCGCAGGTGTTGGCGGCCGCCGGGTTGGTCGATGGCGCGTCGGTGCTCTCGGTGGATGGCCTGTCGGATCGGCAGCGTCTCCTCAACCAAACGTGGGTGCGCGCCGCCACCGTTGAGCCGCAGCTGCCAGGGACGATCGCGGTGCAGATCAGCGAGTGGCAGCCGGTCGCCGCCTATCACGCCGGCAAGAGCACCAGGCTGCTCCTGCTCTCAAACCAGGCCGTGGTGCTCGGACCCGCCGCCTCTGCTGGCACGCTCGTCGACGTGCAGGGTCCCAGCGGCGCCGATCCCAAGGTCGGCGATCGGCCGCCGCTGGACCCGGTCCTCCTGACCGCGCTCGTCAACATCCAGCGGGGCATGCCCGGGCTCATCGGCCAGGAGGTGGCCGGCTTCATCTTCGACTCGTGTGGAGACCTGACACTTGTCTCTAAACGTGGTTGGAAGGTTTACTTTGGCCGGGTGCTCACCCCAGAGGAGTTCGCGACGCTTAGTGACAAGCTGGCGGCGCTGAAGGCGATCGCCGGCCATGGGAACGTCGACTACAACTCGATCGACCTCGACTACGTCAACGTCATGAATCCTTCGGAGCCTGCGGTGGGATACCACTCCACAGCGCCGGCAAGTACGTCGCCGCCACCGAACACGGCGCCTACGGCGGTCCCACAGCCGTCAGCTTCGCCGGCGCCCGTATGCAAGTAATCGTCGTCGCGCTCGTGTTCGCGCTCCTCGGCGTGTTCCTCGGCCTGCTTTCCCCGGTCACCATCCCGATCATCTACGCCCGCTACACCGCGGTCGCACTGCTGGCCGCGCTCGACTCCATCTTCGGAGCCTTCAAGGCGTACATCGCCGGCACCTTCGAGCCACGGGTGTTCTACAGCGGTCTGCTCACAAACATGACGCTGGCGGCGGGCCTCACCTACTTCGGCGACAAGCTCGGCGTGGACTTGTCGATCGCGGCCATCGTCGCCTTCGGAGTGCGCATCTTCAACAACCTTGGCGCCATCCGCCGCCACTATCTGTAGCCCCTGGCCGAGTTCGACCCACAAAATCTGGTTTCCGCGGACGGCCCGCAGCCGATATAATCCACCGCAGCCCGCCCCAGTTCCACCCAACGTTCCAGCAGGAGGCATCGCAGCACTAGTTTTGTCACGGCGGAAGCGGACCGTCGGTCTCGACCTGGGCACGAGCCGGGTCGCGGTGGTCATAGCCGAGTCTGACGACCCCGGAGCTCCGGTGAGCATCATTGGGGTGGGCGAGAGCCCATCCGAAGGCCTCCGCAAGGGCGTGGTCGTGAACCTCGAGAAAACCATCGCGTCCATCCAGGCCGCGGCCGTCGCCGCCGAGCGGATGGCCGGCCAGCGGATCGAATCCGTCGTCGTCTCGCTGGCGGGCACACACCTCGTATCCCAGAACTCGACGGGCGTCATCGCCGTCGCTCGGCCGGACCATGAGATCGGCGAGGACGACGTGCAGCGGGTCGTCGAGGCCTCCCGCGCGGTGAGCGTCGCTTCCGATCGGCAGGTCATACACGTGATCCCCCGCGCTTACACGGTTGACGGACAGGATGGAGTGCGCGATGCCGTCGGCATGACCGGGCACCGGCTGGAAGTCGAGACGAACATCATCACCGGCGCGCAGACCGCGGTTCAGAACGTCATCAAGTGCGTGCACGGAGCCGGCTTCGACATCGAGGACGTGGTCTGTTCCGGCTTGGCCGCGGGCGAAGGCGTGCTCACACCGCAGGAGATCGATCTGGGCGTCTGCCTGGTCGAGATCGGAGCCGGCACCACAGCGGTGGTCGTCTACAACGACGGATCAGCGCGCCACCTCGCCGTGCTGCCGATCGGCGGCAATCACGTCACGAGCGACATCGCCATCGGATTGCGCACGACGCTGGACGAGGCGGAAAGCTTGAAGCTCAACTACGGGCACACCCTCCCGGACGTCATCGACCTCGGCGAGAAGGTCGAGGTGCGGCAGGTCGGCGGCGACCGCATCCAGGCGCTGCCCAGGCGCTTCCTGGCCGAGATCATCGGCCCGCGCATGCAGGAGATCTTCGAGATGGCGCGAGAAGAGGTGCGCAAGAGCGGCTTCGACGGATTGCTCCCGGCGGGCGTGGTCGTCACCGGCGGCGGTGCGCGGCTCATGGGCACCACCGACGCCGCCCAGGCCGTCTTCGACACATCCGTGCGCCTGGGTCAGCCGACGGGCCTTTCCGGTCTCGCCGACCGAGCCCAGGGACCATCGTTCGCGGTCGGAGTCGGCCTGGTGAAGTGGGGGTCGCGGGCTCCGGCCCGCGCCTTCGCTACATCCGGCCGGCAGGCGACCCTCGGCACGACGTATCAAAAAACAGTGAGGTGGCTGCGCGATTTTTTCTAGAGAGGAGACCCGAAACCAGCTGGAGCTCGCCATAGCCAAAGCAAATCAGGAGGACATTATGAAAGAGAGCGAATTGCACGAAGGGCGGGCGCGAATCAAGGTCATCGGCTGCGGGGGCGGCGGTGGAAACGCTGTCAATCGCATGATCTCGAAAGCGCTCAAGGTCCAGTTCATCGCGGTCAACACCGACAAGCAGGCTCTCGAGCGCTGCCAGGCCGACGTCAAGGTCCAGATGGGCAGCAAGCTCACCCGCGGCCTGGGCGCCGGCGGTGACTGGACGCGAGGCCGCGACGCGGCCGACGAGAGCCGGCCCGAGCTGTCCGCGGTGGTCCAGGACTCGGACATGGTGTTCATCACCGCCGGCATGGGCGGCGGCACCGGCACCGGCTCCGCGGCCATCGTGGCCGAGCTGGCGAAGGAGTCCGGGGCGCTGACGATCGGCGTCGTCACCCGGCCCTTCGGGTTCGAAGGTCGCGTCCGCAACGACACCGCCGAGGAGGGGATCAAGGCGCTCCGCAACCAGGTCGATGCGCTGATCGTGATCCCGAACGACCGTCTCGGCCAGGTCGCCAGCTCCAAGACGACGCTGGAGGACGCGGTCCGGATGGCCGACGACGTGCTGCGTCAGGGCGTCCAGGGCATCTCGGACCTGGTCACCAACCCCGGCGTGATCAACCTCGACTTCGCCGACGTGAAGGCGATCATGGAGAACGCCGGCGAGGCGCTCATGGGCATCGGTCACGGCGCCGGTGACAGCCGCGCCGAGGACGCCGCCAAGCAGGCCGTCTCCAGCCCACTCCTGGAAACCTCCATCGACGGCGCCAAGGGAATCCTGTTCAACATCACGGCCGGCAAGGACATCACCCTGCAGGAGGTGCAGAAGGCCGCGGAGATCGTACGTTCGGCGGCCGACCCGAGCGCGAACATCATCTTCGGCGTCGTCCGCGACGACACCATGCAGGGCGAGATCAAGATCACCGTCATCGCCACCGGCTTTGGGGCGAAGACCGCGCAGAGCTCGACCGAGGTCAGGCACGACGTCCGCAGGACGCTTGAGCGGGAGCGGCCGGAGTTCGGTTCCGATGACCTCGGCGATATCAACATCCCAGCATTTCTCCGCAACCGGATGTAAGAGAAGAGAGCACAGCCATGAGATGCCCCTACTGCGGTCACCACGACCTGAAGGTGGTCGACTCCCGCGACTCGGAGGTCGGGGAGGCAATTCGCCGCCGGCGTGAATGCCTGCAGTGCGGGCAGCGCTTCACCACGTATGAGCGCATCGAGGCGGTGCCTTTCTACGTCACCAAGAAAGACGGCCGCCGCGAGGATTTCGATCCCCAGAAGCTGTTCACCGGGCTCAAGAAAGCGACCGAGAAACGCGACATCTCGCCGGAACGGCTGCGCGCCATCGTCGACGACATCGAGGCCGAGCTCAGGCGCTCCGGGCGGGTTGAGATCCCGAGCGGAGAGATCGGCGAGATGGTGATGGATCGGCTGCGCGACCTCGATGAGGTCGCCTACATCCGCTTCGCATCGGTCTACCGAGAGTTCATGGATCTGCAGCAAGTAAAGCGCGAGATCGAGCAGGTATTGAGCTCCCGCAGACCCTAGACGTCTGAGGGAAAACCAGACTGTTTTCCCTCATCGGCGGGTCGGACCCGGCCCTCGATCCCGTCACAACACAGGCAAAGCGATTCGCAAGGGCCGGCTCGCCGACGCGCCTGCGCCCATTCCCGGGATTGGATTTACTGAATGGATGCGCCTGGCCACGAGTGGTGGCCAAGGAAACAAAGTCGCGGCCGGGGGAACCCCGGCCGCCCCGGCCACGTGGGTATTCATTGGTGGCGTTTCGGGCTAGGCTCAATCGCATGAGCGTTGGCGCGCACGTGTTGAAGATCCCTGAGCTCGAAGCCGAGCATGGGCTTGTACACGGCTTCTCGACCCTCGTTCTTGGCAACGTGGGCCTGAGCCATGCACCTGATCCCGCGCAGGTCATGGAGTCACGATGCGACTTTGCCCGTGCGCTGCGAATCGAAGTCGAGGGGCTGACAGTTATGGGAGCGGTTCACGGGGCGGCCGTGGCGAGAGTCGACGAACCGCTGGCGGTGGTCGATGGAGTCGACGCGCTCGTCACGGACATGCGCGGGGTGACGCTGTTCGCGACGTTCGCCGATTGCTACCCGATCGTGCTCTGGGATCCCCAGCGCCAATGTGCGGCCCTGGCCCATGCCGGTTGGCGGGGCACCCTCGCGTGCGTCGCGCCGGCCGCCGTGCGGGCCATGCGCGACGAGTACGGATCCGAGCCAAGCCGTATCAAGGCGGGCATCGGCCCCGGCATCTGCGGCCGCTGCTACGAGGTTGGGGAGGAGGTCGCCTCGCGCTTCGACCCGCGGTTCGTGAGCGTGGGGGCCGGCGGCCGCTTCCTGCTCGACCTCGCGTCGGCGAACCGGGCGCAGCTCGAGGAGGCCGGCGTTCCGCACGTCCACGTTCTGGACCTGTGCACGAAGGAGACCTCGTTCCTGCCCTCGCACCGGCGCAGCCCTGACGGCACTCGATTCGGCGCGATCGTCGCTTTGCGATGACCCAAGAGGCCCGGCCGGAAGCCCGTCCGTGCCTCTAGCCGAACGGCTGGCTTCGGTGCGCGAGCGCATCGCGCGTGCCGGCCGGAACCCGGATGAGGTCGCGCTCGTCGCGGTGACCAAGGGCTTCGGCACTGAAGCCTGCGTCGAGGCGCTGGAGGCGGGGCTCCGCACGTTTGGCGAGAACCGCGTGCAGGAGGCGCTGGGGAAGATGGCCGCGGTTGCCGACGCCGGCCGCGCGCACGGCGACCGTTTGATCGAATGGCACCTGATCGGCCACCTCCAGACCAACAAGGTCCGCCAGGTCACTGGCCGCTTCGCCCTCATCCAGTCGGTGGACTCGGTTCGCCTCGCGGGTGCACTCGCACGCACGGCACCCTCCCAGGCAGTCTTGGTCGAGGTGAACGTCGCGCGCGAGCCACAGAAATCCGGCGTCGATCCCGACGATGCGCTGGAGGTCATCGCCGGGGTCGCGGGTCTTCTCAATGTGAGAGGCCTGATGGCGATGGGGCCGTCGGGAGGCGATCCCTCCCCGGCTTTCATGGAGCTGCGACGCCTGCGCGACCAGGCCGAGCAGCGGCTCGGCACGCGGTTGCCGGTACTCTCAATGGGTATGAGCGGCGATTTCGAGGCGGCCTTGGCCGCCGGAAGCACAATGCTGCGGCTGGGTCAGGCCCTGTTTGGGCCTCGCCCCAAATGACGACGTCGCGACAGGGCGGATGAGCCAGGTCAGCCTTTTGGGGGCAATCGCTTCATTGCTCACCCTCATCCTCTACCTCTTCATCATCGTGCTCCTGGTGCGGGTCGCCTACTCCTGGCTCAGCCCGTCTCCCACCAACCCGGTGTCGCGTTTCGCGTTCCAGGTCACCGAGCCCATCTTGGCTCCCGTGCGAAGCCGGCTCCCACCGATGTCGGGCGTCGATCTGTCGCCCTTGGTGGTCACGCTGGTCGCTTACTTCCTGATCGCGGCTCTCCGCACGATCGGCTAGATGTTCGAAAAAGTCGATCAGAAGGTCAACTTCCCCGAGCTGGAGAAGCAGCTCATGGCCCGCTGGAAGGAGGAAGGTACCTTCCAGAAATCGCTCGAGCTGCGAGCCGGCCGGCCGCGCTTTGTCTTCTACGAAGGTCCGCCCACCGCCAACGGCAAGCCCGCGACCCACCACATCCTGGCGCGAGCCTTCAAGGACCTCTTCGGGCGCTACAAGACGATGAGGGGCTTCTATGTCGAGCGCAAGGCCGGCTGGGACACGCATGGCCTGCCGGTCGAGATCGAGGTGGAGAAGAAGCTCGGCATCTCGGGCAAATTCGAGATCGAGAACGAGATCGGCGTCGAGCGTTTCAACCAGCTCTGCCGCGAGAGCGTGTACGAGTACGTCTCCGACTGGGTTGCCTTCAGCGAGCGCATGGCCTTCTGGCAGGACTACGACGCCGCCTACTGGACGCTGACGTCGGACTACATCCAATCCGTTTGGTGGGCGCTCAGCGAGATGTGGAAGCAGGGCTTGGTCTACAAGGGTTTCCGGGTCGCGCCGTACTGCCCGCGCTGCGCCACCCCGCTCTCAAGCCACGAGCTGGCGCAGGGCTACCGGGACAACGTGCCCGACCCCAGCGTGTACGTGCGCTTCCGGCTCAAGAAGGATCCCAACACATCGCTCCTGGCGTGGACGACGACCCCATGGACCCTGCCGGGCAACGTCGCGCTGGCGGTCGGCGCCGACGTCGACTACGTCAAGGCTCGGCAAGGTGACGAACTCATTGTCGTTGCCGAGGCGCGATTGGACGCTCTGGTGGGCGACTACGAGGTGGTCGAGCGCATGAAGGGCCGCGATCTCGTGGACCTCGACTACGAACCGCTGTACACATACCTGCTGCCGGAGGAGCGGGCCTTCTACGTCGTCGATGCGGATTTCGTGTCCATCGAAGAGGGCACCGGCATCGTCCACACTGCGGCGGCCTACGGCGTCGATGACCTGCGTCTCTGCATCGAGAAGGGCGTGCCCGTGCGGCACACGGTGGGGCTTGATGGCAAGTTCCTGCCCGAAGTCGAAAAGTTCGCGGGACTGCACGTCAAGGAGGCGGATCCCCTGATCCAGGACGACCTCAAGGAACGCGGCCTTCTGTACAAGGCCGGGACGATCCTCCACACGTACCCCGAGTGCTGGCGCTGCAAGACGCCGCTGATCTACTACGCGCTCGACTCCTGGTACGTGCGCACCACCGATCGGAAGGCGGAGCTCATCGCCAACAACGCCGCCACCAACTGGGTGCCGGCACACGTCAAGACCGGGCGCATGGGCGACTGGCTAGAGAACAACGTCGACTGGGCCATCTCGCGCTCCCGCTACTGGGGCACGCCGCTGCCGTTCTGGGTGTGCGAGAAGTGCAACGAGCAGCGCTGCGTCAGCTCCGCCGCGGAGCTGGGGCTCGCCGACGATGTTGACCTCCACCGGCCCTTCATCGACGCGGTCACGATCCCCTGCCGCAACTGTGGAGGCGTGATGCGCCGGGTCGCCGAGGTGCTCGACTGCTGGTTCGACTCCGGGGCGATGCCATTCGCACAGCGTGGTCACCCGCGCAAGGGGACGCACGAGTTCGAGGAGACGTTCCCGGCCGATTTCATCTCCGAAGGCATGGACCAGACCCGCGGCTGGTTCTACTCCCTGCTCGCGATCTCGACTCTTCTGTTCAAGAAGAACTCGTACAGAAACGTCATCTGCCTCGGCCTCGTCGTCGACCCCAAAGGTCGGAAGTCGTCGAAGTCTCGCGGCAACGTGCTCGACCCCAACTACCTTTTCGACAACTTCGGGTCCGACGCGGTGCGCTGGTATTTCTTCACCTCGACACAGGTCGGCGAGAACTACCGCACGGACACCGACACCCTGAGGGAGACCGTCCAGCAGTTCTTCATCCCGCTGTGGAACTGCTACTCGTTCTTCGTCACCTACGCCCGGCTGGACAAGTTCGACCCGTCTCAACCACAGGTTCCGATCGCCGAGCGGCACGTGCTCGACCGCTGGCTGCTGTCGAGGCTGAATGGGCTCACCGAATCCGTGTCCGGCGGGCTGGACCGCTACGACGCCATCGAGCCGGCCCGGCGAATCCAGCGATTCGTCGACGATTTGTCGAACTGGTACGTCCGCCGCTCCCGCAGGCGATTCTGGAAGTCGCAGGCCGACAGGGACAAGCTGGCCGCCTATCAGACCCTGTTCGAGGTGCTGACGACGCTCAGCGGGCTCATGGCGCCTTTCGTGCCGTTCATGGCGGATGCCATGTACCGGAACCTCTCTGGGGGCGAGTCCGTCCACCTGAGCGATTTTCCAGAACCACGGCCCGCGCACGACGCGGCGGTCGAGACCAGCATGGCGCTGGCGAGGCAGGCGGTGGAGGCTGGGTTGGCCGCTCGAGATGCTGCGAGGATCAGGGCCCGCCAGCCGCTGGCGTCATGCGCTCTACCTGGTGATGCCCTCCCCGAGGAGGTGGCAGCGATCGTGCGAGAGGAATTGAACGTCAAGCGCCTGAGCTTTGGAGCCCCTGAGGTGAAGCTCGATACGGAGATCACCGAGGAGCTTCGGCTCGAAGGGCTCGCCCGCGAGGTGGTTCGCCTGGTACAGGACCGGCGCAAGAGGCTCGGCCTCAACATCGAGGACCGCATCCACACGCGCTACGAGGCTGACGGCATGCTCGTGCGCGCACTTGAGAAGCACGCCGACTACATCAAGAACGAGACCCTCTCGATCACGATGGAGCGAGGGCGCGCCGATGAATTCAGCGGTGAGCAGCACATGCTCGAAGGAGAGCAGATCTGGATCGGACTCAAGCGAAACTGACCTCCGGCCGGGTCGTTTTTGTCGCCATCGCCCTGGCCGTCTTTGCCCTCGACCGGCTCACCAAGAGCTTGGTCAGGGCCGACATCCCCTATGGCACCGAGGTCTCCGTGATCGGCCACCTGGTCGGGATCACCAACGTCCGAAACTCCGGCGCCGCCTTCGGCTTCGCACCTGCGGGCGCGGGGTTCTTCCTTGCCGCCTCGGCCGTGGTGGCGGTTGCCCTCCTCGTCTACGTGGCTCGCAACCCGGGCACCTTGCCAACGGATGCCGTGCTGGGGCTCATCATGGGCGGGACGATCGGAAACGGCTACGACCGGATTATGTTTGGGACCGTGACCGATTTCGTGAACGTCCACTTCTGGCCGGTGTTCAACGTCGCGGACTCCGCCATCAGCATCGGGGTGGTGGCGCTGATCGCCGGGTACTTCCTACGCAAGCCCGCCGCCGCGTAGTCGGCGCGCGAGCGCGGGCAGGATGGGCCGTACTGATTGCTCCGGCCGCGGCATCCCGGCTAGACCGCTTTCTCGCCGAGCAGGCGAGCGACCTCAGCCGTTCCGCCGCCGCGCGCCTGATCAGGAGCGCAGGCGTCTTGGTGAACGGCAAACCAGCGCGGGCCTCGGACCGCGTGGCCGCCGGAGACGTGGTCGAGTACGAGCCTCCGCAACGCCAAACCGTGGTCGCCTTGCCCGAGGCGATACCGCTCGAGATCGTCTACGAGGACGATGACCTGCTGGTCATCAACAAGCCGTCGGGGATGGTCGTGCATCCGGCGCCCGGCCACCATTCGGGCACGCTGGTGCACGCGCTGCTCGGCCGCGGCGGGAGCTGGTCCGCAGCTGGCGGTGAGGCGCGCCCCGGCATCGTGCACCGGCTCGACAAAGGCACCTCGGGACTGATCGTGGCCGCACGCAACGACGTGAGCCACCGGGCGCTCGCGTCCCAGCTGAGCGATCGCACGCTCGGCCGTTCGTACCTGGCGGTTGCACGTGGGCTCTTGAGGGCCGACGCGGGCGAGCTGGAGGGACCGATCGGCCGGCATCCGAAGGACCGGCTGCGGATGGCGGTGGTGAGCGGCGGCCGTTTCGCCCGCACCCGTTACGAGGTGATCGAGAGACGGCGCGGGCATACACTCCTGCGCTGTGACCTGGAAACCGGCCGTACCCACCAGATCCGCGTGCACCTCGCGGCGCTCGGCCATCCGATCGCAGGCGATGCCGATTATGGAGGCCGCCGGCCCGGCGACCCGCAGCGTCCCATGCTGCACGCGTGGCGGCTTCGCCTCCGCCATCCACGCACCCGGGCCGAGATGAGCTTCGAGGTACCGCCGCCGGCCGACTTCGAGGCGTTCTGGGCCTCGCTCCAGTGACGCTGAGGCGAGGCCTGCTCATCGTCATGTCGGGCCCTTCGGGCGTTGGCAAGGACACGCTCATCAAGCACCTGCTGAAGCTCGACCCCAACCTCAGGTATTCGATCTCTTACACGACGCGGCCCCCGCGACCCGGAGAGTTCGACGGGGTCAACTACAGGTTCGTGAGCCGCGAGCAATTCGAGCAGCTGCTCGGGCAGGGCGCGCTTCTGGAGCACGCGACGTACAACGGCAACCTCTACGGGACCCCAGCCGCGCCGGTGCAGGAGGCCCGAGCCGCCGGTCACGACATCGTTCTGAAGATCGAGGTGCAGGGCGCCCGGCAGGTGCGCCAAAGCGCCGGGGACGGCTTGTTTATCTTCCTGGCACCGCCGACCACAGAAGAGCTGGTGCGACGCCAGGAGCTGCGCAAGAGCGAGAGCCGCAAAGACATGGCCGAACGTCGCAGGATCGCCGACAAGGAGATGACCTACGCGCCCGATTACGACTTTGTGGTGGTCAACGACGAGCTTGATCGCGCGGTCGCCGAGGTGCTGGCCAGCATCCGCAAGGCGCGTGAGCGCCAGGCCAGTCAAGGCGCGAGGGCGCCAGACTAATCCCATGCCGTCAGAGGCCTGCTCGGGGATCCCCGTCGTATCTTTGGCGCCCATGCGGCCCGATCCGCGCGTCAGCGCCTGCGCTTCTCGCTTACGCATCTACCGATGCGGGCGCTGCGATGCTCAGCGCTTCCTTCGGCTCGGACCACCTGGCCACCAAATCTATCGACGGGGCCCCCGAGCATGCCTCTAGATCCCACGCCGATTCCCGATGAGCTGCGCGGGCTGCGGGTCGCCCTCCTGATCTCCGGTGGGATCGCCGCGTACAAGCTCGTCGACCTTGCGTCTGCGCTCGCGCAGGCGGGATGCCAGGTGCGGGTGGCGATGACCGCGTCGGCGACGCGATTTGTCGGCGCTCCCTCCTTCCAGGGCGTCACGGGCAACCCGGTCCTGACGGGGCTGTTTGGGGCCGCCGGTGAGCCCGAACCACATGTATTCCTTGGCGACTGGGCGCAGGTGGCCTTGCTCGCGCCGGCGACGGCCAACGTGGTCGGACGCATCGCCCACGGCCAGTCCGACGATATCGTCACGGCGACCCTCCTGGCCGCGCGGTGCCCGGTGGTCGTAGCGCCCGCGATGAACGATGCGATGTGGTCGAAGCCGGCGGTCCAGGACAACGTCGCCGCTCTTAGGAAGCGCGGCGTGGCGGTGGTCGAGCCGGACATCGGCCATCTCGCCAGCGGCCACGTCGGCACCGGCCGCCTCGCCTCATCATCTCGATTGTTGAAAGCCATGGCAGACGCTGTCGGTTCGCGCTACGACCTGGCCGGACGCCGCGTGGTGGTGACGGCGGGGGGCACTCGCGAGCCGATCGACCCGGGGCGCTTCATCAGCAACTACTCGAGCGGCAAGATGGGCTTCGCCGTCGCCGCCGCGGCCGCGGACCGCGGGGCGCGGGTGAGCCTCGTGACCACGGCTTCTCATCCGCCCCATCACGGCATCGAGGTGCGGCCGGTCGAGACGGCCGACGAGATGCTGGCTGAGCTCAAGTGCGAGCTCAAGGACGCGGACGTGTTGGTGATGGCCGCCGCGGTGGCGGATTTTCGGCCGGCCAGGACCGCCGACCACAAGATCCGGCGCGAGGACACGGCCAAGCTGACCCTGGAGCTCGAGCCGATCCCGGACCTGGTGGCGACTCTCGGCAAGGAGAAGGACGCCGCCGGTGTGTTTCGGGTCGGCTTCGCGGCGGAGGGGTCCGACCTCGACACCAAGGCGCTGGACAAGATGAAGAGGAAGGGGCTTCAGGCCATCGTCGCCAACGACATCTCGCGCAAGGACATCGGATTCGGAAGCGACCACAACGCCGGGGTCATCCTCTTCGCCGACGGCTCTCGCCAGGAAGTCGAGCGGATGACCAAACGTGAGATGGCGGACCGGATCCTGGATTTAATCGTGCCCCGTCTTCCTTTGAGGGGGGACGTCCCCCCTGAAGGCGCCGGGCCTGGCGAAGCCAGCTCCCGGCACACCCCCGTGGCCAAGCGCTAGGAAGTTGCTGTACGCGGAGGTGGCGGTCGAGGCCGGACGCTCGCTGGACCGCGAGACCTACAGCTACCTGGTCCCAGACGGCATGGACATAGTGGCCGGCCACCGGGTCACGGTGCCATTCGGCCGGCGCACCACGTACGGCTTCGTCGTCTCGCTTGGGACGGAGGACCCGGGCGTCGAGACGAAGCCGATCACCACGGCAGGCAAGGAACCGCTCCTGTTGCCTCACCAAGTCGAGTTGGCGCGCTTGGTGGCGGACCACTACTGGGTTCCACTCATCGAATGCCTGCGCGCGATGGTGCCGCCGCGCGTTCGCAAGACGGGCTCCAGCGGTGCGGGGCCCTCGGGCCGCCAGCGCCGTCACAGCCGCCTGCTCGAACTTGCCAACCGGGTTGCCGGGGAAGGGATCACGCCGAGGCTCACCGACGAGCAGGCCGCGGCGTTGGAGGTGATCGCGACCAACCAGCTCACCCTCCTGCATGGGGTGATCGCCAGCGGCAAAACCGAGGTGTACCTCTGTGCCGCTCAACAAGCTCTGGCGCAGGGCCTTCGTGTGCTTGTGCTCGTGCCCGAAATCTCACTGACCCCACAGCTGGTCGAGCGCGTGCGGGCGCGCCTGAAGGCTCCGGTGGCGATCCTGCACAGCCAGCTGACCGAGCTCGAACGGGCGCAGCAGTGGTGGCGGGCCAGGCGCGGCGAGGCGGAGGTCATCCTGGGCAGCCGGTCGGCCGTCTTCGCACCCATCCCACGACTTGGGCTGATCTGTCTCGACGAGGAGGGATCGGCCGCGTACAAGCAGGACCGCACGCCCCGATACGAGACAGGCTGGGTCGCTCGGCGCCTAGCCGCCCTAACCGGGGCACGCCTTGTGGCCGGCTCCGCGACACCCGGCGTCGTGTCCTACCACGAAGCCGTGCGAGGTGAGCTGGCCCTCGCCAAGCTGACGAGGCGGGTTCGGGGGCGTGACGCCGACGTCGAGCTGGTCGACATGCGTGACGAGGCCGCTGCGGGCAACCGCCGGCCGCTTTCACGACGCCTGCTGGAGGTCATCGATCAGACGCTCGGCAACGAGGAGCAGGTCATCCTCTACCTCAACCGGCGTGGGATGGCCACCTTCGTCCTGTGCCGCGACTGTGGCCGTTCGGTGCAGTGCCTCGGCTGCTCCGTGGCGCTTGTGCAGCATTCAATCAGTGAGGCCCAACCTGACCGCCGCGCTAGCGCGCCTGAGATCGACGGATTGGTCTGCCACTACTGCGGCTACACAAGGCCGATGCCGGCCACGTGTCCACACTGCGGCAGCCGGAACATCCGCGGGATGGGGATGGGGACGCAGCGCCTCGAGTCGATGGTGAAGAAGTTGTGGCCGCAAGCGCGCGTTCTCAGGCTTGACAGCGACGCTGCGCGGGGACCCGATTCTTACTTCGACATCTGGGAGACGTTCAGCGAGCGGCGTGCCGACATCCTGGTCGGGACGCAATTGGTCACGCGCGGACTCGATCTGCCGGCGGTCACGTGCGTCGGCGTGGTCGATGCGGACCTGCCGCTGCATTTCCCAGACTATCGATCGGCCGAGAACACGTTCGCGCTGGTGGTCCAGGTCGCAGGCCGGGCGGGCCGCGACGGTCGCCAGGCGCGGGTGGTCGTGCAGACCAGCAACCCCGAGCACTACAGCCTGCGCTGCGCGGCGACCAACGACTACGACGGTTTCTACGCTGCAGAGCTGCCGTCTCGGAAAGCGTTCACCTTCCCGCCCTACGCCGAACTGGCCGTGTTGACGCGCACCGACGCGGACGACGCTCGCGCGGCGGGGGCCGCGCGCGAAGCCGCAGAAGAGGTCGCGAGCGGTCTTTTGCGAGACGGGATCGAAGGGATTCGCGTCATGGGTCCATCTCCCGCGTTCATTCACCGCCTGCGCGGGGAGTACCGGTGGCAGGTGACGTTGAAGGGGGACGGCCTGGATCGCGCCCGGCACCTTGCCCCGCGTGGCCGCGGTTGGAGCTACGACGTCGATCCCGGCACCTAACGGGAATGGGTTGTGGGGTATCGCGGGTAAAATCGATCTCGTGGCCCTGCGACCAATCCTGACTTTCGAGCACCCTTCCCTTCGAGAGAAGGCGAAGAAGGTGGCGCGCGTCGATACGTCGATCCAGCGCCTCATCGACGACCTTGCCGAAACGATGCTGGCGGCCCCGGGCGCCGGCCTGGCGGCGAACCAGATTGGTGTGCCGCTTCGGGTCTGCGTGGTCAAAGGGGACGACAACCAGATCTGGGGCCTGGTCAATCCCGAGATCGTGAAGCACGACGGCGTGCAGGTCGGCTACGAGGGCTGCTTGAGCTACCCAGGGTGGGTCGGCGAGGTGGCCCGACACGAGACGGTCGTGGTCAAGGGGCGCAACCGGCGCGGCAAAGAGGTCCGCATCAAGTCCGCCGGGTTCACCGCGCGCGCCTTCCAGCACGAGCTCGACCACCTCGACGGCGTCCTTTTCATCGACCGACTGACCAGTCTCGACACGCTCCGCCGCGTCGATGAGCTGGAGGCCGAGGAAAAGGAGGAAGCTGTCGCGGCGGCTTCAGGCTAGACCGTCCTGAAGCTCGTCTTCGCGGGCACCGCCGCCTTCGCCGTGCCGTCCTTGCGAGCGCTCCATTCAGCCGCCCACGAGATCCAGCTGGTGATCACCCAACCCGACCGGCCCGGCCACCGCATGAAGGTGACCCCGCCCCCGGTCAAGGTTCATGCGCAGGATCTCGGCCTCCAGGTGTACCAGCCGGCTCGAATCCGTGACCCCGAGGTGGCGGAGAAGCTGCGGAGCTTGGGACCCGACCTCCTGGTCGTGATCGCGTATGGGCAGATCATCCCGCAGTCGGTGCTTTCTATCCCCAGGTACGGAGCCGTGAACGTGCACGCGTCGTTGCTGCCACAGCATCGCGGGGCGGCTCCGATCGCCCATGCGATCCTCTCCGGCGACCGGGAGACCGGCGTCACGATCATGCGAATGGACGAGCAGTTCGATCACGGTCCGATCTTGGCCTCGCGCCGGACTCCGATCGGAGCGCGGGAGGACGCCGTCGCGCTCACCTCGCGGCTCGCGCTGATGGGTGCCGAGCTGCTGGTGGAGACGCTGGCGCGCCTCGACCAAGCCACACCGGTGGAGCAGGATCACGCCCGCGCCACGTTCGCGCCGCGCCTGCGGCGTGAGGATGGCGATCTCGATTGGAGCCTGGCGGCCGAGGACCTCGACCGGCGTGTCCGCGCGCTCCAGCCGTGGCCCGGTGTGACACTCCCGACACCCCGCGGCCGGGTCAAGGTCCTGAGCGGACACGTCGATAAAGACACGTATGTCCCCGACGTGGTCCAGCTGCCGGGTAAGAAGCCGGTGCCGGCCAAGCAGGTGCTCGGCGGTGCCTGAGCGATCAGTAAGGCCCAACCTGCCCGCGCTCGCGCGCAAGGACGAGCGCGAGCGCGATGTGGCGGTCAACCGCCGCGCCTATCACGACTACTTCGTCGATGAGAAGTACGAGTGCGGGATCATGCTGGCCGGGACCGAGGTGAAGTCGATCCGCGCTGGTCGGTGCAACCTACGGGATGGTTACGTGCGAATCGACGGGCACGAGGCGTGGCTCGAGAACGTGCACATCTCGCCGTACGCGCAGGCCAACCTCATGAACCACGAGCCGATGCGCCCGCGCAAGCTGCTGCTGCATCGCAAGCAGATCTCGACCCTCATCGGGAAGGTGCGACAGAAGGGCTACACGCTGATCCCGCTGCGCGTCTACTTCTTGCGCAACCACGCCAAGGTCGAGGTCGGGTTGTGCAGGGGCAAGCGTGAGTACGACAAGCGCGAGGCGATCGCAGAGCGCGACGCCAAGCGCGAGATCGCCCGCGCGATGAGGCGAGGGTGACGCGCGCTACGCGGCGAGGTTGATGCCGATCGCTCGCAGACGCTTGTTGAGCGAGTCCAGGGCGAACTGCAGGATCTCGCTCTCGGTGTGGCCGAACTCGGTGATGTAGGTCGGATCGGGCGGCTCGAGTGTGCCCGCCACCAGTGGCAGGCACTCGATCAGCGTCCTCTGGATCAGTGGCGCGAACCGCTCCGGGTTTTCCCGCACTGCCTCCTGGAGCACCTTGATCCCGAAGTTGACGTGCCGAGACTCATCTCGGGCGACGGCCGTAAAACCTCGGTAGAAGCCCCGGTCCGTCGTCCCGATCTCGCGCATCGATTCGAGCTCGAAGCGCTGGCCGGTGAGCGCGATGGTCGCCTCGACGATGATGTGGTAGATGGTCACGCCCTCGACAAAGGCGTCGAAATCTCTCGGGTTGCTGGCCATGCGCTGCGCCGTCGACGGGAGCCGGTCGTAGAAGAGGGTGTTGTAGCCCTCGTTGGTGTCGGGGCGAATCTCCTTGAGCAGATCCTCCAGGTTCTTGGCGTCGGTGCCGACCACCTCACGCCACCACCGGTCGAAGAAAACGGTATGCCGCGCTTCGTCGACCATCTGCGTCGACAGGAAGATCTCTATTTCGGGGGTCGGCGCGGCCCACACGAAAGGCGCCAGCGTGGCCGTGACGCGTTCCTCACCGTTGAAGAAGAGGCGGTGAGACCAGAGCGTTGCCTTTCTCTCCAGGTCGGTTGCCTTCAGCCAATCCTCGCGGTCGAGGGTGAAGTCGAGCTCGCCGACCGACCACTGCTGCGACTCCCAACGGCGGTACAGGTCCATGTAGCTCGGCATTCTTTCGATGCCGCGATCGATGAATGAGAGGACGTCGTCGATGCGGATGTCGCCGAGCTCTTTGAGGTTCGCCCGGGCGATCCTCTCCAGGTCGGGGTCCAGCCGCTCCAGCTTCTGTTCAACCGCCATCTGAGATCTCCGCGTTCATTAGACCAGAAGGACGGAGGTGTGAGGCGATGACGGGGTGGGTACAATCTGGAGTGCAACCGAGTGCAGTTTCGTGGGGGCGTCCGGTCTCGACGGAGCAGTTGAGCTTCGGGATTGCGAGCCGAGAGCAGCGAGCGTTACAGCGCAAGCGTTTACAAACGCCAACAAGACCAACGGTCTCGCC
>CAAGKR010077100.1_pt1 | contig 24441 bp, 20 predicted proteins | sample 2556971 | NCBI WGS metagenome assembly CAAGKR01 (sample SAMEA5207829, study PRJEB30636) | soil metagenome | biome: forest; feature: boreal; material: soil | place: USA | collected 2011-09 | depth 1 m | reverse complement strand
CGCAGCATGGCGAGACTCGTCGTCTCGGATCCGCGCGAAGGTGACGCGTTCCTCGTCGCTGTCGGCGAGTTCCACGAGGCGCCAATAGGCCAGTTCGGCGGTGGCCTCCAGCGCGACGTTGAGCTCGCAATACCGACGGAACGTCTGGAATCGCAGCTCGCGCTGTAGTACCGGCGGAACGCGCCCGGTGGCGCCGGCGATGGTGACGAGGAGACTCGCGGCACCGGTGCGCAGCGGCGCCGATTGCGCGTCGACATGATTCTCCGTCGCCGTCACCCAACCGGAGAGCGCGCCTTGGAGTTGGCGGCCGTAGACGACGAGCGAAAACATCAAGCCGCGTCGTTGGAGCAGCAGCCCCCGGAGGTATTCGGCGTGAAGCTCTTCGTCCTTCCAGATCCACACGAGGGTCTGGCGAATCGTCGCGCGTAGGTTCTGGTCGAGGCCCAGGCTGTCGACCCGTGCCGCGACGGCCTCCTCGCGGTACGCGACCGCCACGATCTGCTCGCGTTCGAGCGCGAGACGCCATAGCTCCGCGCGCTCGAGGTCGGGCCGCCCCGCGTACTTGACCCGCCATGCGTCGAGCATCGAGCGCACGTCATCGAGCAACGCATCTTCGAGCGCGGTCACAGAGCTCCTGGCGACTTAGAGAGCTGCGCGCTCAGTGGGTGTCGCGGCGTCGAGGATGGCAGCCGTGGCGATCCCGCTCTCGACGACGAGCGACTCGAGGGCAACCGCCCAGCTTTCGTAGTACGGACGGTCGGGCGCTGCCGCGACCGCGTCGATCAGGCGCTGTCGGAACGCGTCCCACGGGAGGTCGAGCCGCTCGACGAGAGCGACTGCCAGGGCGAGCGCCCGCGCCTCCCACGGTGCCGCGAACACGAGCTCGCCGTTGTCGCGCGGCAGCGAGCCGAGCCCGTCCATCAGCGCGATGTGGTCGGGCAGCTCCACGCTCACAGGCGTTGTACCCCGATCATCGAGTCGCGGGTCACCCGTGCCGCGAGGTCTTCTTCGGAGACGACGTCGGTGTCGGGCGGCTGCTCGGGGAGTACGAGGTAACGGACCTCGGCGCTCGAGTCCCAAACTCGGATCTCGACGTCGTCGGGAACCGTGGTACCCATCTCGGCGAGGAGAGCCCGTGGTTCGCGCACGGCACGGGAGCGGTAGGCGGGCGCCTTGTACCAAGCGGGCGGCAGGCCGAGCGTGGGCCACGGGTAACACGAGCACAACGTGCAGACGACGAGGTTGTGCACCGTGGGCGTGTTCTCGACCACCACCATGTGGTCACCCTCGGGACCGCCGAAGCCGAGCTCCGCGATCGCCGCGGTGGCGTCGGTGAGCAGGCGCGCCTTGTAGTCGCGATCGACCCATGCGCGCGCGACAACTCTGGCGCCGTTGAGTGGCCCCAGGTTGTCCTCGAAGTTCGCGACGATCGCGTCGAGGACCTCGATATCGAACATGCCTTGCTCGACGAGCACCGATTCGATCGCGGCGATGCGCGCCTCGACGGGAGCGAGCGGTTCCGCATGGTGCGCGTGGCTCTCGCTGGTGTGGTCGTGCGATTCGTGTTCGTGGGCGTTCACCGATCCTCCTCGAGGTACCACTCCCAGAGGTCGACATGGATCACGTCGCGGTCGGCGCCGCCCTCGCCCCAGAGCTCTCGCGACGCAAAGCGCACGGAGTACGTCGGGTCGAGCACATGACCGCCGCCGTGCGCCTCGAAGTCGGGCACGTTGTGCGCGCCGTCGACCCGCACCACGACACCGCGCTTGCCTTGCACGTACCGCGGCGCGCGTGTGTGACCGGCCGGGTGCCACTCGCGCACCCGGACCTGCTCTCCGACGGTGAAGCGAGCTTCCGTGCGATCGGGCTCCGGAACCGCGGGAGCCGTGCCGCGATCGGGACTGGAGAGCGGGAACCTCCCACCGGCGCGGCGGTCGAGCTCCTCGCTCGACACCAGTCCCGCCTCGACGATCAACGACGAGACACCCGTCAGCCAATGCTCGTAGTACGACGTCGAGAGGTACTGCGCCGGGTCCATCCGCTCGATGCTGTGCCGGAAAGCGCCGCCGTTCGGCCGCAGCCCGATCGACGCTGCCATGTTGAGCCGGAACACGCGTCGCTCCCAATCCTCGTGGAACACCGGCTCGTCGGGCTCGACCCGACCCACTGAGCCAAACCCCTCGAGACCGCCGAGGTCGTGGACACCGTCCATGGGCACCAGCCTCGCATCTCGGGCTGACGTCCGTAGACAACAAGCTCTCGAAGTCAGTCGACGTAGCCTTTCGACCTCGAAGGGGTGCCGACCGTCGCACTGAGCGGGCCATGACCGAGATACCCAAAACCGAGAGAGAAGGTGACGAGTCACGGACAGTGCAGGTGCTGGCGCGCCTGACGTCGCCCGATGTGCACCAGGCCGCCAAGGCGCTGCCGTCGAAGGCCCAGCAGCAGCTCGCTCGGTCATGCGGGGTCCCGATCAGTGTGCTGACGTCGTCGGGCAATGCGGCGGAGCTCGTCCGGCGACGCGCCCGTCGCCTGGAGACCCCGAAGGCCTCGGCCCTCGGCCGAGATCTCGCGGACGCCTGCGTCGTCGAGACCATCGCCGCGCTCGGTGATCGCTACGACCGTCCCTCGTACGACGATCTGCTCGGCGTCCTCGACCCGATCTGTGCCCATTGGGGGGTTCCGCTCGTTGCGCTCATGCTGGCCGCGACCGCCGACGCCGACTTCAACGCGGCCGAAGTGTGTGCGCGGGTGCTCGACGAGGACCCGCGGTTCGCGCTCGACACCCTCGGGCCTGTGGAACAGGACTCACCTGCACCGGTGATCGGTACGCCACCACCGACGGTGAGCGAGGCCGAGCTCCAAGCGAAACGGGAGCAGCGGCGGCAGCGGCGAGAGTCGAAGAAAGCGAAGCAACCGGCGAAGCGTGCGGAGACGCCCTCGTACCGGAGAAAGCGCGCACCGGCCTCCCAGGAAAGTGTCGAGCAGACCGCTGCCGGACATGGCGCGAGCGCAACTGAACGCCTGGCGCTCACTGTGCAGGGACGCCCGGTGTCAACGTCGTCGGACCCGATGCGTCGGGCGACGGTGGTCGGCAACTACGAGGGTCTCGAGCACGACGACGAACTGATCGGCGCCATCGTCCATGTGTATATCCCGTTCCAAGGCCCGACGCCCGAAGGCGAGGACGGCAAGATGCGTCCCTGTGTCGTAATCGCCGCGTGCGCGTCGGACTCGTTGGTCGTACGGCCCTGCTATTCCGAAGGTGGGGCGCGGGCCGAGGACTGGCGGTCGGTTCGCGTCACCGACCCACTTGTGGCTGGTCTTGACAAGAATTCGTACGTCTCCGCTCAGGAGTTCGTGATCGAACGAGTGCAGGCCGCGCCGATCCGCGGCTGGCTCGCCCGCGACGACTGGAACGCGCTCTAACACTCGTCACCTCCGAGGACATGGAGGCCAGGGTTGTACACGAGCGGGGTACGAGCGGCGGGGTTGTCCATGGCGAGGAGGCGTCACTGTAGATGGAACAGGTAGGCCACCGATCGTGTTGGACTACCGATATGAAGGTGCCTCTGTCTGTCCTCGACCTCGCCCCGGTCGGACGCGGGTTCACACCCGCCGATGCGCTCCGGAACTCCACGGAGTTGGTCCGCGAAGTCGAACGACTCGGCTACCACCGCCACTGGGTGGCCGAGCACCACAACATGCCCGGTATCGCGAGCTCGTCGCCGCCGGTCCTGCTCGCGCATCTGGCAAGCGTCACGTCGACGATCCGGGTCGGCTCGGGTGGGCTCATGCTTCCCAACCACGCTCCGCTCGCCGTGGCGGAGCAGTTCGGCATGCTGGAAGCGCTGCATCCCGGCCGGATCGACCTCGGCATCGGACGCGCGCCCGGCACCGATCCGGTCACCGCGCGCGCGCTCCGTCGGGCACCGACCCTGCCGACCGCCGACGACTTCCCCGAACAGCTCGGCGAACTGCTCGGTTACTTCTCGGGATCACAGCCCCCGGGACACCCGTACGAGCACATCAACGCGATCCCCGCGCGCGGGTATCGGCCGTCGATCTGGTTGCTGGGGTCGAGTACTTACAGCGCGCACGCAGCTGGTGTTCTCGGCATGCCGTTCTCGTTCGCTTATCACTTCGCGCCCGCCGCCCTCATGGACGCACTCGATGCCTATCGCGGCGCGTTCCGTCCGTCGGAGGATCTCGACGCGCCCTACGTGATGCTCGGCGTCTCCGTGGTATGCGCCGAGACGGACGAGCATGCGCAGTGGTTGGCCAGCCCCGGCACGCTCGCGTTTCTTCGCCTGCGTTCGGGGCGCCCCGACGTATACCCCACGCCGGAAGAGGCAGCCGAGTACCGCTACACGCCGTTCGAGCGCGAGATGGCGAAAGATCGGATGTCGTCACAGTTCGTGGGTGACCCTGCCACCGTGCGCGAAGGACTCGAGCAACTCGTCGAGCAGACCGGCGCCGACGAGCTCATGGTCACCACGATGGTGCACGGGCAATCCGATCGCATGGAGTCGTACCGGCTGGTCGCTCGCGAGTTCGCACTCGTCACTACCTGACCGGCGAACTGCCCGGGCCCCGAGGTCGGTACGATCGGGCCCATGAGTGAGATCACCGAAGCTGACGTCCGCGGCCGGGTGGAGCAGTTGCTCGCCGAGCACGGCGACGACGACATGCCCACGTTCCTCGGCGCGCAATTCGACGCCGGACTGGCGCGCATGGACTACCCGGCGGGCCACGGCGGCCTCGATGCCGAACCGAAGCTCCAGGAGATCGTCGACGCAGCCCTCGAACAGGTCGGCCGTCGCTATCCGTGGATCCGTAACCCCATGGGCATCGGGATGTGCGGGCCCACGATCGTGGCCCGCGGTACCGACGAGCAGCGCGACCGCTTTCTCCGGCCGATCTTCACCGCCGAGGAGATCTGGTGTCAGTTGTTCAGCGAGCCTGGCGCCGGTTCGGACGTCGCCGGTCTTGCGACGCGCGCGGTGGCCGACGGTGACGAATGGGTGGTGAACGGATCGAAGATCTGGACGTCGATGGCCCACCAGGCGAAATGGGGGCTCCTGCTTGCCCGCACCGATCCCGACGCGCCGAAGCACAAGGGTCTCACTGCCTTCATCATCGACATGCACCAGCCGGAGGTCGATGTCCGACCCATTCGCAGCATGGCCGGCGCGTCCGGGTTCAACGAGGTCTTCTTCACGGATGCAAAGGTCTCCGACTCGATGCGCGTCGGCGACGTCGGCGACGGATGGCGGGTGGCCAACGCCACGTTGATGAACGAGAGAGTGTCGATCGGGAGCGAGGTCGCTCCGCAAGGTTCCGGACCAATCGCGGCTGCCGTCGCCGCCTGGCAGCGATGTGCGGACAAGACACCAGCGCGCCGAGAGCAGCTGGTCAAGCTTTGGATCGACGCTGAACTGCTTCGCCTCGGGAGCCTGCGCGCGCAAGCCAAGCGCGAGAAGGGGGTGCCCGGCCCGGAGGGTTCGGTGCTCAAGCTCTTGTCAGGGCGCGTCGGCTCGGGCGTGAGCGAGATGGTGGTCGCGCTGATGGGAGCCAACGGGATGTTGTGTAGCCCCTATACGCGCGGCGACACCGACGAGGGCGAGATGCGAACGGGCGACCCGGTGTTGTCGTTCGTGGGGTCGCCCGGCGGAACCATCGCCGGCGGGACCACCGAGATCCAGAAGAACATCGTGGGGGAGCGTGTGCTCGGCCTTCCGCGCGAGCCCGGCTTCGACCCCAACACCCCGTGGAGCGAGATCCCGCGCAACTAGCGCCGCGGCACAACGTTTGTGCTGTTCCTGCTAGTTGACCGTGACGTCGAGTTTCATCCCGAGGTGGTAGTGGTTCGGCAAGTTGCAGACCGCCACGTAGTGGCCAGGTTCCAGCTTCACCGGAAGGGACTGCGTCCCACCAACCTTGAGGCTGCTGCCGCTGTCCACCACGTTTTGGAGCAGCGGGGACTCCTCGACAACGGCGCCGTCAGCGTCGACGGGTAATGCGTTCGCCGGCAGGTCGGTACGGAACAACACGAGTTCGTGGCGCTGCTTGCCATTGTTCGTGAGGGCAATCGTGCGTTGGCCGGCGCGAAGGTTCGTTGCCATTGCGATGTGGTAGTCGGTTTCCGAGACCGCTATGTCACCCCCCGATGGTGGTGACCACACGATCAGGCTCACCCCGACGGCGGTTGTGGCGATGGCGATGAGAACACCCACGACGAGCAGCGTCGGCTTCAGCGCCGCGAAGTCGGCGCGCAAGGCCCGTCGCCTCCCTGGTCGCCGGGAGCCCCCGTCGGCGCCGGCTTCTGGGCTGGCGACAGCTACCTCGGTCTGAGTGCTCATGTCGGAAGTGTCGGCCCAAACCGCCTTGTCCTCAAGGGCCGAAGATTACTTCCTTGGCTTCCGGCGAAGACCAGCGAACGCTCCCGGGAACCGGCATTAGCAACCGGCATCGGAAAGCCGAGTGAGGAACCTCCCCGCACCCGTGACGCGCGCGCCGCAGGTCCGCACACGTTCGCGGAGCGCGCGGTCCGAGGTCACGACTTCCGTTCCGAGCGCGTTGTCGTCGAGCAGTTCGACGATGCGGTCGTCGGCCGCGTCCCGACCTCGGCGCTTCGCGTACCAGACGACGACGCCGTCGTGGTCGCCCTCCGGTAAATCGGGCTGGCGAACGTCGAGCACGAGCTCCACATTCTCGCCGGTGGCGTTCGCGTAGCAGCAGAGCCGCGCGAGGAGTCGGCGGACGGCCGCGGGTGGGTCACGCCACCAGCCATCGGCGGCCGCGCCCATGACGTTGTTCCCGTCGACGAGCAGTCTCGTTTGATCGTCGGCTCCCACCTCGCGCACCCTAGGACTCACACCGATACTCTGCGGTCCCGACGATGGAGGGACGCATGGCCGCATCATTCGAGCCCGGACTCACCGGTCAGGTCGCGCGGACGCTCACTCCGATGTTCGCGGTTCCCATTACCGCGCCCGAAGCCGTCGACCGATTCGTCGCGATCGGCTTCGATCGCGACGAGTGGGCGGAGCGGTACTTCGCGTTTCGCTCCGCGCAGCTCGGGCGTGCAACCGCGGAGACGGTGATTGCGACCTACTTCAACTTCGCGCCACGGCGGATACATCGCTACATCCCCAGAGTCTGGGAGATCGCCGAGCCGGTGGCGGTGCTCGAGGCATTGATGGACTCCGTCGAAGCGGCCATGGGAAGAGCCTTGGCGGAGTTCGCCGATACACCGGAGCTGCTCGAGCTCGCCGGCCTCCTCGGCGAGGCCGCCGCGTCTGCCTTCGAGCACCCCGAAGGACGGCCGCTCTTCGCAGGCATCGCCGGCATCCCGTGGCCCGACGCACCGCACGCGCAGATCTGGCTCGGGATGCACGCGTTGCGGGAGTTCCGCGGCGACGGCCACGTCGCGGTGCTCACCGCGAACGGCTTGACCGGCATCGAAGCCCTCGTGCTCCACGCGGGGACCGGGCTGGTCCCGCCCGATCTCCTCCGATCATCGCGGGCCTGGCCCCAGGACGTGTGGGACCAGACCGTCGAGGAGCTGCGCGGCCGCGCGTTGATCGCCGCCGACGAGTTGCGGTTGAGCGAGATCGGCCAGATGTATCGCGGCCAGCTCGAAACGCAGACCGACGAGCTCACGATGCCCGCGTACGAGCGCATCGGCGAGCAAGGTGCCGAGCGCATCCTCGAACTGGCGCCGCCGATCGTCGCCGCGGTCACCAGCGCGATCGGGCGCATCTCACGGGAAGCGCTGTCGAGGGATCAATCGGACAAGAACTGAACTCGCCGCAGATTCGCTTCTATGGATAGATGCGCTCCGCCGGTTCGCGTGGTTTCGTCTTCGTTCCGGTCTGGCGGTTCAGGTCGACCGCCCAGATGTTCTGCGGATGTCCGCCCGCGGGCGGGTTATCCGCCAGCCACTGGCGCCAGCCCGCCGAGTTCCCGAGGGTCCAGTGGATCACAGCCAGATGCGTTTCATACCCCGACGCTCCTGCGCGCCCGAGCGTCTCTGTCGTCGACGTCACTGCTTTCGCGAAGCGACGTTGGCTCGACGGCCCGAGCTCCCAAGTCGACGAGACTCGATACGGCTGGACCGTGAGGTCAGACGCGTCTTCGGTGTGGCGCACGGTCACGCCGCTGGTGAGGTCGACTCGCGATCCGACTCCGTGAGTGTCACAGCTTGCGATCGCGCCGACGAGTTCGTCGATCTTCTGGTCTTTCATGCGTGCCGCGATGCCGGTGTCGAATCCCACTGTGTACCGCCCGATGAGCGCCGGATGCTGTTCTCGAACGGCACCCTGCACGCGTGCGCAGAGCCGGTCCCACCCATCAGGGGCGTCGAGGAAGACCTCGTCCCACGCGCGAACGAACTCGATGGCGAGGGGCGGCCCGTCGGAACGAGGAACCAGGTAATTGAAGGTCTGGCCGGGATAATCGGAGTTCGATCCGTCGACGGCTTCTTCCGAGCCTGCGACGACGCCGTCGAGAAATGGCAGGAGCACGGCGAGTGCTTCCGGAGCAAATTCGTCCATGGACGTCATTACTAGCGCGGATTCGGCGTGACCAGGAAAAGCAGCGGGCCCAAATTCGGACGCGAAGCGCCCCGAGAGAGCTTTCCTCGTCACCTCTTGCGAAGCTCCGTGGTTTTCCCTCTCGGGGCACTCTGAACGTAAACCCTCTGGGCGGGCGCGTCAAGAGGATTTCTGTGGAGGTCTACGACAGCGAGGAGATGAAGCCTTCGATCTCGTTCGGCTCCTCGTAGTCGAGGCGGGTGATGTCGGCCACCGCAGCGTCGATGTCGAGGCGGGGGACGGGTTGCGCTCGGCGGCAGTACACGTACGACGTGGCGCAGTAGTCGTCGACGCGCTCGGCGAGTCCGCCGCCGACCATGAGACCCGATCCATCACCGGTCCGCCAACCGGCGCCGGCGGGCGGATTCGTACGGAGGTACTGCTCCATCGCCGCTTCCTGACCCCTGGCGAAGAACATCGCACCGATCCGCTGGATCGTGACGCGCAGTTCCGAGCTGTACATGATCGGGTCGGCGAGGTGCCACCGGTAGAAGCCCACGAAGTCGACCGGCGCGAATCCGGGGAACCCGACTGGCGCGAACGACTGCGGGCCCACGTTCAATGGCGCACCCGCGTAGTACTCGCTGTGTGTGCCCAAGCCCCACGCACTGCCGATGTAGTCCTCCAAGCCGGTGCCACAGATCGTCGGAAACTCCGAGTCGCCGTCGCGGTACACCTTCATCTCGCCCTCGCCGTACCACATGCCCTCGTCGAGCACGCGAACGCCGACATTGCAGCCGACGAACCGGCCAGGAGCTTCGAGTCCATCGGTAATGACGAAGTCGCGACGTTGCACGGTTGGGTTCTCGCGACGGAACGCCACGTGGAGGACGCCGTCGGTGTCGCTGAGCGCGGGCTCGAGCGTGTAGTCGATCTGGTAGTAGAGGAGCGTCGGTGTGGACGCAGAGTTCGTGATCTCGACGCGAACGTGTTGCGCGAACGGCATCGGGAGATACGAGTTGAAACCTCGACCCTCCTGCGCGGACGTCAACGCCGATGCGTACCGCACGGGACGCCCGTGCGGCATCCCGAAGAAGTCGAGGCACGGCACCGACACGCTCGGTTCCGCCGCGCCGTCGTAGAAGACTTCCATCCACAGCGCGCGCATCGTTTTGGGAGGCGCGGGAGGGAACGTCATCCAAAGGTGGCGAATGGTTCCCGGCCCATCGAGATCGGCGAGCACGACCGTCTCACCGGGAGGGATCGTCCAGCTCGGCCGACCTTTGCGACCGTCGTAGGTCTGACCACCCGCACCCGGTCACCAGTCGGGTTCTCGAACGTGACCGACCGGCTGTCGAGCGACGGATCGATGAACGAAGGACTGAGGAACATGCCCGGTGTTCTACTCGGCGATCGCCGGAGGCGCACGAGGGACCAGTCGAGCGAGTAATCAGGCTAGAACTGCGCGGCAACGAGCGCAGCGAGTTGCTCGCCAGGAGCGAACGACCGCGAGCCGGGTATCCCGGCTCGCGGTGAGCGACGCATATGCAGGAGCCGCCATGTCTACCGATCCGACCGTCGGGCCACTGATCTGCGGCACCGCCTCGTATGTCCACGGCACGTATGTCTGGACCGACTACGCGTACGACGACACCGGCGCGTCCTCCTCCGAGCTGGGTGGCGGCGTGGAGCCGTATCCCGAGGACGGGGCGAACACCGCCGACCTCATCCAGCTTCAGCTCCGGCCCAACGACGACGGCTTGCTGATCCGCGCGGTCCTGCAGACCCTGAACGATCCGTCGGTTCCGGTGCTCGCGGTCGGCTTCGATACCGACTGCGACCCTACGACCGGTGCACCGAGCCTGCCGGGAGGCCGCTGGCTCGCCGAACCGCCGCTCGGGCTCGAGTGGGGGGTGATCGTCTCGGGCGACGGCGATGGCGGTGAGCTGCGCCAGTTCGCCGACGGGGAATGGAACACCCGTGCGACGTTCCCGGCGACGGTCGACCCGTCGACGAACGTGCTCGAGACGACGGTGCCGCGCACGGCACTCGATCCCGCGAGCGCGACGTGGCGCGTTGTCGCGGCGATGGGGATCAAGCACAACGGCGCTTCCTTCCTCGACGGCGACGTGCCGATCTACGACCTCGCGTTCGTCGGCAACGAGAGCCCGGCGCGACCGCGCGGCGCGGGGAACGCGTGGCAGGACCGCAACCAGGCCGACATCCTCTCGGGTCGCTACCCATCCGACCACGCGGTCGCAACGATCGACTTCGACCTCCTCGCACGCGGTGAGAACGTGATTGCCGAAGCGCGCGAGCCCGGGACGCACACCTTTCTGTATCGCTCCGACCTCGAGCTCGGTGGTGGCATCCAACCGTGGCCGCGGACGCACAACCCCGAGCTCTGGACGAAGTTCGGAATGCCCGCTCCGCCCGCGGCACCGTGGAAGATCCACGCGGGGACCTACCAGCCTTATGGCGTGTGGATCCCGGAGCGGCTGCCGAACCCGGCGCCGTTGATCGTGTTCCTCCACGGCACCGGCAGCAACCACTTGAGCAACGCGTCGCGCAGCTTCTTCGGTCCCGGCCGCTTCGACGTGCCCGCGATCGTCGTCGAGCCGCTCGGACGCGGCGGCAGCTGCGGCTACTACGGCCCCGCCGAGCAGGACGTGCTCGACGTGATGGACGACATCGCGTCGCGCTTCGAGATCGACGAGGACCGCGTGATCCTCACCGGCATCTCGCAGGGCGGGTTCGCCACGTTCCGCATCGGTGAGCTGTACCCCGATCGGTTCTCGGCGCTGATCCCGTTGGTCGGCCAGAGCGCGCTCGTGCCGGAGATCGAGATGATGATCTCGGGCGGTGAGCCGTTCATGTCCGACGCGCTCGAGAACCTGTGCAACGTTCCGATCCGGATGATCAACGGCCGGCTCGACCCACAAAAGAATGCATTCGCCGGCAACGTGCCCGACCTCGACGCCCTCGCGCTGCAGAAGCTCGAGTACGACTTTCGCTATTGGCAGCTGCTGCGGCGCGGTCACGAGGTGATCCCCGAGCTCACGAACGGTGTGTTCCTAGACGTGCTCGACCTGCCGCGCGACCCCAATCCGGCCCGCGTCGTGTTCTCGGTCGAACCGTTTCTCGACGCGTGCGAACCGGACACGAAGCTCGAGCTCCGCCATGACTCCGCGTACTGGGTCTCCGGTCTCACCGTGCGCGGAGACAACTTCCAGCGCGGAGACAAAGGGACCATCGACGCGACGACGCTCGCACGCGCCGACCGCGTACGCGTTCCGCATCCGTACGCGATCGTCAGTGGCAACACCCAACAGCCCCGCGACCTCGTCGGGCCGAATCCACAGGTGCACGGCTTCGACGAGTGGGTGGAGCAGGGGATCACGTTGACACCCGGCGCATCGCAGCCGGTCGAGAACGGGTTCATCGCCACGTTCACGTGTGTCGCGACCGTCACCCTCGACCTCAGGCGCATGGGGCTCGATCCGGCACGGGAGCTCACCGCCACCTTGACCGGTGACGGCCCCACCGAGTTGCACCTGAGGGGCAAGTGGCGCGTACCGATGGAGGTGACGGTGGGTTCCTCATCCGAGGTCGTGGCACCGGTCGGCGACACACTCACGCTGTCGCGCGACTTCCGGGGCGAGCAGCGCCTGGTACTCAGACCCCGGTCGGTGTGAGTGCCGCGACGTCGTGATCGACCATCGTCGTGACCAGGTCGTCGAACGTCGTGGAGGGCTGCCAGCCCAGTGCGGCGTGCGCCCGTGACGCGTCCCCGACGAGGAGATCGACTTCGGCGGGACGGAAGAGCCGTTCGTCGGTGACGACATGGGCCTGCCAATCAAGATCGGCGCGGCCGAAGGCAGCCTCACACAGCTCGCGCACCGAGTGGGTGGTGCCACTCGCGACGACGAAATCACGCGGCTCGGGCTGCTGCAACATCATCCACATGGCTTCGACGTAGTCGGCCGCGTACCCCCAGTCGCGCCGCGCGTCGAGGTTGCCCAGTGCGAGTGAGTCGGTGAGGCCGTGCTTGATGCGCGCGACCCCGTGGCTGACCTTGCGTTCGACGAACTCGAGGCCGCGCCGCGGCGAACCGTGGTTGAAGAGGATCCCCGACACGGCGAAGAGGTCGTAGCTCTCGCGATAATTCACCGTGATCCAGTGTCCGTAGAGCTTGGCCGCGCCGTACGGTGAGCGCGGGTAGAACGGCGTGTCCTCGTTCTGCGGAGTCTCGGCGATCTTGCCGAACATCTCCGACGAGCTGGCCTGGTAGAAGCGGATGTCGGGATCGACGATGCGGATCGCTTCGAGGAGCCGGGTCACGCCGAGCGCGGTGACGTCGCCCGTGAGCACCGGCTGCGAGAAGCTCGTCATCACGAAGCTCTGCGCCGCGAGGTTGTAGACCTCGGTGGGCCGGTGTTCGCTCACGACCGCGATCATGGAACCCTCGTCGAGCAGGTCGCCGGTGACGATCGTGATGCGGTCCTGGATGTGCGCGATGCGCTCGAAGGTCACGGTCGAGCTCCGGCGAGCCATGCCCACCACTTCGTACCCCTTGTCGAGCAGGAACTCGGCGAGGTACGAGCCGTCCTGGCCGGTGATGCCGGTGATGAGCGCGCGGGGTCGTTGAGCCATGACTCAGGGATACCGCATGAACACGGTGCTGTCTGCCAACCCACTGAGCACCACGGCTGCCGTGCTCGCGTCAGACTGAAGCGGTGGGGGAGCGGCTCGGCAGACGAATCGGACGGATGCGCGTCGAGCGCGGCTTCACTCAAGCCGAGCTCGCTGAGCGCGTCGGGATATCCCGGGTCGCGGTCTCGCATCTGGAGAGCTCGCGCACGGTTCCGGGAGAGCGCACCGTCGCGCTGCTGGCCGGCATCTTCGACTGCGAGCCTCACGAGCTCGTCTCGGGCACCGACTACCCGCCGAGCAAGGCGGAACGACTACCAGTAGTGGCTGCTCGCTACACGGAAGTGGAGCACCAACTCTCGGTGCTCGAGGCCGAGTTCCGACTCGTCGAGAAACTGCCACCTGCGATCTCGATGCGCGAACGGCAGCGTCTCGTCGAGGAATGGGGGCCACTCCTCCGTGCCCTCCTGGTGAACGCGGTCGATGCCCGCGAGCGCGAGACGTTGCGCGCCGCGCTCGAAGGACTCAACCAGTCTCTTTGACAGCACCCTCGATTCGCGACGCGCTCCACGAGCGCCAGAGCTGCGCGTACGCGGCATCAGGATCGGCGATCAGCTCGGTGTGGTGCCCGCTCGCGACGATCCGGCCCTCCTCGAGCACGATGACGCGATCCGCGCGCTCCGCCACGTCGAGACGGTGGACGATCGTGACGACCGTACGGTCGCCGAGTGCAGCGTGAAGGTGTCGCTCCGTGCGCGCGGCGGCGACCGGGTCGAGCTCCGCGGTGGCTTCGTCGAGTACGACCACGGCGGGATCGAGGCACACGAGACGTGCGAGCGCGAGCTGCTGGGCGCGGGTCGTGGACACGTGGTGGTGGCCGTACCCGATCTGGGTGTCGAGGCCGTCCGGAAGTGAATCGGCCCACGCGAGCGCGTCGACTGCATCGAGTGCGGCGCGCACGTCGCCCTCGTTTGCATCGGGTCGACCGAGCCGGACGTTCTCGGTGACGCTGCGCCCGAACACGTGGCCTTCCTGCGCCACCATGGCAACCACGCGAGCCCGCAGGTGAGGATCGAGTTCGTCGACCGCCACGCCGCCCACCTCCACGTCGCCGCTGCTGGTGTGCAGGAGCCCCGCGATGATCTTGCCGAGCGTGGTCTTCCCCGCACCGCTCGGGCCGACGATCGCCAAACGCTCGCCGGGCGCGACGCTCAGGCTGATGCCGTCGAGCACGAGCGTGCCGGCGTCGTACCCGAAGACCACGTTGTCGACCTGCACACCGACCGCGGTGGCCGACCGCTCAGGGGGTTCCGACACCTTCCCCTCGGGTCGGTCGACCGGAAGCTGCGTGACCCCGACGAGGCGGGCGAACGACGCCGTGGAACGCTGGATCTGGTCCGACTGTTCGAGCAGCGTGGCGACCGGATTGAAGAGCTGCACCAGATACAGCGCGGCGGCGCTCAGCGTTCCGATCTCGAGTGAACCGTTATCGACGAGCGCCGCGCCCAACGCCATGACCGCGACCAGCGACACCGCCTGCGCCAGGCTGATCCCCGGGCGCATGCGATTGCGCGCCGAGGTCGTGGCCATCTCGGCGTCAACGGTGACGCGACCCCGACGGGCGAGCCCGCGCCGCGTACGAGGACCGGCGCGGAACCCCGCGAGCACCGGCGCCCCCTGGTACGACTCGTGGAGCCCTGCACCGAGCGCGGCGTGACGCTCCCGCTCGCGGCGGTACAGCCCGTGCGCACGGCGGAAGTACCAGCGGCCCGCGATCAGTGTGATCGGGATGGCCGTGATGAGCGCAATTCCCGCGAGCCGCACATCGAGCAGCGCGAGGGCGACCATCGTGAACGAGACCTCCAGGGCGGCGAGGAGCACGATGGGAATGGAGTTGCGCACCGCGTCGGCGAGGATCGTGATGTCGCCGGTCACGCGGCTCACCAGGTCGCCCGTACCCGCGCGTTCGACCAAGTCGACCGGCACGGAGAGCGCGTGGTCGAACACTTCGGTTCGCATCTCCGCGAGGGCGTCCTCGCCCACGACCGACGCGCGCACCCCACCGAAGTACCGGAGGATCGCGGCGACGATCGCCAGCACCGCGTACGCCAGCGCGGCGCGGTCGACCGTGCTCTCCGCATTCGGTGAGTCGTTCGCGACCGCATCGACGACCACGCCGACGAGCGCCGGGCCTGCCAGGGTCGCGACCGTCGACGCGCTCTGGAGCAGCACCGCCACCGTCACGCCGCGCCAACGGTCGCGAAGCAGCCGCAACATGCGCGCGCGGGCGCCTTTCGGAGTGGCGGTCGGGAGCGCGCGGTCGTCGATGGCGGTGGCGATGGACGTGGTCACGACACACCCGGGGCAACGAGATCCCGATATCGCGGGTCGTGCAGCAGTTCGTCGTGCAGACCCTGCGACGTGACGCGCCCCGCCTCGACAACCACCACTCGATCGCACCGTGCGAGCGCGGGTGCGCTGATGGTGAGTAGCACCGTGGTGCGTCCGGCGCGGGCGTCGCGCAAACGTGACAAGAGACGGAGCTCGGTGACGACGTCGAGCGCGCTGGTGGGCTCGTCGAGCACGAGCACGGGAGGGCTCGCCGCGAACGATCGCGCCACCGTCAATCGCTGGCGCTGGCCACCCGACAGTGAGAGTCCGCGTTCGCCGATCGGCTGGTCCATGCCGTTGCGGCGCGCGAGCAGGTCTTCGCCCGCCGCGTCGAGGAGCGCGCGTTCCGACGACGACGGATCAATGTCCGGAGCACCGAGCGCCAGGTTCTCGCCGAGAGTCCCGTCGACGAGCCATGGATGGTGCCCGTCGACGGTCACCACGTGCGCGCGCAACGCATCCAACGACAGCTCGCGCGCGTCGACCCCGCCCACCAGCACCTGGCCCTGGCCCGGGTCGACGCGCCGAACGAGGAGATCGGAGATGGCCGAAGCGACCTCAGGATCTTCGGCGACGACACCGAGGAGCTCGCCGTCGGCGACGTCGAGCGCGAAACCCGACAGCGGTCCGTAACTGATGCCGTCGAACTGCACCGTCGCCGCGGATGGGGTTTGGAGGTGGGTGTCGGCGACCGACGGTGGTGTGTCGAGCGCGGTCGCGATGCGACGCGCCGAGGCCAAACCGGTCGCCCACACGTCACCGACCTCGGCGAACGTCTGGAGCGGTATGGACAAGAACAGCGCGAGACCCGTGAACGACACCAGCGCGCCCGGGGACAGGCTGCCGTCGAGGGCGAGGCGTCCACCCACCCAGATGGTGAGCGCGAGAAACAGCGCCGGGATCACGGAGGCGAGCGCGGTCCACGCGCTGTCGAGCCGAGCGAGGTCAATGGCGGTGATGCGTACCTGAGCCGTGCCTTCGGCGAACCACCGCCGTACACCATCCTCGCTTCCCAGGCCCTTCACCACACGAAGACCCGTCGTGATGTCGGCCGCAACCGCGGACGCGTCGGCGAGGCGCTGCTGCTGCTCGGTCGCCCGACGATCGTACGGGCGCCACAGCGGCACGAGCACGAGGAGGCACGGGGGAAGGCCGACGAGGACGAGTCCCCCGAGGATGGGCGACGCCGCCAGCATGCCCGCTCCGACGGCGAAGAACGTGACGATCGCGCCGGAGCCGCGGCACATGAGGTCGGCGATACCGCCCACTCGTTGCGCGTCGCTGGCTGCGAGCGACAACAGCGCGCCCGGCTCGACGTCGATGCCGCCACGCGGATCGAGCACGCGGCGCGTGACGAGCCGTTCGACGAGCCACCGGGAGCGGGTGTACAGGAGCAATGCACACCGGTGCCGCACCACACCTGCCACCGCTTGCGCCATCGTGACCGCGAACAGCAGCCCGCACACGAGCGCGACCGAGCCGACCGAACGGTCGTCGACGATCCGGTCGATCGCAAAGCCCAACGCGACGGGCAAGACGGCGATCGAACCCATCCACGCGATGCCCGCCAGCGCGCCGGCGGCGATGCGGCCGATCTGACGCCGGATCACCCAGCGCACGAGGGTGCCGGCGGTGACCGGTGCCGCAGGACCTTCGTCGTCGTCGAGCTCACCCGCGATCCCGATGCCCGGATCGCCGTCGAGATCACGTTGCGATGGTTCGGTCACACTCAGCCTCGAATTGTGCGCGCTGCGACGAGCGTGTCTTTTACCAGACGCATCGGTAGCCTCGACGCTATGCCGGACCCGGAGATCACCCCCGACGATTGGGTCGACCCTGATGCGGTACAGGCGTTCGCCTTCACCGTGTGGAACTACAAGCAGGGCGAGATGGTGTCACTGATGATCCATCTCGGTGACCGGCTCGGGATCTACGCACATCTCGACTGTGCCGGACCGATCACCGCCGCCGAGCTCGCCCAACGCTCCGGGTTGCACGAGCGTTGGCTGCTCGAGTGGCTCCGCGCCAACGCGGCCGCGCGGCTCCTCGACTACCACGACGGAGATCGGTTCGAGCTCACCGACGTCGGCGCGCTCGTGCTTGCCCGTGGCGACTCGCCGAGCTTCGCGGCCGCCGCGTGTGGAGAGCCGAGGCCGGTTGGTTTCGTCGACCGCCTCGCCGAGGCGTTCGAGTCGGGAATCGGGCTCTCCTACGACGACCTCGGTGCGGAGGCCGCGCACCACGTGGAACGAATGCTCGGGCCGATGGCGCGGGCGCTGCTGGTGCCGGTCGTGATCCCCGCACTCGACGGCGTCCAGGCGAAGCTCGAGCGAGGTGTGGTAGTTGCCGACGTCGGGTGTGGCGCCGGGCTCGCACTCCAGCTGCTCGCCGAGGCGTTCCCCGCGTCGACGTTCCACGGGTACGACCTCTCCGAGCACGCGATCACCGCGGCCCGGCGGCGGTTCGCCGACGCAGGCATCACGAACGTCGAGCTGTTCAGTGCCCGCGCCGAAGACCTTCCCACCGATCCCACATACGACCTCGTCCTCACCTTCGACTGCATCCACGACATGACCAGGCCCGACCTTGCGATCGCGGCGGTTCGACGCGCGATCAAGGACGACGGCACCTGGCTGGTCAAGGACATCCGGAGCGCGCCCGACTTCGTGGACAACCTGAAGAACCCGATGCTGGCGATGATGTACTCCACATCGGTCGCGACCTGCATGTCGTCGTCGATGTCAGAGGAAGGTGGGCTCGGTCTCGGTACCTTGGGGTTCAACCCCCAGGTGGTCGAAGCAATGGCGCGCGCGGTGGGGTTCACCCGACTCACGACGCACGATGTGCCCGATCCCGCGAACCTCTACTACGAGATCCGCCTGTAACCGATTAGCTGACGGGCCCGATCGCCCCGTTCTCGACGAGTGCCACGAGCTCCGCCTCGCTCAGGTGCAGCTGGTCGCGCAGGACCTCTGCGGTGTGCTGGCCGACGGTCGGGGCCGGGGCGCGGTAGCGCGTCGCGAACTGCGGCGAACGGAGCCCGGTGCCGGGGTACCCGACGCGTCCCGCGACCGGGTGGTCGAGCCACTGGGTGAACCCACGCGCCGCGAGCTGGGGCAGTTCGTCCTGCAGGTTCTGATCCCACACGGGTGCCGCATGCACGCCCGCGGCGAGCAGGTCGGCGACCACGTCGTCACGATCGCGTTCGGCAAACCACTCGGCGAGTCCGCGATCGACGTCGTCGTGGCGCGCGCGGCGACCCGCGCGGGTCGCGAGGTCGGAGTCGTGTGCCCACGCAGGGTCGTCGAGCACGGCACACAGGGATCGCCAGTGATCGTCGGTGAGGATCGACAAGGCGACCCATTGCTCCTCGCCGCGGCACGCGTAGACGCCCTGCGGCGCGCCGTTCGGCCCGCGATTGCCCTGTCGTTCGAGCAGCGTGCCATATGCCGACCAGGTGACGATCGGCTCTGCGGCCACGTTGAGCGCGACCTCGACCATCGGCATCTCGATGAGCTGGCCGACGCCTGAGCGGCGGCGTTGCGCGAGCGCAGCCAGCACCGCGATCGCGCCGTGGATTCCCGCGATGGGATCGACGGTGGATCGCACGAGCGGCTCGATCTCCGCGGTGCCGGTGAGCCACGCGATGCCCGACACCTGCTCTGTGGTCTGCGCGAACCCGCTGTGGTCGCGCCACGGTCCGTCGGACCCGAACGCCGGCATGCGCAGCATGATGAGATCGGGACGGCGCGCGACCAACGAGTCGTAGTCGAGGCCCACGTTCGGCATCACCCGGGGCGTGAAGTTCTCGACGACGACGTCGGTCTGCTCCACGAGCCGGAGCACGAGGTCGCGGCCTGCAGGAGTCGAGAAATCGATCGCCACCGAACGTTTGCCCGGGTTGGTGCCGTGGAACGTGGGGCTGTACTCGACCCACTCCGGATCGGTCGGCGGGCGCGTGGTCGCGAAGCGCATGCCGTCGGGCCGCGTCGGCGACTCGACCTTCACGACGTCGGCGCCGAGCGTGGCGAGGAGATGTGTCGCCGCGGGACCGGCCCAGAAAGCGGTGAAGTCGAGCACCGTCACCCCGTCGAGCGGGCGCTCTGCGCGACCGGCCGCCACGGATGCGGGTGCATGGTCACCCCGCACGAGAGCGGGCGTCACGTGGTAGGGCGAGCGCGGTTGGAGGAAGCCACCTTCGTTCTCGACGAAGACCCCACGCTCGCGGAAGTGGTCCATGGCGAGCACGTCGCGCCCGTTCCCGACGTAAGCGACCGGCACGCGGAACAAACCGCCGAGCTCGAAGATCTCGTCGGCCGGGTGCTGCTCGAGCCACGGCCGGACCACCGACTGCGCGAGCTCGCGGTTTCGCCCGCGGCCGCCCATTGAGTTGAACCGGTCGTCGCCGGCGAGCTCCGGGCGGCCGATCATGTTCGCGAAGTCGTCCCACTGCTGCGGTGTGAAGATGCAGAGGCCGATCCAGCCGCCTTTGCACCGCACGATCTGCGGCCAGTCGCCGCCGCGGGACATCACGGACACCGAACCGGTGAAGTGCCGGTACAAGGTGGGATAGTTGAGGAGACAGACCGTCATCACCTCGAGCGCGCACACCTCGACGTCGGCGCCGGTTCCGGTCCGCGCGCAGCGCTCGTTCGCCGCGAGCGCGGCGAGGGCGGTCATGGCGCCGGCCGCCCACTGCCCGTGGCCGATGCCCATCTGCAGCGGCGGTGTGTCGCGCGTACCGCATCCCGACATGAGCCCGCACCACGCTTGGAGTGTGAACTCGTCAGCGGGTAGACCGGCGAGCGGCCCGTCATCACCGAAGGCCGACATCGTGACCACACTCGTCTCGGCGCGCCGCTCCTGATGCAGTACTGCAGGGTCGACGACGTCGACGTTGGTGCCCACCACAATTACGTCGGCCGTGTGCACCAGTTTCGAAACGGTCGCGGTGTCGTCGGCGTCGGCACTCGACTTCCCCGCATTCAGGAACGAAAAGAGCGCCCCGGTCTCCGGTGACGGCTCGTCGGGCGACGACGCGGCCCACCGTCGGAGCGGATCGCCGCCCGCGCGTTCGACCTTGCTGACGTCGGCGCCGAGATCCCGGAGGAGCTTCGAGGCGTAGCCCCCCGCGATGCCCTCTGTCGCGTCGACGACGCGCAAGCCGGCGAGTGCCGGAACGGTCACTGCCGCGTTAGCTCTGGACGGTGTCGAGGCTCCCGGCGAGTCGCTCGGTTGCCTCGATGTACTCCTCGACCAGACGGAACATCACGTCGCGCACCGGCTTGACCTCGTTCATGCTGCCGACGATCTGACCGATGGGCGCGAACAGGAGGTCCTTGCGGTGCGCGCGCGAGATCCGTGCGTTCGCCTCCGCGGTGAGGATGTTCTGCAGGGGCATGCCGAGCGGGCCGGGACCGGCCGGGTCTTCCCACGCGTCGGTCCACGCGTTGCGCAGCATGCGGGCGGGCTTCCCGGTGTACGAGCGCGACCGCACCGTGTCCGACGATGTCGCGTCCATGTAGGCCTCGATGCCCTCCGGACTCGAGTTCGATTCGGCGGTCGCCAGCCAGAGCGAACCCATCCACACGCCCTGCGCACCGAGCGCGAGTGAGGCGGCGATCTGCGCGCCGGTACCGATCCCACCCGCCGCGAGGACCGGCGTGGGGGAGATCGCCTTCACGACCTCCGGCACCAAGACCATGGTCGCGATCTCGCCGGTGTGCCCACCGGCTTCGTAACCTTGCGCGATCACGATGTCGACGCCGTTGTTGACATGACGCTCGGCGTGCTGTGCTTTGCCGGCCAGCGCGGCCACCTTCACCCCCTGCTCGTGCGCGCGGTCGACGATGTCCTTCGGAGGCGAACCGAGGGCGTTGGCGATCAGCGCCATGGGGTGCCCGAACGCGACGTCGACCAGCTGGCGTGCGACATCTTCGGTCCAGCCGACCACGCCGCCTGCCTGCGTGCCCTCGGGGAGCGGGGGAAGCTCGAACCGCGTCATCAGCTCGTCGACGAAGTCCCAGTGCTCCTGGTCGATCATCGAGCGGATCTGGCCCACGAGGTCTGCCCGGTCGCTCCCGTGCACGTCGAGCGACTTCTGCGGCATGACGACGTCGACGCCGTACGGCATCCCGTCGACGTGCTCGTCCATCCAACTCAGCTCGATCTCGAGCTGCTCGGGGCTCAACCCCACTGCTCCGAGCACCCCGAGCCCGCCGGCCCGGCTGACCGCCACGGCGACATCCCGGCAGTGGGTGAAGGCGAAGATCGGGTACTCGATCCCGACGATGTCACACAGGGATGTATGCACGGCGTTTGCTCCCCCTACCGCCCGTGATGCGGGCGTTCCCGAGAAATCTGGTTCGTATCGTACGGCCTGTGATCCACCGGTGCCCGGGGCGGCAAAGGATCAAGTAGCCATTCGGTCAGTTCGGCGAGGACTTCGACGGTGTGCTGGCCCAATGCGGGAGTGGGGCGGATGTCGACGGGCTCGTCGAAGCGCACCGCGGGAGAGGGGTGCACCATCGGGCCGAGCTGCGGGTGCGTTTCCCGCACCATGAACCCGGGCGAGATCTCGTCGATGTACGCGGCGACGTCGTCGAGATCCGTCACCGGCCCGCAGGGCACGCCGTTGGCGGTGAGCAGCTCCATGACCTCGGCAGTCGTCTTCTCGCGAAGGAACGCACCGACTTCCCGCATCACTTGTGCGCCGTGCCGCCCGCGCTGGCCGGGGCTGTTGAGATTCGGGTCGCCGATCAGCTCGTCCTTCCCGACGGCCCGCATCAGACCGTCGAACTGGTCGTTGGAGATCGCGACGAGCGACACGTAGCCATCGGCCGTCTTGGTGAGCCGGAACGTACGCGATTGCGGGGGCAGCTTGTCGACATCGCCCACGAACGACGCGTTCGTCCCGGCGTCGGGCCACAGGAACTGCAACGCGGCATGCAACATCGGGATCTCGAGGTATTGACCGCGGTCGGTGCGCTCACGCTCGAAGAGGGCGGCGGTGATCGCCTGCGCGGTCGTGAGGCCCGTGACCTTGTCGACAACGGCCTGCTGGACGAGCACGGGGGTGCCCTCCCGCAGATCGGCCTGGCACGACGCGAATCCCGTCATGGCTTGGACGACGTGGTCGTACGCAGGCGCGTCGGCGAGCGGAGAGCCCGACGGGAATCCCCGTACCGCCGCATAGATCAGCCGCGGGTATTGCGCGACCACGTCGTCCGGCGCGAATCCGAAGCCGGGCATCACCGCTGGGCGGAAGTTCTCGACCAGCACGTCGGCGGTCTCGAGCAGACGGCGGAGCGTGTCGCGCCCTTCCTCCTGTGAGAGGTCGAGGGCGACGCTCCGCTTCCCCCAGTTGCTGTTGACGAAGTACGCCGCGACGCCCCCGCGTTGGGAACCGACGCCGCGGATGATGTCGCCGTGCGGCGGCCGCTCGATCTTGATCACGTCGGCGCCCTGCTGCGCGAGCAGCATCGTGCCGTACGGTCCCGACAGGTTGTTCGTGAGGTCGATGATCCGCACGCCTGCGAGCGGTCCACCCGCGCTACCGGAAGTCATGGCCCGCATCCTACGAATTTCCCTCGGTTGGTGAGGGTTGCCGTCAGGTCGCGACGTAGACGGGTGTCTCGATGTCGGTGAAGACGTTGCCCGACTGCGTGAGCACTGTTCCCTTCAGCCCGTAGATGCCGTACGCGTTCGAGCTGATCGTGTTGTCGCTCACGGTGACACGGACATCGCGGGCGCCGTCGGCCACGAACACCGAGATGGCCGTCGTGCTGCCCATGCCCGCGGTCGCGGACATCAGGAGGTTGTTCGTGCCAACGACATTAGCGGTGATGACATTGCCGTCGATGTACTGACCGGTGGTGTTCTCGTTGACGGTCACTCCGGGAAGCCCGTTCCGATTGATGGTGTTGCCGCTGACCGTGTTGCGGTATACGGCCATGCCCGCCTTCGGGTTCGCGAGCAGGATGCCGGCACCCGTACCCGCGGTTCCGTTGTTGGTCACGACGTTCTTCGTGAACGTGTTGTCGTAGACACCGGCAACCTTCGGATACAGCTTGCCCTTGCTGTCGACCGCACCCTTCTTGTGGCCGACGATCGTGATACCGGAGTTGAGGGTGTTGTCGACGACCGCGTTGTCCGTGATCACGTTGTCGTGCGTCGGCCCGAGCTCGTCGAACACCAAGATGCCGCCCGAGTTGTTCCGCACCGTGTTGGCCTCCACTCGGGAATCCGCAACGCCCGAGAGGTGAATGCCCTCGCCGCAATCGGGCACGAAGTTCTTCGTGGTGCAGTACAGATACGTGCTCTTGCCGCCCACGCCCAGATCATTGTGCTCGACGACGTTGTCCTTGATCGTGATCTCGGCGACGTTCGTGGCGAAGATCCCCTGACCGGTCGCGTTCGTGATCGTGAGGCCAACGACTGTGGCGCCGTCGGCAGTAATCCGCACCGCCGTATTGAACGACGTAGCGTCGATCACCCGGTTGCCGTCGCCCCACAGCGTGACGGCCTTGGAGACCGTGACGTGCTCCTGATAGGTGCCCGCGCACACGACGACAACGTGACCCTTGCCGGCGCGCTTCAGGGCTGAACCGATCGTCCGGTAGCCCGCCGCGTCGCACGACGTTCCTCCCGAACCGGACGTGCCGGTCGAACTCGGCGACACGTACAGCGTCGTCCCGCGCGAGGAGGTCGTGGCGGCCGCCCCTTGCGGCGAGAAGGCGCTGACTGCCGGCCCGACCCCGGCCACGATGACGGGCCACCGGATATGGCGGATCGGGATCGTCGGTTCTCGCCTGAATCTCGTCATCGATACTGAGTCTGTCCTCTGGACCCGGACGTGGCACGG
>CAAGKR010460987.1_pt1 | contig 24507 bp, 20 predicted proteins | sample 2556971 | NCBI WGS metagenome assembly CAAGKR01 (sample SAMEA5207829, study PRJEB30636) | soil metagenome | biome: forest; feature: boreal; material: soil | place: USA | collected 2011-09 | depth 1 m | reverse complement strand
CCTCGACACCTTCCACGCCCACATCGAGGAGAAGCCCCCCGCCGATGCGATCCGCCGCGCGGGCAGCCGGATCGCGCACGTCCATATTTCCGAGAACGATCGCGGCGTGCCGGGAACGGGCAGCGTGGCCTGGGACGCCACGTTCGACGCTCTGCGCGACATCGGCTACGACGGCTGGCTCACGGTCGAGGCTTTCGGCAACTTTCTTCCGAATCTCGCCGCCGCCACGAAGATCTGGCGACCTCTGTTCGACAGCGAGGAACAGCTCGCCGTGGATGCCTACGCCTTCCTGACCGGCAAGCTGGCGCGCCGCTAGAGCACCCGGCCCGCGCCGCGTGCTCTTGCCTTGACATTGAGCGCATGCCGGACACAAAATGACCCCACGATCGTGCTGGGGCCGCAAGATTGTGCCAGAAGCCTTGCGAACGGCACCGACGCCGCGCGACCAGCGCGCGCGACCTGGGTCGGGAGCCTGAAGTTGGCTGCGGCTGGTGGAAAGAGGAGAGTGTAATGCCGGAACAGGACGGTGACGCCAAGAACTTCTTCGCTGACGTCCCGCCGCCGAACCAGGGGTTCTTCCTGAAGGGATCGGGGTCTCTCGACTGGGGAATGAGCAACCGGCTCGCAAGAGTGTTCCGCCCCGATACCGGCCGGACCGTGATGCTTGCCATCGACCACGGATACTTTCAGGGCCCGACCACCGGGCTCGAGCGTGTCGACCTGAACATCCTGCCCCTGGTCCCGCTCGCGGACGCTTTGATGTGCACGCGGGGCATCTTGCGCTCGACTGTTCCACCCAGCTCCAGGACGCCGGTCGTGCTTCGCGCGAGCGGAGGACCGAGCATTCTCAAGGAGCTCTCCGACGAGGAGATTGCGGTCGACATCGAGGATGCTGCTCGGCTCAACGTGGCCGCCCTGGCGGTCCAGGTCTTCATCGGCGGGGAGCACGAGACAAGGTCGGTCCACAACATGACCCGACTGGTCGATCTTGGCCTTCGCTACGGAATCCCGGTCATGGGTGTTACTGCGGTCGGCAAGGAGCTGACCCGTGACGCCAAGTACATACGCCTGGCCTGCCGCATCTGCGCCGAGCTCGGCGCCCAATTCGTCAAGACGTATTACGTAGATGAAGGATTCGACACCGTCACCGCATCCTGCCCGGTCCCGATCGTCATGGCCGGAGGCAAGAAACTGCCCGAGCTGGACGCTCTGACCATGGCCCACCGCGCTGTCAGCGAAGGGGCGTCGGGAGTCGACATGGGCAGGAACATCTTCCAGAGTGACAACCCGATGGGGATGATGCGGGCGGTCGCCGCCGTCGTTCATGAGGGAAAACTGCCCGAGGAGGCGTTGGAGCTCTATCGCTCTTCCAAAGGAGCGCTGATTGGGCAGAGCTCCGCTGACTGACTCTGCTCTGGTGGCAGGTAGCGAGCGTGCGTCACGCCGGCCACTTCTGAGCGTTGGCATCACGACGGCCGACTGGCTGCACATGGGCGCCGAGCTGCGCCGGCTCGAAGACGCCGGCGCCGACTTTGTTCACGTCGATGTCATGGATGGTTGCTTCTGTCCTCAGCTGACGGTGGGCCCACCTGTGATTGGCGCCCTGCACACCGAGTTGCGGAAGGACGTCCACCTGATGATCGAGGATCCGCTGCAGAAGGTCGGCGCTTATGTCGAGGCCGGCGCTGACGTGGTCACGTTCCACGTCGAAGCCACCCGCCACCCGCACCGTGTTCTCCAGGCGCTCGGCTCGATGAGAGGACCTGGCGTCAGCTCCAGCATCATCACGCGCGGCATCGCGCTCAATCCCGGCACGCCCGTGACCGCGGTGGAACCGCTGCTGGACGAGACCGAGCTCGTCCTGGTCCTGGCGGTGAATCCCGGTTGGGGTGGCCAGCGGTTCGCGCCCGGCACGGAGCGCCGTCTCGCTGCCGTCAGGGAGTTGATCGACCTTAGCGGACGAAGTGTGATGCTGGGTGTGGATGGGGGAGTGACACGTGAAAACATCGGCTCCATCGCGGCTCTGGGCGTGGACCTCATCGTGGCCGGGAGCGCGGTGTTCGACGGCGGCGACGCCGTCGCCAACCTGAGGCAGATGCTCGCCGACGTCGGCAGGGCGGTGGCGGGATGAAGCCGTCGGCGGCGCCACGCTCCGACACCGACGGCCTCTTCAACGGGGCTTTGGACGAGATCCGTGGCGTGCTCGAATCCGGTGCGGCGGCGGAGGCAGACAAGCTGTGCGACGAATTGCTGGCGGCTCGCCGGATCGCATGCTACGGAGTCGGGCGAGAGGGGCTCATGATGCGCGCCCTTTGCATGCGTCTGATGCACCTCGGCCTCGCCGCTCACGTCGTCGGCGACATGATCACGCCGCCACTTGGCGGCGGCGACCTGTTGGTGGTGAGCGCAGGGCCGGGATCCTTCTCGACCGTCATGGCGCTCCTGGGCGTGGCCCGCTCGGCGGGCGCACGCACGGTGGTCGTGACCGCCCAGCCGGCAGGCGAGGTCCCCAGTGCAGCCGACGCGGTGATCCATCTGCGCGCCCAGACGATGGCCGACGACAAGGGAGGTAGGAGCGTCCTCCCGATGGGCAGCCTCTATGAGGCCGCGATGCTGATCTTCTTCGACATCGTCTCCATACTTCTGCGCGAGCGTACGGGCCAGACCATGGACGGTATGCGTTCCCGGCACACGAACCTGGAGTAGAGCGTGGACATTGAAATCGAGCCGGAAACCTTGGGGTGGCGACCTGAAAGCTGAGCGGGTGGGGGATAGGGCGCGGCGGACCGCCGGCGGTCCCGCGGCGGACCTGCTCGTCGATCTCGCTACCCGCTTCTATGTGACGGGTCAAAGCCAGATCGAGATCGCGCGCAGCGTCGGCCTCGACGCATCAACGGTTTCGCGTTACCTGAAGCGGGCGCGCGAAGAGGGGATCGTCCGGGTCGAAATCCAGCGGCCCCGCAGCCTCCACGGTGACCTTGCCCTGGAGTTGGCAGAGGGTTTCCACCTGAAGCGGGCGGTGGTGGTCGCGGGTGAGCCGGGTCCCGGCACCGCCCACGGCGTCGCCTGGGCGGCCGCCGATTACGTCAACAGCCAGCTCCTGAACGGCATGCGGCTGGGTCTTTCATGGGGCCGGATGCTCTCGGCGGCGATCCATATGCTGCCGCCTGGCACCGTGTCCGACCTGGACGTCTCGCTCCTGCACGGCGGCGTGGGCAGCGCCGGGGCCGGCATTCAGGGTCATGAGCTGGCCCGCCACATCGCCTCGCTCCATCCCCGCAGCCACGTGCACTACCTCCACGCTCCCGTGCTGGTGGACTCGCCCGACATCAAGGATGCGATGCTCCGTGACGCGTCCATACGCGCGGCGCTCGAGTCGGCGGCATCGAGCGAGCTGGCGCTCGTCGGTATCGGCACCCTCGACGAGAGCGCGCCCCTGATCCGCTACGGCCACATCTCACCGCAGGACCGGCGGCGTTTGCTGGCCGGGGGCGCGGTGGGGGACATTTGCACGCGCTTCTTCACCCCGGAGGGGGAGCCCGTCCACGTGCTCGACGACCGCTTGATCGCGATCGAATGGGACGAGCTGAGGCGGATTCCACTCGTGGTCGCGATGGCGGCCGGCCCCGACAAGCGGGACGCGATCTTGGGCGTGCTCCGGGCGGGCTGCATGAACGTCCTGGTCACGGATGAGTCGACCGCACGCGCTGTGCTGAGAGCAGCCAAACGCGGTTGAAGGTCGGCTGACATCTTGACAAAACCAGGGGCTACCGCATACTGCTCCACGATCGTGGCATCGCTGCAACATCCTGCAGCTTTCGCATGTGTCGGCTGAGATTGGAGGGGAGAGGCGTAATGGCTGATTCGACTCAACAGCAGGTGCCCATGGAAACCGGCCTGAAGCCGGACGCACTCGGATTGCTGGGCGTAACGATGCAGGCGATTACCCACATCGCCCCGGCCATCGCGGCGCTGTTCTTCACTCAGTTCATCGTGTCTCTGGCCGGAATCACGGCGCCGCTCGCATACGTCGTCGCGGTGGCCGTGGTGCTCATGCTCGGCAACACGCTCGTGCAGTTCTCCAAGCACCTGCCATCCGCCGGAGGCTACTACACGTACGTGAGCCGCGCGCTTGGCCCTCGGGCGGGGTTCATCACGTCATGGATGTACATCCTCTACTCGCCACTGGCCGGCGGTGCGATATATGGCTTCTTGGGCTTCATCGTGGCCGGAGAGCTAAAGGCGAACTACGGCATCGACGTACCGTGGCTCTGGTGGGTCCTCATCCTGGTGGGAGCGCCTTTCGTTGCGTTCCTGCAGTATCGGGGCATCCTGCTCTCGGTGCGAACGCTGCTCATCGCCGGAGGCCTCGAGATGCTGATCGTGCTTGCCCTTGCGATCTCAGGCTTTGCCAACCCGGGCCCTGGCGGAATCTCGCTGGCCGTATTCAACCCCGGGAACATCGGCGTATTTTCCGGCTTCACGTTGGCTATCGTCCTCGGAGTGCAGGGCCTCACGGGCTGGGAGGCCGCGGCTCCGCTCGCCGAGGAGACGAAAGATCCCAAGCGGAACGTCCCGCGCTCGGTGATGCTCTCGATCATCATCCTCGGCATCTTTCTCGTCATCACGTTCTGGGGCATCATCACCGGCTTCGGGGTCAACGACGTGAAGTCGCTCACCGGCTCCCCTGACCTGCCGGGGCTGGCGCTCGCACACAAGGTCTGGGGACCGGTGTGGTGGTTCGTCCTCCTTGCCTTCATGTCGTCCGTGCTTGCGGTGTGCCTCGCCACTGCCAACGTCGGCACTCGTATGTGGTACGGCATGGGCCGCAGCGGCTCGTTCCCAAAGTGGTTCGCCAAGGTCCACCCCGTCCACAAGACGCCGACCAACGCGATCTTTGCCCAGCTGGCCCTGTCGCTCGCAAGCGGCCTGATCGGCGGGATCGTGTTGGGGGGGCCAGACGTGTCGTTCTTCTTCATCGACGGGCTGATCCTGGTTCTAGGCGTCTCCTTCGTCTACCTGATCGCCAACGTCGCGGTCATCCGCTACTACTGGAGGGAGCGCCGGAGCGAGTTCAACATCCTGCTGCACGTCATCTTCCCGGTCGTCTCCGGTGCGGTCCTTATGTATGCGCTCGCGCTGTCCTTTCCACCCTTCTGCTCTGCCGCCTGTCCCGCGACCCCGTACATCTATGCTCCTCTCGTCGACGGTCTCTGGCTCCTGCTCGGGATCGGCGTGCTCCTCTACTACTATGCCCAGAAGCGCGAAGAGTGGATCCGAAACGCTGGAGCGGCCTTGGGCGAGAGTGAAGCCGACCTGGCGAAGGCCGTCGGATAACGTGCTCGGGCGCCTGGAAGGCAAGGGCGCCACGGTCGTCTTGGAATTAACTCCGGGCCTGGCCGAGAGTTGGTCGGGCCCGGGCGCCTCCGTGGCTTGGAAACTTAAGGATGCCCGCGCTCGACGGTAGCAACCTGACCCGGCGCGAGCTGATGCGCCGGGTGGGTCGCCTGGAGCAGGTGGCCGGTGTCCGGCTCGCGACGCTCGGCGACGGCATCGAGCGTGGCGTCCGAGTGCTCGAGTTCCGGACCGGGACCGGCTATGCCTTCGACGTGCTCGTCGACCGGTCCCTGGACGTCGGTCGCTGCGAGTTCCAGGGTCGCTCGCTCGCCTGGCTCTCGCCGACCGGCGTGGTCGGTCCCTGGTTCACAGAGCCGATGGGGCTCGGCTGGTTCCGGAGTTGGGGTGGCGGCATGCTCGTCACCTGCGGCCTCGACCACACCCTCCTCGGGGGCGTCGACGACGCGTCCCATTTCCACCAGCTCGTCCGACCGACGGAGGAGTACGGGCTGCACGGACGGATCGGCTTCATGCCCGCGCGGCTAACCGGTTATGGGGAGCGCTGGGACGGTGACGAGTGCGTTCTTTGGGCCGAGGGAGTCGTCCGGCAGGCGGCCGTCTTCGGCGAGGCGATGGAGCTCCACCGGCGGATCCAAGCTCGGGTTGGAGAAAGCCGCTTCACGGTTCACGACGAGGTCGTCAATGTCGGCTTCGATCCCGCCACCCACATGTACCTGTACCACGTGAACGTCGGCTGGCCGGTCGTCGACGCAGGCTCCGAGTACCTCATCCCGGCGCAGGCCGGGGTGCCGGTTGCGGAGTACCCGACGGTCGACTACAGGCGGCTCACGCCACCGGCGGCGGGATTTCCGGAAGAGTGCTACGAACACGCGGTGGTTGCCGAACCGGACGGAGCGGTGCCGGTGGCGGTCGTCAACCGGCGGCTCGGGCTTGGAGCCTACCAGGTCTACCGGCGCGACCAGTTCCCCTTTCACACGATGTGGCGGATGCTCGGCGAGGGGATCTACGGCGTGGCCATGGAGCCGACCACCAATCGCGACGCGGGACGTTTCGATGCCCGGGAGCGGGGCGAGTTGGCCTACCTGGCGCCGGGCGAAGCGCGGAGCTACGACCTCGAGATCGGCGTCCTCGACGGCATAGTAGCCATCGACGCGTTCGCGTCGCGGGTCGACCGACTTTCCGGTGCCGCACCCGGCGCGCGGGCAGGCGAGGATCACGATGTCTGACGTCAATGGTGCCGCCGTGATCGTGCAGGAGACGCATGATCGCGTGAAGCGCGCTTACGGCGCGGCGATCGGAAGGCATCGGCATGACGTGGTCACCCCGGCGCTCATCCTGGATCTGCCGGCTGCCCGGCGGAACATCGCCAAGATGGCGGACCGGCTGAAGACGATGCCGGCCAAGATCCGCCCCCACATCAAGGTGCACAAGAGCCCGGAGCTCGCGCGGATGCAGGTGGCGGCCGGGGCGATCGGCATCTCGACGGCGACCGTTTGGGAAGCGATCGTCATGGTCCGCTCCGGACTTGACAGTATCTTCGTGGTCAACACTCTCGCCGGTCGCGAGAAGCTGGCCGCCATTGCCGCGATCGCCCGGGATGCAGAGGTCATGGTCGCCGTCGACGACGCCGACAACGCAGCTGACATCGGGGCCGCGGCGCGTACTGCGGGCAGCACGGTGGGCGTCCTCATCGAGGTGGACACCGGCATGGATCGGGCCGGCGTGGACACGCCGGAGCAGGCGGCCGCCCTGGCGCGCAAGCTCGCCGCGATGGCCGGCCTTCGGCTTCTTGGCGTGACCGGATACGAGGGTCACTGCTCGTTGACGCCAGACGCCGAGCTACGTGCGGAGAAGCAGCGTCACGCCATGAGCCTCCTGGCCGACGTCGCCGACCAGATCAGGGCTGACGGGTTTCCGTGCCCGATCGTGTCCGCCGGTGGGACGGCCACCTGGAACTTGACGGCGGCCAATCCACGGGTCACTGAGATCCAGGCGGGGTCGTATGTGCTCATGGACAATTTCCACGCCCCGATGGCGGGCGACTTCGAGCACGCACTCACCGTCCTGACCACCGTCATCAGCCGCCCACCCGATCGCGTGATCGTCGACGCCGGCAACAAGTCGTTGGGGGCCCCAGCCCTCACCACCATCGCCGGCCATGACCTGACTGCGATGCGTTTCGATGAAGAGCATGGCATCTTCATCGCTCGGCCGAGCGAGCCGCTGCGGGTCGGGGATATCGTTGAGCTCGTGCCCGGCTACGCGCCAGGGACCGTCAACTGGTACGACGCCTATCACGTCGTCGACGGCGACCGCGTCGTCGATATCTGGCCTGTCATCCCGCGGGGTCCGGGTCATGGAGGCTTGATCACATGAGCAGCACCCAGGCGAGGTTCACGGGCAAGGGTGTCGTCGTCACCGGCGCGGCCCAGGGCATCGGGCGTGCCGTGGCCAAGGCCTTCGCGGCCGAGGGCGCCGGGGTCGTCCTTCTTGACAACGAGGCCGACGTCCTCGCGGCCACCGCGGACACGATCCGTGCCACCGGTGCCCAGGTGGAGACCGTGGCGGGCGACGTCAGCCGGCGGGAGGACGTCAGGCGCGCCGTGGACCTGGCGATCGAGCGGTTCGGACACCTGGATGTGGCCGTCCAGGTCGCCGGCATCGCGGACTTCGTACCCTTCCTGGAGGTCACGGATGAGAGCTGGGACAGGATCCTGAACGTCAACCTGAGGGGCACCTGGTACCTCGTCCAGGAGGCGGGGCGGGCGATGGTGCGACAGGGTGTTCGTGGCACCATCGTGGTCACGGCCTCCACCAACGCCTTCCAGCCGGAGGCGGGCGGCCTTTGCTACAACACCTCGAAGTCGGGCCAGGTCGCGGTCATGCACACCGCGGCGCTGGAGCTCACAAGGCACGGCATCCGGGTCAACGCGCTCGCGCCCGGGATCATCAACACCCGACTCGCCCGGTTCATCATCAACGATCCGGAGCAGTCGAAGGTGTTCCTGGACCGGATCCCGCTTCGACGCTTCGCCGAGCCGGAGGAGATGGCCCGGCCGATCCTGTGGATGTGCTCGGATGACGCCTCGTACCTGTCCGGAGAGCTGCTGGTCGTGGACGGGGCGATGACGGCTGGAATCCCGGAGCCGGGTACGCTGGACGCACCGCTCCCGGGTGTGATCCGCTAAACGAGACCAAGCGAGGAGGCGACCGCGATGACACGTACCGCGCAGCGGGTTCCCAACATCTCTCTCGCCGAGTTCGAGGCCATGTTCGAGGCCGTCAAGAACTGGGGCCGCTGGGGCCCGAACGACGAGCGCGGCACGCTCAACTTCCTGACCCCCGAACACGTCAAGCGAGCCGCTGCCCTCGTCAGGTCCGGCCGCTCCGTGTCGATGGCGATCCCCATCAACACCGTCGCGGGGCCGGACAACCAGAATCCCGCCATCCACTACATGACGCAGCTCTTCGATTGGGACATCGGCTCGGGGAGCCTGCGCTTTTCGATGGACTTCCTGGGGATGAACTTCCACGGCGACTGCCACACCCATATCGATGCCCTGTGTCACATCGCATACGCCGGCCTTGTGTACGGCGGGGCGCTGGCGTCCTCGGTCACCAGCCGCGGCGCGCAGGGGCTCGACATCACCGCCTACGCCCACGGCATCGTGGGACGTGGCGTCCTGCTGGACATCCCGCGCCTCCGCGGCGAACCCTGGGTGAACCCGGGCGATGCCGTGACCAGGGCCGAGTTGGAGGCTGCGGAACGTGCCCAGGGCGTCCGCCTCGGCGAAGGCGACATCCTGGTTTTCAGGACCGGCCACCATCGACGGCGGCTAGAGCGCGGGGCTTGGGACAACGGCTATGCGGGCGAGGGCAAGGCGGGGCTGCACGTCGACACGATTCCGTGGATGCACGAGCGGCGGATCGCGGCTTTTCTTCCTGACGGTGACGGCGAGACCGTCCCGAGCACCGTCGACGGGATCCTCTACCCAATCCACCCGCTGCAAATCGTGGCCATGGGCATGGCGGTCTCGGACAGCCTGAACCTGGAGGACCTGGCCTCGGCCTGCGAGGAGGAGCAGCGATGGGAGTTCATGGTCGTCGCCGAACCACTGAGGCTCCCGGGCGGCACCGGGTCGCCTTTCAACCCGATTGCGGTCCTGTGAGAGTGCAACCAATCTCGATCACCACAGCCATGAGCAGGAGGTAAGACATGCAGCCAAAGAGTGAGCATGAAAGAGGGATGACGACGCCACCAGCCCCGCTTTCGATCAGCCAGATTGCCATCGTTGTGCGGGACATCGATCAAGCTCTCGAGCGATACCACCGGGCGCTCGGATGGGGCCCGTGGAACGTGTACGAGCACAAGCCACCTGCTCTCCATCACACCTTCCTTCACGGCAAGCCGACCGACTTCACGATGATCGGGGCCGAGACTCACGTCGGCGAGATGGTCGTTGAGCTTCTGCAACCTGTCGATGGCCCGAGCATCTACAAGGAGTGGCTCGATGCCCACGGCGAGGGGCTCCACCACATCGCTGTCATGCGCCCCACGCCGGCGGAGTCCGAGGCGACCAAGCGCCACTTCAGCGACCTTGGGGCGAGCGTCCTCATGGAGGGCAGGATTGGCGAGACCATCCACTTCTACTACCTCGACACTGAGCCCTTGTTGAAAGTCATCTTCGAGTCCGGTACCGGGCACGCAGTGGATCTCACGCCGAGCCGGGTCTATCCCTGACGGTCGGCAGAGGCACAGCATGAAGATCCTGGTCGTGGGGGACTCGTTCGTGCCGGTTCCTGTTTTCGAACGGGGCCTTGCCGATCTGCGAGACATGCACCAGTTCGAATACCTCCAGCTCGACGAGTCGCAGGAGTTCGTGCCGACCACTGCCTCCGAATGTTCGATTCGTGAGTACCTGGGGACACCAGCCCAGCTCGCAGCACGAGCAACCGACGCAGGGATCCTCATCGTGCACGGGGCCCCGGTTACAGCCGAGGTGCTCGCTGCCGCACCCAAGCTGAGGCTGATTTGCTGCGTTCGGGGCGGCCCGGTCAACGTGGACGTGGCGGCCGCGTCGGCAAGACAGATCCCTGTCGTCAACACCCCCGGCAAGAACGCGGAATCTGTCGCCGATCAGACGCTCGCCTTCATGATCATGTTGGCGCGTGGGTTCCCACGAGCCCAGCGCTTCCTGATCGACGGCGGCTCGCTCGGCGAGTCGGCATTCGAGGGTGCGCGATTCCTTGGGCATGACCTCGGCGGGCATGTGCTCGGACTGGTCGGTTATGGCAACGTAGGGCATCGCGTCCACCAGCGCGCGCTCGCGTTCGGAATGCGGTTGGTCATTCATGACCCGTTCGTGAAGGTCGGGGAGCTTTCGTCCACGGAGCAGGTGCCGACACTTGCAGACCTGTTGTCAAAGGCAGACTTCGTCTCGCTGCACGTGAGGGCCACGACGGAAACCGAGAACCTCTTCGGCGCCATGCAGTTCGCCGCGATGAAGCCCGCCTCCTACTTTGTGAACACGGCTCGCGAGTCACTCGTCGACGAGGAGGCCCTGGACGCGGCTCTCGCGTCCGGCCATCTTGCGGGGGCGGCCCTTGACGTCGTGCGACCGCGATCCGAGGGCGGCCCCCATCCTCTCCTGAGGCACGAAAACGTCGTGATCACACCCCATATCGGGGGCGCGACGCACGAGACACTCCTTCGTGGGGTGACCATGGTGGCCGAGGAGATCGCTCGGTTCGCCGCGGGCGAACCCCTACGCGCGATCATCAACAGGGCGGCGGTCGAGGCGTGAGCGGCGAGCTGCTCCTGGCGCTCGATGCCGGCACAGGCAGTTGCCGTGCGGTGCTGTTCGAGGTCGATGGCCGCCAGGTGGGCATGGCGCAGCGCGAATGGGCCCACCAGGAGCTGGTCGGCGTTCCGGGCTCTCAAGTCTTCGACACTGATACCAACTGGCGGCTCATCTCCGAATGTGTGAGGGAGGTGCTCGACCAGTCCGGAGTGGGCGCGTCCGCGATCCGCGCCCTGAGCACGACCAGCATGCGCGAAGGAATGGTTCTCTACGACAAATCCGGGCGCGAGTTGTGGGCGTGCCCGAACGTGGACTCACGCGCCGGCGCTGAGGCGGCTGACCTGGTTCAGCGAGGACTGGCGGAGAGGATCTACAAGCAGGGCGGTGATTGGGTGGCCATCACGGCCCCTGCCCGGCTGCTCTGGATCCAGCGGCACGAACCGAAACTCTTCGAAAAAGTCGCCCGCCTGACCATGCTCGCCGACTGGATCACCCACCGGCTCACCGGTGAGTTCGTCACCGATCCTTCGATCGGTTCCAGCTCGGGCATGTTCGATCTCGCCCGCCGGACCTGGTCGACGGAGGTCATCGAAATCTGTGGGATGAGGGCAGATGTTTTCCCTCCCGTCCTGGCGCCCGGCACGGTCGCCGGTGTGGTCAGCGCCGAGGCCGCGGCTGCCACCGGGCTGCGGCCCGGCACGCCGGTGGTTGTCGGAGGCGCCGACACACAGCTCGGCCTGGTCGGCATCGGTCTCGTCGAGCCGGGGCGGTTCACCGTCATCGGCGGTACGTTCTGGCAGCAGACGATCGGACTTTCACGAGCCATGATCGATCCTCACGCGAGGCTGCGGACGCTTTGCCATGCGCTGCCCGACCAATGGATGATGGAGGGCATCGGCTTCTACTGTGGACTGACCATGAGGTGGTTCCGCGATGCGTTCTGCGACCTGGAGAAGCTCGAGGCCGACCGGACCGGGGTCGACGCGTACACACTGATGGAGCGCGCTGCGATGGGTGTGCCGCCTGGTTCGAACGACGTCGTCGGCATACTCTCCAATCTCATGGTGGCCCGGCGTTGGATCCACGCTTCGCCCGCGTTCGTGCAGTTCAACGTGGGAGATCCCGCGAACTCGGGCAAGAAGGAGTGCATTCGAGCGATTGAAGAAGCCGCCGCATATGTCTCCTACGGACATCTCCAGGTCATCGAAGAGATAACCGAGCAGTCCATCGACCACGTCGTGTTCACCGGCGGGGCATCGAAGGGGACGCTCTGGCCGCGGATACTGGCTGATGTGCTTGGACTCCCGGTCAGGGTGCCCCGCGTGAAAGAGTCGACAGCGCTTGGCGCGGCCATCTTCGCCGGCATCGGCGCCGGCGTTTATCCCGATGTGGCCACCGCCGCTCGGCAGGTGGTCAGCTTCGAGACGACCCTAGATCCCGATCCCGAGATCCACAGCCGATACCGGGAGCTCTACGAAAAGTGGACGCGCGTCTACAACGCCCAGCTCGCCCTGGTCGAGGAGGGCCTCCTCAAGCCGTTGTGGAGAGCAGCCGGCACCTGAGGTCGGCCGCAGCCAATCGTCAGCTCACTTGCGGAGGTCCACGCGCGCGCGCGCGTCATCTTTATTAGTGGGCCAGCCTGATTGATGGGGATCACCACATGCTCCGGCTGATCGGCCTGGTGTTGCCTATGGGCGCAAGTATTCATGCGGCAACCAAGCTTGGCACGCGTGAGTACTCGCCAAGCAAGCCGCCGAGCCTCGCGCGACATCTGATCGCGCCCTTCGGGCTAAATCGATCGAGCCGGCGATTCGGAGGGTGAAGCCGCGTCACCTGGCGCGCAGGATCACCCGCCTACAGAAGGCGAGATGGCATCCGCATGGGGCCGACCAACTGAGCCGAGAGAACAACGTATCGGCTAGACGGCGTGTCTGTGCCAGGCGAGCCCGGACTTGACAACGCCAAAGGGTCCTCCATACTGAAACATGAATCGTGATGCACCTGCAAGATCTTGCAGCAGAGGGCAGTGAGTCAGGGGAGTGGACGTGAATTCCAGTCAACAGTTCTCAACGTCCAGAGCACTAATTTCAGAGCATCGGAGCTCGAGGAGCCAAAGGATGTTTCGCATTCTCCGCCGCCGCGGGACTCTCGGAGCCGCACTCTTCGCCCTCAGCATGGTGGCAACTGCGTGCGGGGGCTCGTCGGGCACCACACCGTCGGGCTCGATCCGCATCGCCGTGTTCGGACCGATGACTGGTACGTACGCCGCGACCGGCAAGCAAATCTGGACCGGCGCCAAGCTGGCAGGCGACGACATAAACGCTGCCGGCGGCGTCCTGGGCATGAAGCTCGAACTGGTCCAGACGGACGACCAGGGAGACCCGGGACCTGGAACGCTCGCCGCGCAGAAGGTCGCCGACGACACCACCATGGTCGGGGCGCTCGGGTGGCTGAACAGCTCGGTCGCCATCCCATCGTCTGACATCTTCGCGCCGCTCAACCTGGGCATGATCTCCGTGGGCGCCACCAACCCGGTGCTCACGGCACGTGGCAAGAGCAACGTCTTCCGCGTCGTGGCGGATGACGACTACCAGGCCCCGGCGCAGTATCTCTATTTGAAGAAGGCAATCAGCTCGCTGAAGTCGATTGCGCTTGTCGATGAGAGCACCGAATCGACCACCCTGATGAACGACCGGATTCAGAAGCTCAGTGGGCCCGACGGGGTCAAGACCTCCCGCTACTCCATCCGGCCACAGGACAAGGACTTCCGCGCAGTGCTTGGGACCATTCCCAAAGACGTGAGCGCCATGATCGTGAACACGAATCCCGGGTCGCTCGCGCTGTGGGTCCAGCAGGCGAAGGAACTCGGGTTCAAAGTCCCCATCGTGAGCAATGACAGCACGCTCGATCCGATCCAGTACATCAAGGCCGCCGCCGGAGTGGCCGAGGGGAACTTCGTCACCTCCGGTGCCCCTGACGCGTCCCTGATCCCGACGGCCGCCGACTTCGTGAAGAAGTACAACGCCACGTATAAGCAGGTCCCGGCCGGATACGCGCCGGTGGCCTACGTGGCGGTGCAGGTGATGGCGGCCGCGATAAAGCGGGCCGGCAAGGCGGATCGCGCGGCGATCACCAACGCGCTCCACGCCACCGACCTGTCGACGATCCTTGGTCCCATGTCGTTCGACGCGTTGGGCAACCCCAACGGCGCCCAGATGTACGTCTACAAGGTGGTGGGTGACGGCTTCCAGATGGTCGACATCATCACTGTGAAGGTGAAGGTCAAGTAACTTCCACAGACGCCGCTGTGACGCGCGGCGACGGCGGCCGGTCGGTCTGGTCACCGTCGCCGCAGTTCATCGGGTAGAGCGGTAGGAGGGTTCGCGCGTGGACCTAGGCCACTTCGCTTCAATCCTCCCGCAGCAGATCGTGTTCGGCCTCGCGCTCGGTGCCGTCTACGCGCTCCTCGCGGTCGGCTACACGATGGTGTACGGCGTCCTGTTCATGATCAACTTCGCCCACGGCGACGTCCTCATGGTGGGGTCCATGGCGGGCTGGGCCGTTATGACCGGGCTCATCACCTCAATGGCCGGCGCGCCGTTCGCCGTGCTTGCACTGGCGATGATCGTCGCCGCAGCCGTAGGGGGCTTCTCCGGGGTCGCGATCGAGCGCGTCGCCTATCGACCGCTGTACGCCGGCGGGAGCTCGCGACTCGGGCCGCTCATCAGCGCCCTCGGCGTGTCGCTGATCCTGGAGAACGGCGCACTCCTCTTGGTCGGTCCGACCGCGCGCATCTATCCGACCGGCCAGGTCATCGCCGGGCTCCACACGATCCATATCGGCAACGTCGAGATCGCTCCGGTCATGATCATCATCGGGATCGTCGCTTTCCTCTCGATGGCCGTCGTCGAGTGGCTCGTGGGGCGCACGAAATGGGGACGCGGGATGCGCGGGCTCCGCGAGAACCGCGAGGCCACGCGCCTCATGGGCGTGAACATCAATCGGACGGTCGCGCTCACGTTCTTCGTCGGATCCGCCCTGGCAGGCATTGGTGGGGTCCTGATCGCCATGTACTACACGGAGACGGACTTCCTGATCGGCTGGGTCCTGGGCCTCAAGGCGTTCGCGGCAGCCGTTCTGGGAGGCATCGGCAACATCCGCGGCGCGGTGCTCGGCGGGCTGCTGCTCGGCGTGATCGAAGCGCTGGGGATCACGGTCCTCTCGCTGACCGCCTCGTTCGGCTTCGGGATCGGCTACAAAGACGTCATCGCCTTCCTGGTTCTGGTGGGCGTGCTGACACTGAGGCCCACCGGCATCCTCGGGGAGCGCGGAGCATGACTGCCGCAACCGATCAACCCCCCGCCACCCCGGAGGAAAGGCCGAGGCTGGAGCGGAGGGCGAGGCTGGCGGAATGGATACGCAGTCGCCAGCCGGCCTGGCGGCCACCAGGCTGGGCAGTCATCGGTGCCGCGGTCATCGCGGCCGTCGTGTTCCCGGTGTTCGACCCACCACTCTACATATTGCGCATCCTTGCCACGATCGGGATCTACGCGCTGCTGTCGACTGGGTTGAACATCGTGGTGGGCCGGGCCGGGCTGCTGGACCTGGGGTATGTCGCCTTCTTCGGGCTGGGCGCCTACAGCTACGCGCTGGTGGCCTCGCCGCAGTTCGGGATCCATGCCCCGTTCGTCATCGGGCTCACGCTCGCCATCGCCGTCGCCGGGACCGCCGGCGTGCTGCTGGGAATCCCTGTGCTGCGCCTGCGAGGCGACTACCTGGCCATCGTGACACTCGGATTCGGAGAGATCGTGTACCTGGTCCTGCTCAACCTGGACCGGCCCGTCAACATCACCGGCGGGGTGTCCGGCATTTTCGACGTCGACCCGGCGGACCTGTTCTTCTTCAAGGTCACCTCGCTCACCGCGAACTACTACCTCATCCTGTTCTTCCTGATCGTCGGCGTATTCGTCGCGCACCGGCTAGTGGCGTCGCGGATCGGTCGGGCGTGGGTCGCCGTTCGGGAGGACGAGGACGCCGCGCGGGCCGTGGGGGTCAACACGACGACCGCCAAGCTGTGGGCGTTCGCCATCGGAGCCTCGTTCTCGGGGTTCGGGGGCTCGCTCTTCGCGGCGCTGCAGGGATCCGTGTTCCCGAACACGTTCCTCTTCACGCAGTCGATCCTGGTGCTCTCGATGGTGATCATCGGCGGGATGGGCACGCTGTGGGGTCCCATCGTGGGCGCTGGCGTGATGATCGTGCTGCCGGAACTCCTTCGCGATGTCGGTGCGGTCCGGTTCGTCATTGTCGGAATCCTATTCGTCGTCCTGATGATCTTCCGCCCGCACGGCATCCTCGGGGCCCGGCGGCCCCAGCGAAGCCTGCGCCGGACGCTCGTCGCGCGGGCCTCCGGAGCAGCTGAGGACGCTGCCGCTATAAAGAAGCCTGCATCGGCTGACGCGCGATGAATGCTCTGCTTGAGGTGAAGAATCTGACGCGGCGGTTCGGAGGCGTCATCGCGGTCGACGGGCTCGATCTGTCCGTCCAGGAGGGTTCGATCTGGGCGATCATCGGCCCCAACGGCGCCGGCAAGACAACCGCTTTCAACGTTGTGACGGGCTTCGTTCGTCCGTCCGCCGGCTCTGTCCGGTTCGCGGGCGAGGAAGTCACGGGCGAGGCGGCGCACCGCCTGGTGAAGCGGGGTATCGCCCGGACGTTCCAGAACATCCGTCTGTTCCCTCTGATGACGGCCTTGGAGAATATCGTGACGGGCGCCCACGCTCGGCTCGCCAGCCGGCCGTGGAGCAGCATTCTAGGCACTCCCAGTTGTCGGCGGGAGGAGCGCGAGGTCGAGCGCAAGGGCATGGCGCTGCTCGAGCGAGTGGGCCTGGCCGACGAGGCTGATACCCTCGCCGCCGAGATGCCCTACGGCTCGCAGCGGCGCGTCGAGATCGCGCGCGCGTTGGCGTCCGAACCCCGTTTGCTCATGCTCGATGAACCGGCTGCGGGCGCTAACCCGTACGAATCCGACGTGCTTATGCGCCTGATCCGGGAGATCCGCGACTCCGGAGTTACCGTGATTCTCATCGAGCACGACATGCGCGTTGTAATGCGCCTCTCCGACGGGATTACTGTCCTGGACCGCGGGCGCAAGATCGCGGAGGGGACGCCGGACGTGGTGCGCGGCGACCAGCGGGTCATCGAGGCATACCTCGGCGCCCCGGCGGCCGAGGTGCGCCGTGCGCCGGCCGCCGCGCCGGCGCCGGGGGTGCGGACCGCGCTCGAGCTCGATGGCCTCCAAGTCTCCTACGGTGCCATCGCCGCGGTCAAGGGGATTGACCTTATGGTCAAGGAGGGCGAGGTGGTCACGCTGATCGGTGCGAACGGCGCCGGTAAGTCGACTACGCTCAAGGCCATCGCCGGTGTGCTGCGGCCTCGCGCGGGCGTGATCCGCCTCTTCGGTGACCGGGTGGACGGTGTCGGGTCCGAAGCGATGGTGCGTCGAGGCGTAACGCTGGCCCCGGAGGGCCGACAGGTCTTCCACCGGATGTCTATCCACGAGAACCTGCTGATGGGTGCTTACCAACGGAGCGACAGCAAGGGGATCGAGGAGGACATAGCGTACGTGTTCTCCCACTTCCCGGTGCTGAAGGAGCGCCGCGACCAGCTTGGCGGGACGCTGTCCGGGGGCGAACAGCAGATGCTCGCGATCGGCCGCGCCCTTATGGCTCGGCCCAAGATCCTGATGCTGGACGAGCCGTCGATGGGTCTCTCGCCAGTTCTCGTGCGACGAATGTTCGACATCATCGCCCGCCTGCACGCCGATGGGCGCACCATCCTGCTTGTCGAGCAGAACGCCCTCATGGCACTGTCGGTCGCCAATCGTGGGTACATTCTGCAGACGGGCAAGATCCTTCTGCATGACAGTGCTGCCCGCCTGCTCGACAGCGACCAAGTGAGGAACGCGTACCTGGGAGCCGAGGTAGGCGCAGAGTAGAAGGCGGAGGAGAGGTGCGGAGAGGGAGTGGTCGGGCTGTCACCCGGCTGGATGCTGGATCGACCACACCGCGGCGTGGCCCGCATAGCTGGCCGGGCTTTGGCTAGTGCATTCCGCGTCCGCCAGCGACGATCAGGAGTTCTCCAGTGATGAAGTCAGCGTCATGCGAGGCGAGGAAGACCGCCGACGCAGCCACGTCCTCCGGCGTACCCCATCGTGCAAGTGCCGTCTCGGCCAGAATGCGATTCTCGATTTCGGGATCCCAGACCCCTTCACAGCCGTCGTTGGTTCGGCCGCGCTACGCGAGACGTATCATCACAATGGCCTCGTGCGAGCACCACTCCTCCGGGCGATCGTCGATTCATGAGTAATCTACGACTTTCCTTTGGCAGTTTCGCTCTCCCTTGACCGTCCATGGTCTTCATGTCACGAAAATCGTAGCGATGCCTCGCAGTCCTTCCAGATGCGATGGGCCGTTAAGGCCCATTGGACAACGCCACCCGGCCAAGGTGACCCCTTGGCGCCGAGGCGTGCTGGCGGGGCACCTCGACCGTCTCGAAGCCCATACGACTCCAGAACCGGTAAGCCCCCTCGCGTTGCGCCACAGCAACTCAAGCTCGGAGCGGTCGGAATCGCCCGTGCAACGGTGAGCGAAGCTGAGCCGTTCGTGGCCGCGGGAGCTTGGTCGCAAATGAACGCTTCACAGCGCAATCGCCGTGTGGCTCGAGGCGGGCCCTGAAATTTGAGCCGACCTAGGGCAAATCACCACATTCAACCGGAGCGCCCAACCCCTCCTCACGGAGATCAACACAGGCCCGGTCGCTTACCTGAGCGGGTCGTGTGGTTCGGCCGAAATGAGCGGCCTGCTGATCAAACCGAGTTGCAGGCTGGACCGCTGACGGCAATCTTAGAAAATGGGGACCTCCGGTACATCCGGCTCCGCGACCTGGAGGTTGTCCGACGAATCTACGTCGCAGTTCGTGACGACAAGTGGAACACGATTCCAGGCGAACAGTCAGATCTGCGCGTCGCTCAGGGCGATCGACAGTTTCGTGTGACCTATGCATCGCGGCATCGCCAAGGAGAAATCGACTATTCATGGCGTGCTCTGATCGAAGGCTCTTCGACGGGAACGACCAGCTTTGAAATGGTCGGAGTTGCCAAGCGTGAGTTTCACTACTGTCGCATTGGGTTATGCGTACTCCACCCACCCGACACGTGCGCAGGACGGCCCTTTAGGGCCGTCGCGGCGGCTGGAACTGTCGATGGGGTACTGCCAGTCTTGGTTGAACCCCAGCGCAAGGAGAACGGCATCTCTCTGCCGCTTTTTGGTTGGTTTTCTCAGTTCGAAGTGTCGAGTCTAGGCGGAGTCAAGATCCGTTGCGACTTCGAAGGCGACCTCTTCGGGATGGAGGATCAGCGCAATTGGACTGATGCTTCATTCAAGACGTACAGCACCCCTCAACCAGCTGGTATTCGCCATATGGCGTACCCGGGTCGCGAGTATCGGCAAAGGGTGACCATCAGGATCGGGGATGGAGCGACACAGGAACTGGGCGCAACGGAAAGAAACAAGCGCCCCGCCGCTCCCACACATCGGATGGAGATTGATCACCGACTGAGGCATCCATTGGCCGACCCAGTCGATCCGACCCAGAACCTAGCGCCGAACTTATCGCTTGGAGCTCAGCTTGGTAGCGGGTTACCCAAGCTCGGGCTCGGCATTGCGAGCCATGGTGGTGAGCTAACACCCCGCGAGATCGAGCTGCTACGTGGACTGGGCTTGGGCCATCTCCGCGTTGACCTGCGTCTCTGGGAGCCGAAACACTCGGCCGAGATGGCGCGTGCAGTGCGGCAAGCGTCGGCACTTGGCTGTGCACTAGAACTGGCGATATTCGTAACGAATCAGGCGGAGGCTCAGCTACTCGAATTGGCTGGGTCGCGCTTAGCTGGACTGATCGGCAACCGCGGCAGCCCAAAAGTACCGGTGTCGCGAGTGCTTGTGTTCCGCGAGCCGCGCGCGGAATGGGAGACAACGCCCGGGAGTCTCGTCCGCCTGGCGCGTCAGCGCCTCGGTCACGCGCTTCCTGACGCGGCATTCGGTGGTGGCACGAATGGCTACTTTGCTGAACTCCTTCGAATGCCGCCAGAAATCGGCTCGATGGATGTAGTTGCATACACGGCGAACCCGCAGGTCCACGCTAACGACGAAGCTTCTCTGGCGGAAAACCTGGCAACGCTGGCAACAACCGTTCGTACAGCCAGATCCTTCTGCCGGGATCGTGCGATCGCCGTAAGCCGTCTGACACTAAAGCCGCCGTTCAACCAGGACGCGCCCGATTCCAGCGCTTCGGTGCCACCGGGCGACCTCCCGTCGTTCGTGGATCCCAGACAAATGTCACTGTTCGGAGCCGCATGGACGCTCGGGGCTATTAAACATTTGGCCGAGGCTGGTGCATCGTCTGTGACGTTGTACGAGACGACTGGCTGGGCCGGACTCATCGAGCTGGAGGCCGGCTGCGGCGCACCCGGACGGTTCCCCTCCCGGCCAGGCATGGTCTTTCCTATGTATCACGTAATCGCAGATTTGCTGGCGTGGGAGAGTGGCGGTCACCTGGTCGAATGCGTATCGAGCGCTCCGCTCACGGTAACCGGATTGGTACTGCGCCTCGAGCGCGCATCAGATGAACCGCGACCTGCCGCAACCGACGGTGCGCCCGGGGGTGGGTGGGGCATCATCGTGGCCAATCTGGGGTGGAAGCAGCAACACGTCAGGGTGGGGCCCTTCCCAGGGGCTGCCGAGCTCCTGCCTGCTCGAGTCCGCCACCTTGACGCGGCAACTGCACCGAACGCGATGTTCAGTCCGACCCGTTTCCGCAGCAGTTGGTCGAAGATGAAGGTTCGATCTGAGGGTCTCGTCGTACCGGTCGGTCCTTATGGAGTGGCTTCTGTCATGGTCCCTAGCGCTGCTAAGGACTGAGCCAGGACAATTATGCGTCCTCGACGTAGTTATCAACCTGCTCGGCGCCGTCGGTTAGTGTTTCGATCGCCTCGCGGCCGACCACTGGAGGATTGTCGCCCGACGAAGTGTGCGCCCGTTTTGAGAGTCGCCTTGCGCCATCTTGTGCGACATGGTTCGCATTGGTGACCGGCCAAAGTCGCATTCCCCGTCAGGCTCCTGGTAATCGGAGTGATGCACATAGATCCCGATTGACATTCGAGCCCACAAGCCGCGCTGAGCTTGATCTTAACGCAATCGCTCACAACGCCCATGAAATTAGGCGCTTGGTCGGTGCAGGGACCTACATAGTTACTTCACTGAAGTCAAACGCCTATGGGTTCGGTTTGGTCGAAGTCGCGAGGACCGTCCTCGATTCCGGAGCGGACGCCGTAGCCGTTGTGAACTTAGCCGATGCTGTCAGGTTGAGGAAGGCACGAGTCAGAAGTCCCGTCATCCTGTACGCGGGCACGGTAGCTGATGAGGCTTCGGTGCGAGTCGTCGACCAACTTGACTTGATGCCGACGCTGCTCGACAAGAAGACTGCCCGGACTTACTCGGCTTTATCAACGCGAACCCTTAAATACTTCGTGAAGGTTGATGTCGGACTGCTACGACTCGGCCTCGATCCCAAACACGTTCTTCAGTTCGTCAACGAATTGGCACAGCTGCCGCGGCTAAAGCTCCACGGTATCTACACGCATATGCACGTCGTGGGCGCAGCTAATGCAAGCAGCTACCTGGAATGGCAGTTTGAGCGGTTCTTGTCGGTCCTGAATGAATTGACAGAAGCCGACATTCAGGTCCCCATCCGTCTGGCCGCAAGCAGCGGTGTCTTGATGATGTCGACGGAAATGAGCTTGAATGCTATCGATCCTGGACGTCTTTTCTATGGTCTGCTAGCTTCAACTCCGGCCGTGTCGGAAGGCCACTTCACACCTGCGTTCCGGAGCTTGAAGAGTCGCTTGGTCCAGGTAAAGACAATATCGCGGTCAAACTTCACGGAGCTCGCGCCGTTCCCAGTAAGGAACGGAATGCGCATCGGTATCTTCCCGCTCGGCCGATCGGACGGAATGCTGTCGCTTTCGACTGACCACGTCCTCGTCGGCGGTAAGCGAGCGCCGATCCTCGTTAGACCTTCACTCGAACACACCAGGATCAACCTAACAGACATTTCGAACGCCGCGGTAGGCGACGAGGTTGTGATCATTGGACGCCAAGGACCACTTGAAATCAGGCCCGATCAGGTCGCATCACATCTAGGGATCGATCCGGGAGAACTGGCGACTGGAATAAGAGGCTCAATCCATCGCCAGTATCTGGGTACAACCAAATGATCTGTCCAACGGCCCGTTTCGAAGTAGGTAGGGCGCTGCCTTGCTGGTTTGTGAGCGATCTTAGGGAAGTGGCGGACACAGAAAGGAGACTGGTGCGATGAGCTTGCATTCGAGAGTTGCTCTCGTTACTGGTGGAGGCACCGGAATCGGGCGCGCAGTGTCATTGGCCATGGCGCGCGAAGGCTATTCGGTTGTGGTGGCCGGACGCCGAAGGCATTTGCTTGAGGAGACAGCTGAACAAGCAACCGCTGCCAATGCTCGAGTAACTCCTGTTCCGACCAACGTGAGCAATCCCGATTCGGTTAAGGCTCTCTTTGCCTCGATCAGAGACACCTTCGGTCGACTTGACGTGCTGTTCAACAATGCAGGCCAGAGCGCTCCGGCGGTGCTTCTTGAAGAACTCAGTTATGAACAGTGGACGTCGGTGATCGACTCGAATCTTACTGGTGCCTTCTTATGTACACAGGAGGCGATAAAGTTGATGAAGAGCCAAGAGCCCGGCGGCGGTCGGATTATCAACAACGGATCCGTTTCAGCGCACGTGCCCAGACCGAATTCAGCTCCTTACACAGCGAGTAAGCATGCAATCACGGGCCTTACCAAGTCGACATCGCTCGACTGTCGTAAGTACAACATAGCCTGCGGCCAAATCGACATCGGCAATGCGGCCACTGAGATGGCCGGACAAATCGGGCGCGGAATCCTGCAGGCCAACGGGTCGGTCATGGCGGAGCCGACGATAGACGTCCAGCACGTCGCTCGCGCGGTGCTTTACATGGCAAGTCTTCCGCTCGACGCAAATGTTCAGTTCATGACCGTCATGGCTACAAGAATGCCCTTGGTGGGGCGCGGCTAAGCGGCGCTTGTGAAGCCGACCGGCTACGTCGGCTGCATGAGGCGATGAGGGGTGCCTGCAGCGCATTCTCCAGGCGAAACCGATGAAACTACAGCACACCGGAGTTACAGGATCCGCTTAACCTACGACGTGCTGGATTGCCCGCAAAGCGATCAGCCGCCGTGACTTATGTCAACTTCAGCGAGCCCGACGTTTAGGGCGAACTTTTCTCCTTCATTTCCCGCTCAGCCCGACTGATTATGGCCACCCTTCGGCGGAGTCCCCGCCAGCGAACTCAGCCTGAAAACCAGCGATGACGCTCGTCATCGGATGGGAAGGGCAACCATGCGAGCTGGCGTTGCCACTCATCGAGACTGTCGAGGAAGGCGCGGGCAGCTTCAGCCATGCGGGCCGCGACGCGGGCGGCCGGCGTGTGGCCAGTCACCGGCCGGGCTCGTAAAGGCCGAAAATCAGCTCGGGATCGCCAGGCCGCCAAGTGCCGTCAACCTGTGATCGTCCCCCGATGCGCCGGGTCCGTTCGAGCAGTCGGCGGCCGAGCGCGAGTTGGACCGGCTCCCACGCGGACAGTGGGCAGAATCCGCCGCCCGATACGCTCGGCGCGCCACACGCCGCGCAGAAGTTGCCAAAGTGCCCTCTACGAGCCATTCGTTTTGTCACGATCGAACTACCTTCGCGAAGCAGATTCCATAGACATTCTGCGAACGCCGTCACGGCGTGTCGGGTGCAAGTATTCATGCAGCCGCCAACAACGGCACGCGTGAGTACTCGCGGAGCAATCCGCCCAGCCTCGGGCGACAACTGACTGCGCCCGTCCGGATCACTCGACCGACCTGACCATTCGGAGGGTGCAGCTGGCGTCCGCGGTGCGGCCTGCGGGGTGCAAATATCTCGTCGCGGGTCAACCAGCGGCGTGAGCGAGGTGTGGGGGTTCAGAAAGTCCATCGAGTTCGATGACACTCGTAGAGTCTGGCGTGTAGACCATATGGGCCGGCGCCGATCTTGAGGTGATCCAAGGACCGGCGCCTCGCGCATAGCATCACGCGGACTGGTGTCGGTCGAAGGAGGAGCCTTCGGCCGATAACCGCATCTATGGATGAGGAGGCGCCGGCCATGGTGAGTATGAGATGGGTGGGCGTGGACGTGCACGCTCGGGAGTCGGTCGG
>CAAGKR010150137.1_pt1 | contig 24537 bp, 31 predicted proteins | sample 2556971 | NCBI WGS metagenome assembly CAAGKR01 (sample SAMEA5207829, study PRJEB30636) | soil metagenome | biome: forest; feature: boreal; material: soil | place: USA | collected 2011-09 | depth 1 m | reverse complement strand
CTACGAGCCCGGAGGCCCGCAGAAGAGCTTCGACAAGCAGTTCGTGCGCGACTCCCTGCTCACGCTTCCGTGGAACAAGACGGCTCCGGGGCCGCGCCTTCCCGTGGAGGTGGTCGAGAAGACCGCGCTCAAGTACCGCGAGGCGCTGACGATCCTCACCGGGAAAGACATCGGGGGCGAATGAACCGCGGAAATCCCGACATGGACCGGTTCTTCGGCGCGCTCCGGGGGGCGCTTTCCCCGGTCGCGACATCGGAGCCGGCGCCCCCGGGACTGCGCTCCGCCGGGGTCCTCGTCCCGTTGCGGGATTCCGGCGGGGAGATCACCGTGACGCTTGCCCGCCGGACCGAGCGCGTTCCCCACCACAAGGGGCAGATCTGCTTTCCCGGGGGCAGCCGCGACCCGGGCGATCAAGATCTGCTGGCGACCGCGCTGCGCGAAGCGGAAGAGGAGCTGGGAATCCGGGGGACCGACGTGGAGCTCCTGGGGGCGATGGAGCGGGTCCCCACGGTCACCGGGTTCTGCATCCAGCCGTTCGTCGCCCGGATCCCGCGGGACGCGCGGTTCCACCTGGATGGGTTCGAGATGGCGGAGACGTTCGACGCCCCGCTGTCGGCGTTCACCGACTTCTCCCGGTACCGCGCCGCCGGGACGACCTTCCTCGGGAAACCGTACATGGTATATTTCCTCGACTACGACCGCTTCACGATCTGGGGGGCGACGGCGCGCATCCTCCACAACCTCGCGGAACTCGCCCGAAGAACAGGAGCGCCCTCCCGTTGAGCCCTGTAGGGACACGGATCGACCACGACATCATCCTCGACATCGTCCCCCGCGGCGCGAAGGTGCTCGACCTCGGGTGCGGCGACGGATCGCTCCTCGAGAAGCTGGTGCGCACGAAGGATGTCCGCGGCAGCGGCATCGAGATCTCGGACGAGGGGATCCGGGAGTGCATCGCCAAGGGGCTCGCCGTCCTGCAGGAAGACATCGACCACGGGTTGAAGGATTACCCCGACCGGTCGTTCGACTACATCATCCTCAACCAGACGCTGCAGGCGGTGAAGAAGCCCCACGTCGTCCTGTCGGAGATGCTGCGCGTGGGCGAGAAGGCGGTGGTCGGGTTCCCCAACTTCGCCCACTGGAAGATGCGGACGTACCTGCTGCTGCGCGGCCGGATGCCGAAGACGGAGTATCTCTCCTACGAGTGGTACGACACGCCGAACATCCACTTCTGCACCGTGACGGATTTCGAGGAGTATTGCCGGAAGTTCTCCCTGCGGGTGGAGCAACGCGTCTACCTCTCCAACGACCGCGGGGGGAGGGTACTGCGCGGGTTCGGCCCCAACCTGTTCGCCGAGTCCGCGGTGTACCTGCTGTCAAAAAGGGGGGAGAACCGGGAGAGAAACGTATGAGGTGCAGGCGTTTTCGGGCCCCGTTGAACGATCTGCCGTTGCAATTCGCGCGATGATCGGATAAAGTTTGACGTTACATAACGTGGGGCTGTAGCTCAGCTGGGAGAGCGCCTGAATGGCATTCAGGAGGCCGACGGTTCGATCCCGTTCAGCTCCACCAGGAAAAACAAGGGGTTAGGCCAACCAGCCTGACCCCTTTTTATTCGCCTGTTGCCACTCTGTTGCCAGTCCGGGCCCCGACCGTCTTCTCCGCGCTCCAGTCGGGGTCGTCGAGTCGGTTCACAGCTTGCCGATTCTCCCCCGGGATCAGATGCCCGTAGGTTCCCACCGTCATGCTGATGTCGTGGTGCCCGAGCTGGTGCTGGACGTAGACCGGGCTCTCGCCCTTCCGCAGCAGCAGGGAGGCGAAGGTGTGCCGCGTGTCGTGGAACCGGATCCGGTGCATCTTTGCGTGCTTCAGGACCGCGTTGAGGTCCCGCCGGATGTGCGAGGAGTCCATCGGGGTCCAGGTGGTGGAGGGGAAGACCAGCTCCGGCATCGGCTTCCCCGCTTTCAGCGCAGCCGCGGCGATCGCCTTCCTGTGCTCGGTCAGGACGCCCGCCAGCTGATCGGACATGTCCACCTGGCGGATCTTCCCGCTCTTCGTCGTGCTGAAGGCCCCCTCCCGGCGGGAGATCCCGGCCTCGCTGACCTTGTTCTTACGATACGAGCGCCCGACCTCGATGAACTTCCCGCGCCAGTCGATCGACGCCCACACGAGCGCGACGAGCTCGCCCTGGCGCATCCCCGTCCGGAAGGCGGTGAACAGGACGGGGTAGAAGCGGGGGAGGTTCTCCTTGGTCTTCGTGAGAAGGTGCCGGGTCTCCTCGTCCGTGAGGACCGTGACCTTCTCCTTCGTGTCCTCGACCCTGATGAGCTTCGCCGGCTTGGAGGCGGGGTTCAACGCGACCAGGCCGTCCTCGATCGCGAGGGAGTAGACTCCGCTGATCGTCGCCAGCATGTACCGGATCGACCGGGACGCCATCCCGTCCTTCTTCTTCCCGGCACAGAACGCCCGGACGGCGTCCTTCGTGATCTCGTCGAGGCGCATCTCCCCGAAGGCGGGGAGGACGTGGTTATCCAGCATCCCCTGATACCCCTCGATGCTGGAGGGCTTGCAGTTGGTCTCGACGTGGTCGGAGAACCACTTCTTGGAGGCCTCCTTGAAGGTCGGGATCACCTTCCCGTCGGCGCCGGGGAAGTTGTACTCCTTGTTCAGGAGGATCTTCCCCAGGGCCTTCGAGAAAGCCTTCGCGTCCTTCTCGTTGGTGAAGGTCTTGAACTTCCGCCGGCCGTTCTTGAAGGAGCCGACGCGGTATTTCGAGATCGTGTACGGCGATCCGTCCTTTTTCACCTTTTCGGCCTTGAGCTCCGTGATCCAGGGCACGTCAGGCCGCCTTCCGGGCGCTTGCCCGGGCCTTTTCCTCGATCTGGATCTTGCGTTCCCGCTCGACCGCATCCTCTTCGCGGCGCCGCTGGAACGCGAACGGACAATGCTGTTTTTCGCAGACTTCGAGGAGTCTTCCGGAAAGGTGTTCACATTCGATTTCGCAACAGGCAAAGGCACCGTCCATCATGTCTCCTTCCGGTCGCCGTGCTCCCGCTTCCAGATGTCGAGCGCCTCGGTGTGCGCGACCATGCGCTGGCCTTCAAAGCGGATCGGCAATCTCCGCCGGAGGAGCCGGGACACCTCCCCGCACGTTACGCCCAGGTGCTCCGCAATTGCTCTCCGTCCGATGAGTTCCGCCATGTCAGGCCACCTTTCTCGCGGTCCGGGACGCCAGGACCTTCAATATCTCCCGCCGCCGCTTGTGGTAATCGAAGGTCCCTGAAAACTCCTCCAGATCCTCCCGGTTCGCCCGCATGTACGCCAGGTCGCGCCACAGAGCCGCAGTGTTGACATATTTCACCTGCCGCGATTCCATCGTCAGGCCGCTTTCCGCCGAAGGGGCGGAAATCCCCTCTTCTTTAATCCCTCGACGGAGAAATCAAAGTTGAAATCGCGGTCGAAGTATTCATGGCCGGCGCTCGACAACTCCCTGAACCGCTTCTCATCCGTCAGGCAGAGGTCGGCCATCTCCGGTTCGCCGAGCTCACGGAAGACCCTTACCTTGATTTGGTTCTCCCGAGTTCTTAGTTTCCGACAAAGAATCTGGTGTTTCTTGGGGCCTTCTCCGGGCGCCCATCCTTCATCCATCCCGTGTTGATTCTCGATGTCCCACATCGCATTGAGGAGCTTCCGGACCTCGCGATCGCGTTCGTAGCGGGATTCATATATCAGGACAGCCTCCCATCCGATGAGAAAAAAGGTCGCCTCCTCCGGCAGAACATCGAGTGCCCGGAGTTCCTTGAAAAAGGCCAGCCTGGATTGATCGTCAATCGCCTTGCTCTTGTTGACCGCCCAAGCTGCGGCTTTCCATTCCGCCGTGGTCAGTTTCCTCGCCATTTTCCCTTCCTCCTTTTGTCCGAGGTTCACGCCGCCTTGCCCTTCCCCCGCCGGTGCTCCTGGATGTACCGCTCCACGTCTTCCGGATCGAACCGGAGAACCTTCGGCCCGATGCGCACGCACGGGATCTCCCCCGTCTTCGCCAGGTGGTAGGTATGCGGGATGGAGATCCCGAGCCGGCCCGCCACGTAGGCGACCTTGAGCAGCTCCTTCTTTTCGACCAACGTTATCACCCCCCTTCAATGATATTCATTGGAACCATTGATACCATATACAACAGTTGATAGTCAATATGTATCTATGGTATTTTTCATTCCATGGCGCGGGGGGAGAAAAAGACGGGGATGATCGCCGTCCGGCTTGAGCCGGAGATCATAACCGCCATCGAACGGGAGGCCGACAAGGAAGATCGCCCCGTGGCCGCGATGACCCGGATCCTGCTCAAGGAAGCGATTGCAGCACGCGAAGAAAAGAAGCCGAAGAAAAAGCCCGCCTGATATTTCCTGCAGCGCATGATCTTCCACGCCTCCGTCCCGTACCTCCTTCGGGAGGAACCCCGCCTCCCGGAGCCCCCGGGCGAACCGCCTGGACACCTTCCGGAGGATCGCCCGACGTTGCTATGGATGCAGGAGAGGCGCCTCCCTGTTTTCCTCACGAGGATGCCCCAGGTTGATTTCGGGGGTACTACCCTGCGGGATGGGATTTTCGTCGTCGGAAACCACAACTTGAGATGTGCCTTTCCGCGTAATTCGGGCACTCTCAGCAGTGAGCGCACGTCCGATTCCCGTCCGGGCAGGGTTGCGGCCGGTTCGATAGGGGTGAAGAGGACACGGTTGCGGGGATCCTGGGACACACTCACAGGCCCGGACGATGGACCTGGAACCGCCGGCGCACTCAAGGCACTTCATCCTGATCGCCCTGACCGGCGTGAGCGCCTTACCGTTCATTCTGCATCTCGAGGGGGAAGAAACTCCGCCTCCCGCAATCCCCGGGCGAACCGTCGGGATACCTTCCGGAGGATCGCCTGTTCCGGTCCCGTGAAACTGAACCAGCTCGCTTCGCCGAGGTAGAACCGCATCAGGAGCTCGTACCCGACGCCGTTCCCGCTCACGGTATGACTGGCCCTCTCCGCGATGATCTTCACGGAAAGCGCCTCCTCGCGGGAGTACCGGGGGCCTGTTCCGTGGATCGTGTCGAATTGTGGGGAGAAGGTCCTCGCCTGTGCGTCGAGGGTGTAGATCGCCTTGCAGAACCAACCTCTCGCCGAGCTGGGCATCGCACCTCCGGAAAGTTACAACGTTGCGCCGGCGCGCCGGGGTTTCCCCCGTGCCCTGGCTGAAGGGATCCGGGGCGCCGGGGGCGGGGAGTAGAAGCTGCCGCCGGCGCCCCCTGCTGCCGCCGCGGGCCTTCCGGAGGTCAGGTACGCGGTGCCGCTTCTTCATTCGGAAGGGAGGACCAAGCCAAACTGGCCCGGGTCTTCCCGTCCTCATCAAGAAGAACAAGGCCCGGATTTCCATCTTCATCGACGACAGCGATAAGGCGTTCCCTCTTCTCTTTGTCCCCCAGGAGGATCTGAGGGGTGCCCCCCGTTCCCGATAAAGAGAGCCTCAGCCGGGTGACGTCCTCCTTGTCCTTCAGGAGGACCATCGGACCCCCCGCTTCGTTCATCTTGACTAGGATTCGCTCCCGTTCTTCATTGTCTGCCATGAAGAACTGAGCAGTCCCGTCCTCCAGGACAGAGAGACCAGCCACGAACTTCCCGGCCTTGTTTTTGAGGGCGAGACTTGCCATGCCATCAGCTGAAACCAACATCCCGCCGCGCGGATGGCCTGCCTTGTCGACCAGTACGAAAGACTCAGCGACGACCTGTTTCGCTACAACTCTTTCCTTTGGCTCCGTGGGTACCCCCCCGCCTTTCGTTTCCCGCTCCATCCGTCTCTTTTTGGCTCGGCTCATCTATCTGGCCTCCTTGAATTCGTGGATTTGTTTTCTCCGACCGGGCCCCGGGAAGGGGAGCACGTTCTTCCCTTCCGGAACGGATGCCGGAGCTCCCTTTGGCGAGTTGGACGACAGATAATTGAATGTCGCGTCCATGAGGTTTATGAGGGGATCGTTCTCTCCAAAGGCGGCCGCCATCTGTCCGCGGGCGGCCGCATGGATTTCTTGAAGATCCTTCCCCCCCTCGAGCGGATGTGGGGCCGGAGAGGAGGAGAGGATCCTCCGCGTTGTGCGGAAGCCCAAGATCCCGGCCCGGATCGACTCCTTAAAAATCCACCAGCGGGAGAACATCATACGACTCCATCCGCGATCGCCTTCGTGATCGCCGGGACCAGCTCCCGGGCGAATTTATCTTGATCCACAACGTTGCCGTAGATGTGGATTTGGACGGTGGGGGAAATGATGGTCTCCTGCGGCGCGGGAGCAGGGGCGGGAGACTCCGGGAGAGCGATACCCGCGCCGCCGCCCCCGATGCTGCCGGCACTCGTAGATCCTCCTCCGCCCATCGCCATTTGCCCTATGGCGGTCGCCGCGATCAATCCCGCGTTGATATACCCGATCGTCATCCATTGCGCATAGGCGGCAGCGGCGAGAGCCGGTCCGACGATGGGGATCGGTGCGAGAGCGGCAGCGGCTCCGATCGCCGCCATGTGCGCCTGGACGATTGCCATCGCAACGGCGACCCCCTTCGCGATGACGAACTGCGCCTTGGCGTTTCCCCCTGAGAAGGTGAGCAGGGCATTGGCGGTGTTCATCGCGATGCTCCTGTAGGCCATCGCCTGTGCCCCCTTCTGCTGCTGGATCATGTAGTCGGACTGCACATCGTATTGCCGGTAGGCGTCGGCGATCTCGGCCTTCTGCGATTCGGTCTGCGCGACGATCTCGGCCTCGGCCATCCCTTGCTCCCGCAACCGTTGCTGTTTGTTCCTATCCTCTTCCTCCATCGCCAGGATCTTCTGGTCCTGAATCACAGACCAGCGGTCAAAATCTTGCCGATAGGGGTCAGTCTGGACATCTATGGAAAACAGGGTGGCGAGTCCTGCGCCCATCGGCGAACCGGACGCGAGCGCCGAGCCCTCTCGATCCGCCGCAGCCTTCTTCAAATCCCGCTGCTGGAGGATAAGATTCGTAATCTCCCGTTCGATCGCCAGGCGCCGCGCATCGAGATCCGCCACCTGCAGCCGCTTGCTCGACTCGATCTGGTTTTCAACATCGCGCACCTGCCACATGATCTTCAGCGTTTCCTGCCAGGTGGTCTGCTCCGTGATCGACGCGACCAGCCCTTCCTGCCGGATCCCGAGGATTTCGCGCTCCCCTTCCGCCCTCCTGCGGATCGCGTCGGATTCGGTCTCCGTGTCGCCCGCCTTCGCGTAGGTGTCCGCGATCGCCATCCTTTCCTTGACGCCCTGCTCGCGCTCCAGGAAAAGGGCTGCGTTCCGGTCCTTCTCGATCTCGTCGGCTTCCTTAGCCTCCGCCCGCTGGACCTCGAGGTAGAACTCGGACGTCTTGGTCGCCCAGGCGGCGATCGCGTCGTGCCGTTTCTCGGCATAGAGCCCGGCGAGCGCGGAGAACTCCGCATGGCCGGCGCCGAGTTCCTTCAATTTCTTCGTCTGCTCATCGAACCAGAAGTTGAGCCGAACGAGCTCCTTGTCCTTCTCCGCGGCGTCGATCAGGTCGCGTTCCTCCGCGTACTTCCGCATGATCGCGGTCAGCGCCTCCTGGCGCTTCAGGTTGTTGCCGGTGTCTCCCCCGAGGGCTTCACCAGTCCCCGTCTTCTTCGCGATCTGGTTTCCTTTTAGCGCCAAATCGTAGTTTGCCGTCGCCCTCTTCGCCAGGTTTTCCGCAGATAACCGCGCTTGCTCCGCCATCTCACTCCATCCCTGCGCGGCGCCCGTCGTGATGTGCAACTTGTCCGTGATCCATGAACTCGCTGCAAATATCTTGAAGATCTCTCCGACGATGGACGTTACAGTCACAGAGATGGTTTGGAATACTCCTAAAATTCCAGAAGCGGCCCGGATAAAGAAACCCCCAACCGCAAGTTCGAGTTCTTCGATCTGATTCTTGAACCGCCGGATCTTGTCTGCGGTGGAACTGAAATCATCCCCGAGGACTCGCTGGACCTTCGCTGCCTGTTCGCCGGCGGCAGTAAGCAACTCCGTCGCCTTCTGCGCCTTCGACATCGAATCGTATTGCTTACCTATCGACGATGAGAGGTCAATCGTTGCTCCCATCAATTTAATAACGCCACGTTCCCGCGCTGCGGTAATGGACCCCTCCAGGGACTTGAACGCCTCCGATGCAGTCATGCCCTCCGCAGAGACCTTGTGCATCGTCGTCGCGATGTTCGCCATCTGCGCGACCTGATTCGGCGTGAAGCCCTTGGCGAGCGCGTCCGCCGCCACCTGCGCCGCCGCCCCCACGCCGATCAGCCCGTGGGAATACTCGCTGATCGTGCCGATGAGGCCTTCGGCAGTCGTTCCGAACCGGCTGGTCATCGCGTCAAGCGCTTCCATTCGCTCGGCGTGTTCCGCTGCGACTTCCATGTAGGCAAAAACTCTTTGTAAAGCCAGACCCGCCGCCATAACCCCGGCGGTGAACGCAAGCCAGTTCTGTTTCAGGGATTCCGTGACGGATACGCCCTTCTGTCCAAGATCGCCCGTCGCGTCCCCGACCTGGCGCATCCCCGCGATCGCGGAGGTACCGTCGGCTCGGATGACTATCGTGATCTCGCGTTCATTGGCCATTACCTGCCCCCTTCAGAGATTTTCCGGGAGCGGGGACGGCACACCGGTCGCCCCCGCTCCTTCGCGTACGCCATTTCCCCTTTGACGAACCTGGAGCCTCCGGCGGGGATGACGCTCAAGGGCTCGCTGCCGCCCTGTAAGGAGTGCCGGAGTTGCGTCTCGCGTGGTCCCCTGATAGAGGCGAGACCCGGGCCGAAGACCGCGCTTGTAGGATGGACGCCACACCCCATGAAAATGGCCCGGGTCATCCGTGAAGCCCCTGCAAATACCGCTTGTGCGGCGCGGAGAGCTCGAGAACCGTCTTCCGGATCGCTTCGCCGGCGGCCAGTCGCGAAACAAGCGCCGACAGGGTTGTCACCCCGTCCGCGAGCCCCGCCTCGATGGCCTGGTGGCCGAAGAAGACCTTCCCGCCGGCCATCCGCTCGAGCACCGCGGCGGCTGACACCCCACGGAACCGGGCGACATCGGACACGAATGCGGAGTAGAGGTAATCCACCACGTCCTGAATGTACTGGCGCCCCTCCGGCGACAAGGGGGCATAGCTCGACGCGATCCGCTTGTACCGCCCGGCGACCACCTCGGTGGTCTTTACGCCGAGTTTCTTCTCCGCTCCGGAAACGTCCCGGTGTGCGGCGACGATGCCGATGCTCCCGACCTGTACCGTGTCCCCGCTGATGAACACCTGGTCAGCGGCGCTCCCGATCCAGTAGGCGGCGCTGGTCATCCTGCCGTCCGTCCACGCCACAATCGGTTTTTCCCCGCGTGCCTTGTAGATGAACGAGGCAAGCTCCGCCGTGCCGTCCACGCCGCCGCCGGGAGAGTCGATGGAAAGGATGACGGCCTTGACCGCGGGGAGGTCAAGAGCCGTCCAGAGGTTGTGCTTGACGTCGTCGGTGATCGTTTCCTCGAAGAGCCCGTCCCATATCCGCTGGCGCTTCGTGACGAGGCCAACGATCGGGACGACGGCCACGCCGCCGGAGAAGTCCATTTGCGGGGCCTTCGCCTGGCGGCGAGGTTGCACAGCCAGGGGCGCAGCCCCGTCGGCGAGGATGGCCTGCAAGACGTCCGCCTCCAGTGCCCAGGGTTTACCGTACATCGTCATCCCGGTACTCCTTCCGAATTTGATATAAGCGAGCGCCCCGCCCCCATCCATTGCCGTGACACAAGGACGCGGCCACACCGGACCGCAAAAGAGCGGGGCGCCCCAGCCCCTCGGGTCCGCGGAATCCCCGGGGAGCCCGCGGAGGAGACGGGGATGAAAGCCCCGCCCCGAGGGGATTTCGTCATGCGTTTTCCTTCTCGCTGAAGAAATCCCGATGCCGGAGCGGGAGAGCTTTCGCGATGGGGACACGATCATCGGCCGCCCGGAACTCGACGAGCGCAGTCGGGAGCATCGCGTCCATCACGCGGCGCTGAACGATCCCCACGCTGACCGCCCCCGCCTCCGGGGAGAGGGTGAAGGTGTCCGGCGCCAGGGCGTAGACGGCTTTCCCCTCGTCCCCGGGCAGAAGCTCTGGGATATGAAGCGTCAACGCACCAGAAGTACAGACCTGAACTCGATCTTCGAGGAGAGACCCCTCGACGAAACCCCGGAAGCCCAAGATCCCGTTTTCCGGCCGGATGTGCCGGACGTGCCCGGCGGCGTCGACCCCGACGGCCGCGCCCTGGGCGAGAAGTTCTTCCGGCCGTCGGTCAAACCTCCTGTACGCTTTTTCGACCGCGGTGTTGAATGTCCTGCGGATCGAGCTACGGACCCCGGACCGGAATTCGTCGATGATCGAAAATCCGTTTCGCGGGACGATCGTTCGAGCGTCCGTCAAATACGGGTCCACCGGTTTTTTCGCTGCGCGCGTTGCCTTCATTTCGTCTCCTCCTTTTTTTTCGCGTCGGTCCTCGGCCCGACTGCGCCGTCCTGCTGTGCGCAAAGCCAGTTGTAGTAGCCCCCCGGCGTTGTGAACTCTGTGTGGAACTTCGCGTCGCCGCTCTTCCAGTCCTTTACCGCCCGGAGCGCCAGGTCGGAACGCGAAACGACGTCCACGCTGATTTCCATCAACCCAGGACGCCTCGGGGTGGGAGTATTCGTCTTCATGCGCTACCTCCTTTTCGCCCTCGGGCGGGCTTCACCTTCTCGATCTCAACGGGGGCCATAGGGTCTTCCTCCCCGCCTACACCCTTGATCGCGTCGATTTCCTCGAGCACGACCCGCGTCAGCACTTCGAGGAACGTCCCTGGCCGCTGATCATTCAGTAACGTAAGCGGGAGCCGCAGGAGCGCACGTTCCATGGAGACCCCAATGCATTCGGCCACCTTAAAAAGACCGGGCTCGCACTCGACATTCTCCGGCAGGGAGTTCACCCATTTGATTACGCCCTCGAGCCTGAAAAACCTCCGGAAGAGCTCTCCCGTCAGCCGAGGAAAATCCCCGCCGTCTTGCCCGCTGTTCTTGAGGTCGCGCCGGGCCTTCCATTCCGCTATCGCCCCGGCCTCCATTTGGCCGTCGGAACCGATCGGACAGCCCCGACGGCACCAGTCGTTCACCGTCACGCGAGATACTTCAAAGAATTTAGCCACTTCGCACTTATTCATCCGTTCCCCCCTTGTGATAACAACCCCTCTAAAAAGTTCTGGCGCTGATTAGGGCTCGGGGTTTAAATAAACCCCTATGGAAAAAAGACTGGACGGGACCCGTCAATTCTTTGACACCGTCAAACGATTGACGCATCCGCATCATCCCTTCGGCGCCAGCGCATCTCTCAACGCACCCTCGAACTCGCCGGGGAACGTCTGATCCGCGAACTGCTTGGCTCCGCCTCGGGAGCGGCGAATGGTGACTACGGGAAATTATGTTCTGGCTATCCACGCACCCCTCCGTCGCGCAGGTCGCCGGTATCTTGCCGTTTATCTGATTTGAATCCCATCCTCCGGGCGATTTCTTCCTGCCCGAGGATCGTTCGGGATTGGTCAAGTTCGAGGTATCCAATGGTCGTTGCGGAATCCTTGTGCCGCATTACCCGCTGAATGTCCTGGACCGGCACCCCGGACTCGGACAAGAGCGTGGCGTACGTGCCCCGCAGCCGGTGCGGGGTCAACCCCACAACCCCGGCGGCGCGGTTCGCCTTGATGATCGTCGATCGCGTGGCTTGCGGACTGAAGGAACCGCCCCGGGGCGAGACGACGATCAGCCCCTGGGGGGTCTTCAGGGGCTCCAGGTGGTCGACCAGCCATGCTGGCATCGGCAAAGCGACAGCCTCCCGCCCCTTGGTGATCCCAGGGGTGTAGATCGACCGCTCCCAATCAACCCAGTCCCACCTGGAGGATAGCGCCTCCGATTCGCGCAGCCCCAGGCCGAGCATCAGGCGGATCGCCGTCTTGATCCCCGTCCGCGCGCCAGCGGCAGCATCCACCGCAGCGAGCCAGGCGGAGGCCTTGCTCGTGGGCAAGGTCACCCGGGGTTTTTTCTGAACCTTCAACGGCTTGACCCGCCACGCCACGGTCCTGATCAGGTCCCGCTTCATGGCCCAGTTGCACAGGAGCTTGAGGATCCGCAGCCAGTGGTTCGCCGTCGCCGCGGCGTGGTTCGCCAGGTGCAGGTTGCGGGCTTCCTCCACGGCTTCCGTCCGGATCCGGTCGACCCTCATCTCCCCCAGGTCGTACAGGTGCAACCGACGGAAAATGCACACGCTCCTTCGGTGCTCCGGGGAGGTTGTCGATTCGTGGGCGATCTCCCACTTCTCGGCGAGTTCGGCCAGGGTGGGCACCGTCTGCAATCCGCCGTACGCTGACCACGCGAGCTCTTCGGCCCGGTTGCGGTCCGTTTCGTGCGTCGATCGCTGGATCCTGACCCCGTCGCGCTGGAATCGGTAGTGCCAAACCGCCGAACCGACCCGGAAGACGGCGGGGCCGCGAAATTTCGACGTGGGGATCCGATCAGATTTCATTCGGGCCCCCGTTGTCGATCGTGAGGATCCGCCCGAATGGGAGATTGGTGCAGAATAGGTGCAAAGATCTTAAGATCTTATATATAGGTGCATATGTTTCTTGCACCAATCGTTTTCCCTTATAATTCGAGTTCTTGCGGTTCATAGCATTCAACAGGTGCAGAAGGTGCTTGCGCCTGTTCTCCTTTCGGGAAGTTGAGTGTTTCCCTGCCGTGCTTCCTCTCCGCTAGGTAGCCTTCCTGCCGCGCTCTTCCGATCGCGTACTGTGCGGTTCGCTTCGAGGATCCAGTTTTAGCCACAAGGGCGTCTATCAGTTTCCCCGTCGTAATCCCCGGGGAATCGGCGAGGACGTTCCGGACGTGCCACACGCCGCACACCTGGTCCTCCTCGGTCGCCGTAAAGACCAAGGACGGGCTCATCTCGAGGAGAAGATTCCCCGGGGTTGGACACCAGCGGGTCTTCGGGAAGGAGAGTACTCGCAGGAATTTCGCCTCATGCTTCCGCTCAGCGAATGTCATCACCACGTCTGCCCAGTCCATTTTCGCGCCCGCCCCCCGGGGAAGAAGGGGAGCGCCCGATGCCATCCTCTCGGCGGAGGGCTTCGGCGCGTGATCGATGAGCAGAATGGCAGCGCCGGACTCCCGCGGAATCTCGGCGGCGAGTTCCAGGAAGGCCCTAACCTCCGTGTTGTCGTTCTCGTTTCGCAGGGACGCGTAACACAGGATTGAATCGAAGATCAGGAGCTTTGCGTTTTGCCGCTTCGCGAGGTGGATGACATCTTCGCGGTGGCGGCGGACGCCGAGGTCGATCTTCTTTTTCGGGAAGACGAAGAACAGGTTGTGGAGCTTCGCGTTTTTCCCCGCGGCTATCTTGGCGATCCGCGCCTTCACGAGCTGGGCGGGGTTTTCGGCGTCGAAGTAGATGACGGGTCCCCGGCCTGTGGCGAAACGACCGACGACGTCAAGCCCATTCGAAACGTCTAGAGCGATCCCCTCAGCGAGGAGGGTTTTTCCGATCCCGGGCCCGCCGGCGAAGATTCCCTTCCCGCCTGCCGGCAGCAGCGGGTCGAAGACCATCGCCGGCGCCGTGATCGCCATATCCTGCAAGGTGGTAGCGCTGGTCAGTTCAATCCCTGCTCCGCCGACCTGGTATCGCTCGATCCCCTCCTTGACCCTTTGCTCGATCGCCGCTATGGGCGGGATGTTGTCGATGGCTACCAGCTCGGCGAACAGCCGGGCGAGCCCCTCCGCGCCGCCGTTGGCGAGCTCCTTGAGGATCCGACCCCCGTCGACGGTCTTGTTTTTTAGATAATCGATCGCGAAGAAATCAAAGACATCCCGGAGCTCCTGGGGGAGCTTGGAAAAGAGTGGGGAAGGAATCTCGGTGATGAGGTCGGAGGGATTGCCGTCGAGAAGGATGCGCCCGGCGTATTCCCTGAAATGCTTTTCAGCGGTGGATGCCATCAGGAAATTGCCTTCCTCACCATCGGGATCACGGTGCGCCGACAACTGCAGCGGATCGCCCTGTGGACACGCCACTCCGAATATTTTGCCGCCTCCCAGGTGCGGAAAAAGTTCGGGACCAAGGTGCTCGGCCCGGCCATGGAGTCCCCGAGGGCCCGGCGGGCGGCCTGCTCCACCCGCTTGGCGCTGATCTGAATCCCCAGCAAGCGGACGCCCGGATCGTCGGGGAGGTGGGCGGTCGCCATCATCGTGGCCTCCCTGCGGGCCGCGGGAGAGGCCGGCACCGGAGCAATAGCGCCAGCCGCCGGGCTTCGTCCGCCGATCGCGCCGGGAGCGGGTTTACACGCATCATCGTGATAGACATCGTGAGTCGGGTTCCGAAGGGTGGACGGGAAGGATTGATCGCCATCGCGTTCATCTCACCCGCCTTTCCCGCCGCCGGCCAGAGGTAAGCTCCTCGGCGAGCCGGTGCGCCTCCGAGAGATCGACGGAGGCCGGCCGGTAGTGCCTTTCCATCCACTCCCGCACCCTGATCGGATCGAGGAGGATTTTTCCCGCCGTCCTGAGGTGCGGCATCCCCTTGCGGATTTCCTCCCGGATCCACCTGGGACTCATCCCAATCACAGCAGGGGCCCGCGCGACATCGAAGTAGAGGACAAACCCAGGGGAGGAGGTCGGCGGGCTGGTCATTCGGCGCTCCCGGGCCCGCCGGCGGGGAAGAGAATTTCCTGCGGGGTCGATAGCGCCTCCGCGATCTTCGCCTTGATGCCGGGAGTGAGGCGCGCGTACCCGTCGCCGAGCTCAACCCGCTGAACCCACCGGTTTGAGCGACCGATCAGGCGGCCGAAAGCGGGCCTGTTGAGACGGGCGGCCGTTCTGGCGAGGAGGAGTGCACTGTTTGGCGTGGACATGGTTTCAGCTTACACGGTATGTGGCCGTGCATGGTCAGAAAAGATCAACAATACCAATGCTTTAGGTGGTACAAATAAGGCGGGGAGGGTGCCCGGTAAATGTCCCCCTTATGTCCCTTTCCGCCGATTGAATCCCTTCCTGAGAGACCCTTTTGAGATGGAATATTGGACAGAAAATTGCTGGAGCATGACCCGCGTGATATTGTCCACGGCCTTCTTGCCGACGCGAACAATGCTCCACGAGCGGCCCGCGAGACGCTTCTCCCATTTCCGGGCCGATGACGCATCAGGCATTAGCACCGGGCCGAGAAATTTGCCGGACAGAGAGCGAAGAAAGAAATTCCACTGATCGAGCGTCTGCGTTTCCGCGGCTTGCCCCCGGCCCTTCGTGGTGTCCGTGTAGAGCTCCAAGAAGGAGTCCCGGAATGCTTCATCGAAGCCAAGCCATTTGATGTATCGCCTTGCCGTCTCCCGATCCTTTGTGAGTCGAGGTTTCGCTTCCAGGGGAATTTCCGTGGATGGATCCGCGAAGGAAAGACCCGTGTAAGCGTGTTCTACTGCCTTGGTCGATCCATCCCTTTGTTGGTATGAGACCGTCACTCGCTTGCATTCGGAATATGGGGTGAACAGAACGGGGAAACTGCCGCCGCTCGAGCGCCTCAGAATAAATCGCCCGGTGTGGTTATCAAAGCGGACACAGCCCTCGAGAAAACGGGCCTGGACTTCCGGATCAGCGGCAATTCGGCGTTGATCCTCGGCGTCCATGCGGATCTCGGGTAGGCGGGCTTTTTTCTTGTTGGCGGATTTCTTCGCCATCGTCCACCTCCTGCCGGTGGCCTGCGGTGATCCCGGGGAAGCGGCTGCAGGAGCGCCGCTTGTCGCCTGGCCAGGCTATCCCCGGGAAGTCGGGTTACTCGAATTCTACATCCGTCACGGCAACAGTCACTTTCTTGGCCCAGTCGGAAGGCGCTCCGTCGATCCGGAACCCGAAAGTCTTGCCGTAGTTGGGCTTCAATGGCTGGTTGTCACCGAAGGAATATTCGCTGACCAGCACGGGGGTGTAGGTTTCCTCGTGTACCATATTGCCTTCCTTGTCGAGGCAATAGGCAGTGACCTCCACCCTTCGGAGTGTCCTGTCTCCTCGATTCTTTAACTCTCCAAAAACGCCCTGCCTTCCGAGAACATCCTGCCCAACCCGAACGTTGCGAACTTCGATTTTATCGAAATAGGCCTGGCACACCTTGTAGTCTGCGGCTTTCTTGTCCAGTTTATTGATCTTGTCGGGGATCTCCGTGTTCCGCGGGCTGAGCTTCGAGGCTTCCTCCAACGAGGACTTGGCTTCCGCAAACTTCTTCTGCTTCTCAAGGCTCACCGCCTTCTTTTGTAGCTCGCCGGCCTTGGCGATGCCATCGAGGTTAAGGAAAACCCTCCATCCGTCTTTCTCCTTTACCAGATCGTAAGTCTTGGTATTTGTAATTGTCGGGAGATCCTTCCCCTGCATCTTCTCCTTGAGAGCTTTCTCAATGGCTTTGTTGTCCTTTTGCCCGCCAAATGCTCCCGCCATGGCCGCGCCAAATATTTCCCCGAATAAAGGTTTCAGGTCCGGCATTGTGATCTCAACGATGGAGGATGCCTTGCCACTCTCGGTTTTCACTTCCTTGACCTTGAATGAGACCTTGTCTGCCAGCACAACTTTGAAGGGGTTGTCCGCCCCCTCGTCCTTGGAGAACGCATCGAGAGATTTCATCGCTTTATCCTTGGAGGAGAGGAGAGAATATGCCTCCTCATATTTTCCCTTCCAGGACGCATCGAGGTATTTCGAAAGTACTTCCTTTGGTCCAGGGCCGGTGGAACAACCAAACAGACAGATCACCAGCAAGGCAAGAATGGCAAGACGCTTCATCCGTTTCTCCTCCCTCCGTCGGTTAAGAGCGAAGGTTCCTTGTGGACAACGCTGGGTCGAATTTCAGTTGTCAATCTGTTGCCAGTGTTGCCTTCAGGATGCCGCATTTTACCGCACTTTGCAACCTGTAACCCCTTGATCTCCTTTGCTTTCCGCGTACAATAGACACATGGCATTCAGGAGGCCGACGGTTCGATCCCGTTCAGCTCCACCAGGAAAAACAAGCTCTTCCGGGGAGATCCGGGGGGGCTTTTTATTTTGAAATTCCGGACGAAAAGGGATGAAAAAGGATGAAAAGGGATGAGGGATCCTGTATGAACGCAGGCCCGGTCGCGTTCTGGAGCGTTCCAGCCGCAGATCTCCTTCGGCAACTCCGGTCGACACCGGAAGGACTGTCCGGTGAGGAAGCCCGGCAACGACTCGCGCGCTACGGGGCGAATCTCCTGAAACCCCGGAAGAAGTCGGATGCGTTCACATTGCTGATTTCCCAATTCAAGAGTCCGATCATCCTCATCCTCTTCTTCGCGACGGGGATGTCGTTCTTCCTGCATGATCCCGTCGACGCTTCGATCATTCTTGCCATCGTTCTTGCGAGCGGCCTCCTCGGATTCTGGCAGGAGAGAGGCGCGGCGAACGCGGTGGAGAAGCTGCTGGCCGTCGTGCAGATCAAGGCGATGGTGGCCCGGGATGGGAAACAGGCCGAGATCTCCGTCGAAGCGATCGTCCCCGGAGACGTGGTCGTTCTCGACGCGGGAGACGTCATCCCGGGAGACTGTCGAATTCTCGAATCCAGGGATCTTTTCGTCGACGAGGCCACCCTGACGGGAGAAACCTACCCCGTGGAAAAAGCGGATACGGTGGTCCCGGTGGAAACGTCTCTCGCCCGGCGGACAAACGCTTTGTGGATGGGAACCCACGTGATCAGCGGCAGCGGCATGGCGGTCGTCGTCCTCACGGGGAAGGAGACCGAATTCGGCAAAGTATCCGATCGGCTGGCGCTCAGGCCGCAGGAGACCGAATTCGAGCGTGGCATCCGGCGGTTCGGGTATTTCCTCATGGAAGTCACGCTGCTTCTGGTGATCGCCATTTTTGCCGCCAACGTTTACCTGTCGCGTCCGGTCCTGGACTCCTTTCTCTTTTCCCTTGCGCTCGCCGTCGGGCTGACCCCGCAACTGTTGCCGGCGATCATCAGCATCAATCTCGCCCATGGCGCCAAGCGCATGGCGGCCGAGAAGGTGATCGTCAAGCGGCTTGCCTCCATCGAAAATTTCGGCAGCATGGACATTCTCTGTTCGGATAAAACCGGCACCCTCACCGGAGGGATCGTCCGGTTGCAATCCGCCGTCGACGTGGATGGCGCTTCCAGCGAAAAGGTTCTCTTCCACGCTTATCTCAACGCGTTTTTCGAGTCCGGTTTCACGAATCCGATCGACGAAGCCATCCGCAACCATCGTCCGTTCGACCTGGCCGGGTACGAAAAGCGGGACGAGATCCCTTACGACTTCCTCCGGAAGCGGTTGAGCATCCTCGTCTCCCACGGCGGTGCGGGGTTGATGGTGACCAAGGGCACGGTGCCCGGCGTGCTCGCCGTCTGTTCGTCGGTCGAAGTCACAGGGGGGGCCGTCGTCGACATCGCCACGGTCCGGGAGCGGATCTCGCGACGGTTCGAGGAGTACAGCGGGGATGGGTACCGCACGCTGGGGATCGCTTATCGGGAGGTGGCTTCCGATGCGCCCCTCGGCAAGGGGAGCGAAGCCGGCATGACGTTTTTGGGATTCCTGGTTCTCTTCGATCCCCCCAAGCCCGGCATCGCCGAGACGATCGGCCGCCTGAAGAGCCTGGGGGTTTCCCTGAAAATCATCACGGGAGACAACAGCCTCGTCGCTTCCCACGTCATTCGGCAGGTGGGATTTCCGAATCCGCGAATTCTTACGGGGCCCCGCCTTCGGGAGACGAGCGACGAGGCGTTGCTCGGGCAAGTGACCGAGGTGGATGTCTTCGCCGAGGTGGAACCCAACCAGAAAGAGCGCATCATCCTTGCCCTCAAGAAAGCCGGTCATGTCGTCGGCTACATGGGGGACGGGATCAACGATGCCTCGGCGCTCCATTCCGCGGACGTCGGCATTTCCGTGGACGGCGCCGTGGATGTCGCCAAGGAGGCGGCGGAGATCGTATTGCTCGAAAAAGATCTGCAGGTGCTTGTCCAGGGTGTCCGAGAGGGGAGGATCACGTTTGCCAACACGCTGAAATACGTGTTCATGGCGACGAGCGCCAATTTCGGAAATATGTTCAGCATGGCGGGCATATCCCTCTTCGTCCCGTTTCTGCCGTTGCTCCCGAAGCAGATCCTGCTCACCAATCTTATGACCGATTTTCCGGAAATGACCATCGCCACCGACACCGTGGATGACGAAATGGTGGCGCGGCCCCGGCGCTGGGACATCGGGTACATCCGTAAGTTCATGGTGACGTTCGGCCTTCTGAGTTCCGTGTTCGACTACCTCACCTTCGGTTTGCTGCTGAAGGTGCTGCATGCTTCGCCGGTCCAGTTCCGCACCGGCTGGTTTCTGGAGTCCGTGATTTCCGCATCGCTGATCGTTCTGGTCATCCGAAGCCGGAAGCCCTTCTTCAGAAGCAGGCCGGGGAAGTACCTGATCATGGCGACCCTCCTGGTGGTTGCCGCGACGCTGATTCTGCCGTACACCCCGATCGCAGGCCTCTTCGCTTTCCGCCCTCTGCCGCCAACCTTCCTTTTCCTGCTGGCAGCGATCGTCGCGCTTTACGTCATCGCGACGGAAATCACCAAAAAATTCTTTTTCGGAAGGGGAGTACAACGATGACGGAACCGGGCATCGGACGGCATCGCGCCATCCTGCGGGGAATCGCCCGCCGGGCGATGATCGAGCGTGGTCTTTTTCCCGAATATTCCCCACAGGCGCTTGCGGAACTCGACAAGATTCAGGCTCCCGTGACGGGCACCGAACCGCCTGGGCGGGACCTGAGGGATCTTGCCTGGTGTTCGATCGACAACGACGATTCCCGCGACCTGGATCAACTCACCGTCGTCGAAGGCCTGCCCGACGGCGCGGTGAAGATCCTGGTTGCGATCGCCGATGTCGATGCCGTCGTGAAAAAAGGTTCGCCCATCGACGATCACGCACGGCAGAACACCACCTCGGTCTACACTGCCGGGGGGACATTCCCGATGCTACCGGAGAAGCTCTCCACCGATTTGACCTCCCTCAACCCGGATGAGGACCGCCTTGCGGTTGTCGTCGAAATGGTGATCGCCGGAGATGGATCGCTCCGGGACTCCGACATCTATGGAGCGACCGTTCGAAACCACGCGAAACTCGCTTACAACAGCGTCGCTGCCTGGCTGGACGGAAACGGGCCGATGCCGGAACGGATCGGTACCGTTGGGGGTCTCGGAGAGAACCTGCGGATTCAGGACCGGGTTGCCCAAAGCATGAAGAATTTCCGGCACGAGCACGGAGCCTTGAATCTTGAAACCATCGAGGCCCGCGCGGTGTTCGATGCCGATGAACTGAAGGATCTGGAAGTGGAGCAGAAGAACCGGGCGAAGGACATCGTCGAGGATTTCATGATCGCGGCGAACGGGGTGACGGCCCGGTATCTTGCTTCGAGGAAGTTTCCCTCGGTGCGACGCGTCGTCCACACGCCGAAACGCTGGGACCGAATGGTCGAGATCGCCTCGGACTCGGCGTTTGTATTGCCCCCGGAACCGGACTCGCTGGCGCTGGAGCGGTTCCTGGTGAATGCCAAGGCGGCCGACCCCCTCCGTTTCCCCGACCTGTCCCTTGCGATCATCAAGCTGATGGGGCCGGGCGAGTACACGGTCGAGTTTCCGGGAGAGCATTCGGAAGGGCACTTCGGACTCGCCGTCAAGGATTACACCCACTCGACGGCTCCCAATCGCCGGTACCCCGATCTCGTCACGCAGCGTTTGCTGAAGGCGGCGATGGCGGGACATCCCGTGCCCTATGAACACGACGAACTGGAGGCGCTGGGCAGGCACTGCACGGAGGAAGAGGACGCCGCCAGGAAGGTCGAGCGGCAGGTCGATAAATCCGCGGCGGCAATGCTGATGGAAGCGAGAATCGGGGAACGGTTCGATGCCCTCGTCACCGGCGCCGCCCCCAAAGGCACGTGGGTCCGCCTTCTTCACCCGCCGATCGAGGGGAAGCTGGTTCACGGTTTCGAGGGGGTCGACATAGGCCACAGGATTCGGGTGCAACTCATTCACACGGACGTGGAGCGGGGGTTCATCGACTTCAAGCGAGTCGAATGACCAGCAATAGTGGGAATCCGGTTCCATGGGGATGAAACTGGATATACTGAAAACGTTTCGGCGGGGGGACGATGCCCGAACTGGTCTTGGCGCGCATCCAGATGGCGATGCTCTTCGCCTTCCACATCCTGTTCGCGGTCGCGGGGATGGGGATGCCGGTGCTGATGGTCCTCGCGGAAGGGGCCTTTTTAAGGACCCGCAAACCCGTGTACGCCGAACTGGCCCGGCGGTGGGCCCGGGGCACCGCGGTGCTCTTCGCGGTCGGGGCCGTTTCGGGGACGGTCCTCTCCTTCGAACTCGGCCTGCTCTGGCCCCGTTTCATGGAATTTTCCGGGGGCGTGATCGGCTTGCCTTTCGCGCTCGAGGGGTTTGCCTTCTTCACCGAGGCGATCTTCCTCGGGATCTATCTGTACGGTTGGGAGAAGGTATCGCCGAGCCTGCACCTCTCCGCGGGGGTATTGGTGGCCCTGGGCGGGATCCTCTCCGGGGTGTTCGTGGTGTCCGCCAACGCCTGGATGAACAGCCCGGCGGGGTTTTCCCTTGCAGGGGGAAGGCCGGTCGGCATTTCCCCGCTGTCGGCGATGGCCAACCCCGCGTGGAAGAGCGAGGCGATCCATATGACGTTGGCTGCCTTCGCCGCCTCCGGGTTCGCCGTCGCGGGAATCCATGCGTACCGATTGATGGGAAACCCGAAGAACCGGTTCCACCGCGTGGCGCTCGTCATTGCCCTGTCGGTGGGGGGTGCGGCCGCGGTCCTGCAACCCCTGAGCGGCGATTTGAACGCGCGCTTCGTGGCCCGCAACCAGCCGGTGAAGCTTGCCGCGATGGAAGGGCAGTGGAGCACCCGGCGCGGCGCCCCCCTTCGGATCGGGGGTCTGCCGGACCCGGGGAGTGAAACGACCCCTTACGCCATCGAGATCCCTGGGGGGTTGAGCCTCCTCGCCTTCCACGACCCGAACGCCCAGGTCCTCGGGTTGTCCGCTTTTCCACGGGACGAACGGCCCAACCCCGTACCGGTGCATGTGGCGTTCCAGATCATGGTCGCCTGCGGCTTGTGCATGGCAACGGTGGCGTCCGTGGGCGCCCTCCTCGGGTGGAAGCGTCGGGAGAAATTCTTCGGTCGCTTTTTCCTTTCCGCCGTCGTGGCGTGCGGCCCCTTGGGGCTACTTGCCGTGGAAGCCGGTTGGACCGTGACCGAAATGGGGCGGCAGCCATGGATCATCCACAAGGTGATGCGGACTTCGGAAGCCGTGACCCCGGTGGGGGGGCTTGCCCTTCCCTTCGCCTTCTTTTCCCTGATCTATCTCGCCCTCGGGGTATTCGCGGTACGCCTGCTGCGTCGGGAGCTGGCGGAAAGCCCCTTCTTCCCCGTTGAGGAGGGGTGAGGGATGCCGACCCTTCCGATGCTGACGGCGGGGGCCATTCTGGCGTGCCTTGTGTTCTATGCGCTGACAGGGGGGGCTGATTTCGGAGGGGGCGTCTGGGTCCTGTTCAACCGCGGGCCCCGGGCGAAGGAAAGGGAACGCCTCATCATTCACGCCATCGGGCCCGTCTGGGAAACGAACCACATCTGGGTCATCGTAGCCGTTGTGGTCCTGTTCACGGGGTTCCCCCGTGCCTTCGCGATCCTTTCCACCGCCCTGTTCCTGCCGGTCACCCTGGTCCTCGCAGGGATCGTCGTCAGGGGGTCGGCCTTCGCATTCCAGGTCTACCACCTGCATCAGGAGCGCGACGCGGCCTGGTGGGGGACTGCATTTGCCGTATCCAGTCTGGTGACTCCGTTCCTGCTGGGGGTGATCCTCGGGGCGATTTCCTCGGGCACGATCCGAGGGACGGACCTGGCGACCCTTTCGGGCGGCGCGCGCTCCTGGCTCGCGCCGTTTCCTTTCCTCGTTGGATTCTTGACGCTCTCGGCCTTCTCCTATCTGGCGGCGATCTACCTGATTCTCGAAACCGACACCACTGCCATCAAGGAAGATTTTCGCCGTCGCGGCTTCTTCTCCCTTGCACTGGTGGTCCTGCTCTCCGTTGCCATCCCCCTTCTCTCCTCCTGGGGGGCGCCGGAATTCCACCGGTCCCTGACGGAGAGTCGCTGGTCCTTGCCCCTGATGGGGGCGAATGCCCTGTCGGCTATTGGCGCCGGGATCTCCCTCAAGCGACGCTCGTATCGCACCGCCCGGTTCTGCGCTGCCGCGCAGGTGGCCCTCCTGCTCGTCGGCTGGGGGATGGCCCAGTCTCCCTACCTCGTGAGGCCGGACCTTGAAATACCCTCGGTCGCCGCCTCGCCGGAGATGCTGCGCCTGTTGCTGATCGCCCTTGCCGTCGGAGCGGGTCTGCTCTTCCCGGCGATCATCTATCTGCTCCGGATCTTCAAGAAAGAGGCTCTTTTCGGTCACTGAATTGATCCGCTGCTGGTTGGTTTTATGGTCGGTGCGGTGGTCAGGGGTCTCGTCTTGAGGATCTTCCGGCCGTAAGCGGAATTTTCCCGAGGAAGCCGAGGATCCCATACAGCAGCGTCAGCGGGTGGGGGGGGCACCCGGGGATGAAGAGATCGACCGGCAGAATGTTGCCCACGCCGTTTTCTACCGCATAGGAGTCCCGGAAGATCCCGCCGCTGGCGGCGCACGCGCCGATCGCGATGACGATGCGGGGCTCCGCGATCGCCTCGTACGTCTTCACCAGCGCCTCCCGCATGTTCTTCGACACCGGGCCGGTGACCAGCAGGCCGTCCGCATGCCGGGGCGAGGCGACGAAGTCGATCCCGAACCGCTGCAGGTCGAAGATCGGGTTGCTTAGGGCCTGCGCCTCGAGGTCGCAGCCGTTGCAGCCGCCGGCGGACACCTCCCGCAGGTGGAGCGACCGGCCGAGCAGGGAGCGCAGGTCCGGAGGAGCCGTGGCGTCACCGGGCTCCGAGCCGCCCAGGACCAGGTGCTCCCGTTTCCCCCAGGGGAGGCGCGGATCCTGCGAAAAGCGGATCCCATCGCCGTCGCACGCCTCTTCGCACAGGCCGCAGAAGACGCACCGCCCGAGGTCCATCGTCCTTTTCTCGGGGTCGATCGCGTCCGTGGCGCACGCCTTCGCGCACGCCGCCGCGGCTCCGCCGGTCCGGAACGCCTCGCCGATCACCGGCATCCCGCGGAACGGCGCCGGGAGCTCCTCCCCCTGCAGGGCGACGGTCACTTTCCCCGTGCGCGCTCGCTTCCGGATCGATTCCAGCATGGTGTTCCCCCTTACAGGTCCGCGCCCGAGTACGACAGGTTGAAGCTCTTGTTGCACACGGGGAAATCGGAGATGACGTTTTTCTGGACGGCGAACGACATCCCCGGCCAGTTGCGGAACGACGGGTCGACAACCTTGTAGCGCGTGAT
>CAAGKR010268667.1_pt1 | contig 24605 bp, 25 predicted proteins | sample 2556971 | NCBI WGS metagenome assembly CAAGKR01 (sample SAMEA5207829, study PRJEB30636) | soil metagenome | biome: forest; feature: boreal; material: soil | place: USA | collected 2011-09 | depth 1 m | reverse complement strand
TGCCAGCCGCCGCCTGGATCAACAAGCCAAAGGAGGCCGCCGCTCACTAAATTCGAACACGAAGCGTCTCACCGAGCTTGACAGGCTCCGGGCGGCCCCGCAGGCGCATCCAGCAGCGCGCCCTGCGGAACGCCGGACCCTACCTCACATCTCCAAATCGTCCATCCGCTGCGCCGCGCGCGTTGGCGTTACCAACTCGTCGTGCAGATGGACGAGCCCGCTGGCGTGGAGCGCCACGAGGGCGTCCTGGACGTCGAGCGGGCTGGCGCTGACTTCCAGCTCGATCTCGGCGCACGTCCAGATGCCGGCGTGTCCGCCGCTGAGCAGCAGGCCATGATGGCCGCTTCGGTCACGGGGTGGTCGGGTGCGTCTTGCGTGTGCTCGTCCGCGAGCAGGGAGTCGATACCTTCTCGGTGCATGGGAAGAACCTCGTTTCTTTCCGTGTGGGTCCCGGCGCGGGTTTCGTCCGCGTCGGGGCCATATGGTTGTTCTGTGCTACATGAAGCCTAGTACATGGACAAGACGTGTTGTAGTGAGCAACATCAGTGCTGATGACTCCCCCGGCGAAGATCGACCAGAAGCTCGCTCGCGCGCTGCGGAGCCTGCGTGAGCAGCGCGGCGTAACCCAGGAAGACCTCGCGCACGCGGCGGACGTGACCACCACGGCGCTCAGCAGGATCGAGGGCGGCAAGGCCAACCCGACGTGGACCACGCTCACCCGCATCCTCGCGGCCTTGGAAGTCAGCCTGGCCGAGCTTGAAGTGGCTCTCGCGCACGCAAAGCGCTGAGTCTCCCGATGCAACTCTGAAATTTCTTGGCCGGTTCGCAGGGTTGGCGGTCAGTAGTTGCGATGAGACCACCACATCCAAGTGCTGCTCCAACGACTCACCCGGCCGTGGATGCCCAAGTCCGGCCACGCGCCGACGCCACCGGCGAGGCATTTCCGAGCGCGTTCGATGAGCTGATGACCGCCCAGCAGGTCGCCGCGCTGCTCCTGCTGCCGATCTCGACGGTCATGGACTACGCGCGGCGCGGCGTGCTGCCGTCGATCAAGCTCGGCAAGCATCGCCGCTTTGTCCGCTCCCAGGTGGAGGGGGCGATAGAGGCCCTGGCGCGCCCGTCGCGTTAGTGGTGCGCGAGCTCGGGCAGCAGCGTGCGGGTGGTGCCGTCCGGGTCCACCAGCACGACGGCGCGGCCTTCGTCTGCGGCCCTGCGTATTTCGCTGCCTACGTCCGGCTCGTATGCGTCGATGAACAGCGACTTCTCAGGGTAAGGCGAGCGTTCTTGGATGGCCAACTCGATCGCTTCGTCCATCACACGAGCGGCCGCAGATTCAGTGCTATCGGTTCTCAGTGCTTGCGCCATGCTTCGATCATAGCTCCGTATCCGTGCTTGATGTGCTTAATCGCGTCTCGCATACCCTCGCCGAGCGCGCCATCGTGGACGACCTCCGCTTGCTGCTTGCCATCGATACGTGTGTATCGGTGCAGCTCGTTCTTACCGTGAGCGCCGTCGTACACGCGGATCGTCTCAAGCTGTCCGTCCACCTCCGCAAGCAGGACGATGGAGTAGTCCACGACATCGCGTCTTACGGTCTTGAAGTCGACGTCCATGAAGACCCTGGGAGCGCGCTTGAGTCGCCGCCTGTAGGTCGCACTCATACCACCACTCCATCCCGCAGCGAGACGACGCTCGGCAGTTCCCGCGCGAAGATCCGCGACAGCTTCGCCGCGTCCTCCGCAGCCGGACGAGCGTGCAGATAGCGCGATGTCGTGCGCGAATCGGCGTGACCCATCATTGCCTGCACGTTGACGAGATCGAAGCCCTGCGCCGCGAGCGTGCCGAAGGTGTGGCGCAGGGCGTGGAAGCGCAAGGACGGCATGTCTGGGTTCTCGCCGACCGCCGCGTCCCTCGCGGCCTTGTAGCGTCGCCTCAACGCCGATGGGTCCAGGTGCTCGCCCGTGCGCGAGCAGAACACGAGATCGGCGGGCCGCGTGAACATCGGGCGCTGGGAGAGCCGTGCGAGCGCCTGCGCAGGCTGGTCTGCCAGCGGCACCGTGCATCCCCTGCGGCCCTTCGTGCTGTCCTCCTCGCCGAGCACGTAGGTGCGCTGTATGTGCAGGCGCTGGGCGTCCCACATTACGTGCCTCCAACGCAGACCAAGGCACTCGCCCATGCGCAGGCCGCAGAAGGAAGCGACGAGCACGATGTACGCATCCCGGTCGTCCTCGAGCTTGTGCACAGCCAGCTCCCCGTCGGACAACCGCAGACGGTTGTCACGGTGCGCCCCCCTACTCGCCGCCCTCGCAATCGCCTCCACCTCGGCGGGCGTGTAGGTGATGATCTCCGCCGGATCGGCCTCGCGGCGCTTCTCAGTCCTGGCCGCCGGGTTGTCGGCAAGCCCGAAGGTGTCTTCGCGGCAGGCGTAGCGGTAGATGCTGTTGAGCACCATCCGGTGCTTGTTCACCGACCGCGCGCTCAACTCCGGGTCGCGGTCCAGCTCGTTCAGCCAGCGCGCCACCTCGCGCGTCGTGATCGACGCGGCAGGCCGCCCACCGAACTTCGACATCAGGCGCGCTCGCGGCGCTCTGCCGCGCTTCTTGGGTCGGTCACCCGGTTGCAACAGCATCGTTTCGTAGTCGTTGCGCGTCGTCCGCTTGATCCCCACCACCGCGATGCGGTGCGCCAGCCACGCCTCGGCGATCTCGTCAAACATGATCTCCCGTTCGACCTCCTTCGCCTGCTCGTCACGAGCGCGCGTCTGCTCGGCCTCATGCTCCGCGATCAGTCCGGGGATCAGCGAGACCGCTTCGTCCTCGTATAGATAGCCCTCCCCCACGCGCCCGCGTCGCTTGATCCACCCGTCGTGGCGCGTTCGCCTCCGCTCCGCCTTGGAGGCGTCCCCGCGCACGATCCACGCGGGACCGACGCGCCGCTTCACCTGCCGGCCATCGTGCCGCCACTTGGCGTAATAAACGGGTCCGTCCTCGCGCTCCACCACGAGCAGGCTCGCTCTCGGGAGATTCGGCACTTCGACGCCCTTCCTTGGTCGCTTACTTTGCGGACAATAACTCACGACCCGGACGGGACTCTTTTCGCGGGTACCATCGCGGGTACCAAACCAACCTCACGAATCTCCCCAAAGACCCCTCTATCTAAGCCATTTCCCCCGGTCTTTGCGGAAAGTGACAACCCGTCGGACGATTGCCATGCAGAAGGTCGAGGGTTCGAATCCCTTCAGCCGCTTTTTTGAAAAATTTTGTGCGCTTCATCATCGTCGACGAATCGCTGACGAGGCGCAGGCACCAAACCACGATCAAAGCCATGCCCGTCGAAACATCGATAGTGGACGCGTGATATCGGCGCTACGACATTCTGAAGATCCGGCGCCAATCACTTACCACGCAGCGAGTTCAGCAGCCGCCAACTCCGCAAGATCGGCCCGAGCAGCACTGCCAACGGCCCGCCAGAGTGGAGCAACATCTTGCTTGTTGCGATCATGCCCGGCTGTAGTGCGCTGTCCTTGGAGAGATAGAGGGCCACCATGCACGCGACGATCACCATATGACGGTGTCCGTTATGTAGCGCTTGCGCTTCTCGTGTCGCGCGTCCGACTATCTCGTGAGCGCGCCGCACACCTTCTTCTTTGGTTCGATAGTGCCCGAAGTAGCTGTGATCGCCGTTGGCGGTGTCCTCCGCCTCATCGACATAGCTGTCGAGGACGGTCGCCGCCAAGCATACCCAAAAGTACGCCGCGTACACTTCTGCGCCTTCATACGACTGGCGCCCGGGCTCAGAAGCAAGCGCGAGCAGCGCGAGGACGGAGATCCACGTACTGGCGGCCCCAGAGAGCTCATACCAGGCTAGGCCTAAACGATCGAGGAACTCTCGTGCCACCCACTCGCGCAATGTGACATCGCGCAGGTGCGCGTCCAGCTCGTGGTTCAACCCCTGCACCTGTGCGAGCGTAGCCGCACGTATGAGGGCCGGTCGAATTGCTATGTAGGAGGGAAGCAGCACACACGCCGCGCGACATAATTCGACCAACAGCCGCAGGTAGCCTCCGTCCTCGCGCCATGGGTGATACAAGTAATAGTCGGAAATCGGAGTGCTTGGGTCGAGCGCCTCGGTGAAAGCGAGGTGCAGCTGACGCCCGTTTGCAAGACCGGCGCCTGCGCCACGCTCGCTGACACTATCGAGAAAGTCGCACATTATCTCATAAGTCACAAGCAGACGCAGGAGATGCGGAAGGCGTTTGTGTGGGAGTATCCAGAATAGGGCAGCGCCGTCCGTATTACCTCGCTTGTTATCAAGGGAGCTAAGGGCGTCCTCTCTGATTGCGCAATCGGGAATCACGGCTGCGCGACCGCGCCATGCCTCAACCTCCCCAGAGACAGCGCGCAACCCCCAGCACAACTCCCGCATCACCGCCGCCAAGAGCGCGCTGGATATTCCAATGGAAACGCGACTAGCGTCTTTGACTGCACCCGGCATCTACTTCCTCGGGTATTCAGGCCGCTGGCTCGATCAGCCTTGGAGAGCGGGTTTCACCTGTGTCGCGAAGTAGCCAGGCAATGCGGCGATTGCAACCGCTATTACCGTCACGATCGCGAATATTCCGATCGCGATCGGGGCCCCTACCGCAAAGACGACGGGAAAGCCCGTGACGCTCACCAACGCGTGGCTCAACAAGAGCTGGCCATATAGACCGAATACCGCACCGATCGAACATCCTGCTCCCAGGAGCAGTGCGCTCTCACACAACAGAGCACGCCACAACTCTCCTTGGTCGAAACCATCAACCTTCATGCCCGCAAGCCGGGGCCGACGCTGCCAGATCATCGCAGCCATCGCAGCGGCCATCGCGAGCGCCGCCGCGATCAGAACGAGCGCGGCGATCTCGCTTAGCCGTGAAAGGCCCTGCCGTTGTGTGGAGCGGTACACCTGTTCACGCTGATAGCCGCTCTGAACCATCAGGGGCGCCTGCGGTCCGAGCATGTGCCTGATCTCTTCCTGCACCCTCGCCACCGGTGTGCCCCGCTTGACCTGGATCTCGTAGGCGCTAGGGTCCGCGCTGCCCCACGCCCGCGCGTAGCCTTGGGCGTTGAGGACCACCGCACCAGGCGGCCACCCGAAGTTGGTGGTGACCGCCGCCAACCGAAATGTCGTCGGGTTTGGCGAGGGAAGCACGAACGACTGGCCGACTCGGATATGAAGATCGCCTGCCAGTGCCTGTGATAGCGTTGCCCAATGATCGGTACGAAGCAGGGCGGTCGCCCGTCCTAGGTCGCCGCTCACAAGCTGGTTTGGTGGAATCAAATGTGCCGTTTCGCGCGGCGGAGCGATCACCAGCGTGCGCCGATCACCGATATCCAAGAAACTGCTACGGTAGACGCTCAGACCAGCTACCCCTGACAAGCGCTGCAAAGGGCGGGCGAGGTTGCCTGCGAAGGGAGTCGTGCCGATCGTGTTCGCCTTTCCCGCCGGTGACACCCAGATGTCAGTGGTACGCGTTACTTCTACGGAAACGCGGTCGAGGCCGCTCTGTAGGTTTTGGCGCGCACCCTCTATCGCCACGCTTCCAAAGACCGCTATCGCACCTGTCGCGGCGATCGCGAGCGAGCGGGAGCGAGTGGATCTCGACTGCAACTCGATTACAGCGATCCGTGGTGAGACACCCATGACGGGACGTTGAATTATGTCGAACAGCGCCACAAGGCCCGTAAACGCCACTGGAAGGATCAACAGCAGGGCACACACGAGACTCACAAATGCGGCAACTGCCATAGGCACACTCGTGATGTCGAGAAACAGGATTACGGTCGTGAGCGCGAGTCCCGTCAGACCACCGAACATGAGCAGCGCCACTCTCGCCCTCGGCGAGCCAGGCGACTTGCGTCCCGTCGGGGTTTGATGGCCGAAGATCTCGTGCCTGAGGGGAACAGTGACCCCAATGACCGCAGCAAGCAGGCCTCCACCTACCGCGAGTGCAATGCTCTGCCAGCTCACGATCCTCAGCGATCCGACCGGGAAGGCGAAGGACAGATAGCCAGGATTCGTTTGAAGCAGGCCATGGGAGAGGACGTCGCCGAGCAGCAAGCCGAGTATCGATCCGATGAGTCCCAGCACGAGCGCGTCGAAAAGCATCACCTCGACGATCTCCAGGGGCGTATAGCCGTCAAGCCGCAAGTCGCCGATCAGATTGCGGCGCTGAGGCACCGTCAGCAGCATTGCGTTGAACGCGAACAGGAAACCGACGAGCGCGCTTATGGCCGAGAACAACTCGGTCGATTGAGTTGTGGGACCCTCCGCCTGCGCGAAGACGGTCGCCTCGAATGTTGCCGGCCGCACATTCAGCCGTCCCCCGGCGAGCCGTTGGAGGTCACGCTCGACTTCACGGTCGTGGCCGGGACGCGGCTCGACGAGCACCCTGCTGACGCTGTTTGGCATCCCCGAGAGACTTTGAGCCAACCACAAGGGAGCTATGGCAACAGGGCTTGCGAGGATCTCCCCAATGTCACTTGATTGGAAGATGATGGCCGCGAGCGTCTTGGTACTACGGTCACCGACTTGGGAAGTCAGTGGTTGCAACGGACCAGCCCCAATCTTTCGCGCAACCGGAGCCGGAAGACCCAACCCCTGTTGGCGATACAGCTGACCCGCGCTCACGTGTGCAAGTAGTTGACCTCCGAGACGAACAAAACTCGAATCCACACCGATAAGGTCAACCGACTCCTCACCACCGGGACCGATCAGATTGACGCTCCGCTGGAGCACGGGTGCAGCTACCAGCACGCCCGGGAGTCGTCGAACATCGATGAGCAACTGTTCGCTGAACCCGTGGGGGTCGCGTGAGACCATCTGTAGTCGCGACTTACCCACAAGCCCGTCAGTAAGGCGACTGACCGAGCCCGCCAAGCTCGTATTGGCCACCTGCGAAGCAAACAGAAGCGCCACACCAACGGCGATGCCGGCGACCGCGAGCAGCTCTTGCACCAACCGAGCGCGCAGGCGCACACGATAGAGATAGAAGATCGTCGAGAGTCTCACGGCTTGCTCAGCGCGCGCCGTATGTGCGCGTTGGTCTCAAGGAGTCGTTAGGCATCGAATGGCGCAGGGACACGCTCTGGCTGGTACTCCACGAGCCGTCCGTCGCGCAGCGTGTGCACGTGGTCGGCGAACTCGGCCGCTCTGGAATCGTGTGTGACGAGCAGGACCGCGACCTCGCGTTCGTGACATACCTCGCAGAGCAATGTGAGTACTTCTCGACCGCGCTCGCTGTCGAGGCTGCCCGTCGGCTCGTCGGCCAAGACGAGGCTCGGCTGCGTGGAGAGGGCGCGCGCGATCATGACTCGCTGGCGCTCTCCCATCGAGAGTTGCTCGGCTCGCTGTAAGGCGCGTCCGCTGAGCCCGAGACGCTCGAGTAGCGGCGCCACGCTGCGTTGGGCCTCGCGTCGTCCGTAGGTCGCGAGCAGCTTCAGGGCAGCGTTGTCGTCGGCTCGCACTCCTGGAATCAAGTCGAGCGATTGGCGGATGAACCCGAGCTCGGAGCGGCGGTAGTGCGCTCGCTCTCGCTCGGAGAGGGTGGAGACCTCGCGTCCGTTGACCCTGACGCTGCCGCTGTCGGCGATCAACAGTCCCGCGATCAGCATGAGCAGCGTCGTCTTGCCGGAGCCACTTGGACCGTATAGGGCGACGAGCTCACCGGCGCCCACTGACAGGCGCACGCCGTCGACCGCGCGCACGAGCTCTCCGTCGCCGACGCGATAGTGCTTGACCACATCGTTGAGTTGCAGCATCAGTCGATGGCCCCGACCACGAATCTATGCATCGCTCGCCCCGTGAATGCGACCGTTGACCGTCCGCCCGTCCCACCACGACGCGACTGTTGGATGTCGGTTGTCGAGCCCACCCCCACCTTTCCAGTTGGCCGACCGATCCTGTTTGTGGACAATACCCCAGATGACCCTTTCGCATCGACGTACAGTCCCGATAGTCGATAGCGGCCATCCGAGGCCCCAGCGTGAGGACAAATCAGCAGGCCTACAAACGACCACTTTGCGGCTGTTATCGCTGTCGCGGCCTGCCGACACGAGTCAGAGACATTCCGAATGGTCCCTCCGATAGGCTCCCGCGGCATGGAGCGACACCGATGAGCCTCATCCGCCTCGACCGCGACGGTCCGCTGACCGTCCTGAGCATCGATAGCCAGCCACTGAACCTTTTCGACCAGGAGCTCATGGGCGATCTCTCGAGCGCCATCGACCGGCTCGTCGCTGAGCCCCCGCGCGGCCTGCTCATAAGAGCGGAGGGGCGTGTGGTGAGCGGTGGTGTGGACGTGCACGTCTTCGACGGCATGTCACCCGAGCAGGCGGGTGAGATGTGGAGGACGCTGCTCGACCTTGTGCACCGTGTCGAGGAGCTGCCGCTGCCGACGGTGTTCGCGGCACATTCGCTGTGCCTGACCGCGGCGTTCGAGCTGTCGCTCGGCTGCGACCTGCTGCTGGCCGCCGAGTCGGCACGCTTCGGGCTCGTGGAGACGGTGGTGGGCCTGACGCCGGCGATGGGCGGCACGCAGCGCTTGGCCGAGCGCGCCGGCCCCGCACGCGCCCGCGAGCTCGTGATGACGGGCGAGCTATACGACGCGGCGACGCTCGAGCGCTGGAACGTCGTCAACCGCGTGCTCCCCGACGAAGGCTTCGACGCGGCCGCTCGGGCGTTTGCTCTCAAGCTCGCCGAGGGGCCGACGTGCGCCCACGCCGCTACCAAGGCGATAGTCCGCGCGGCGCTCGACCGCGGCGGCGCTCGCGGGGCCGACGAGCGCGTGCCCCAACTCGCCGGCGATCTATTCGCGACCAAGGACCTGAAGGGTGCGGTGCGCTCGTTCCTGGAGCATGGCCCCGGAGAAGCGACCTACGAGGGCCACTGATCGACCGCACGCATAGGATCGCTCAGGTGAGATCGCACGGGCAAGATCGCGTTTAAGCACGTGGCGATACACTGCCCCCAGCCGACCTTCGATTCGGCGGCGAGGTATCCGGCGTACCGAATGTCTCAAACACGTTCTCAGAGAAATCCCCAAGGGCCCACTCAAATAGTTGTGGACGGCGGCGCGCCAGTCCTCACATCCCGACCGGGCGATATTCCCGCGTCGTGGGGTTCTGCTCGAGCAGCCCAACCGCCCGCAGCGTCTTCACATAGCGGTGGGTCGTCGACGGCGACATGCTGAGCTCCTTGGCGAGATCGACGATCGCCCGCCACGGACGTTCCGGCCCAAAGCACGAGAGAATTGCGAGCCCGCGCAACAGCGATTGCGAGAGTTGATGATCCCCAAGCGCATTGGCCAACGCGTTCTGGGTCGCCTCGTGTAGAGAATGACGGGCCTGTGGATCTTCCCCAGGCGCCCGGTGCGCATTGTCGAGCGCCGCGACCAGCAGGCTCGATAGCGTTCCGTTGCTTGTTTGACCTGCGGAACGGATCACCTGCTCGATCTGTGCTGGCGATAGTGCAATCGCGATATCCTGATCCTGTGTCATGACTCTGATCTTCCCATCTGACTTCTTGCATATCGGGCGAACCCTAGGCTAGTCCCGCTGACATTTCATTCGGCTCTTGAGACCAATATGAGAGTTCACGTGACTCATCCCTTGGACGGAGCGCCCCTTACGATCTATTTCTCGATACTACCCACCACGTTTGCAAAACATTCAGTTGTTACCAGTCGAATATTTCTGTTGGGCAGACGACGGTCTCCAGATTATCATGCGCGAGAATTATGGGGCTCTATTCACATATTTAGGGCGATCCGCACTAGACTCTTGTTGCCCTCGGTAGTTTTGCGCAGCACTCTGCTCGCGAAGCTCTGATACACACCAGTCAAATGCGCGTATCGCCCAATCGACAGCGCACCATCCGACGCGTCGCCCCGGTGACGGTGGCGGCGATGCTCGCCGCGGTGCTCGTGTTTGCGCTCACGCGACTGGACATTCCCCATGTGGCGCACGTCCTCGTCTCGGCCAGCCCCGGCTGGGTCCTCTCGGCGCTCCTGCTCATGATGCTCTCGCTGCTGGCACGCTCGGCCTCCTGGCAGGCGACCCTGCGGGCGGCGCTTCCGAATAGCCATATTGCCTGGGGGCTGGTGGCGCGCGCAACGATGATCGGGGTCATGGCCTCGGCGGTGTTCCCTGGAAGGATCGGGGAGCCGACCAGGATACTCGTGCTCGGCCGACGCATCGAGGGTCCGCCCAGCCGCACGTTCCCGGTCGTCGCGGGCACCGTGTTCTCGCAAACGCTGATCAACCTCGCGGCGCTGGGAATCCTCGCAGCGGTGACTTTCACGAGCGTGCCGCTATTGCACGGGAGAGCTTCGGCACTCGAGGCCGTGCTGACCGTGCCCGCGATCGCGGCTCTGTTCGTGTTTGGCGGACCCGCGCTCCTGCGCGTGGCCCAGCGCTCGCGCAACCTGCGCGTCCACCAGGGCGCGATCGCCCTCAACGAGCTCTTGAGCATGGCCAGGCGCGGCCTGGTGGTATTTGCAAGACCGCGCTACGGAGTGCCGGCTGTCGGCTTTCAGCTATTGGCGTGGGCTCTTCAGTGGGGCTCCTGCTACATGATTCTGCTCGCGCTCGGACTCCAGCACCAGACTACGCCCGCAACGGCGGCCGCGGTCCTGCTGGCCGTCAACGTGACCGCGATGGTGCCAGCCACGCCCTCGAACGTGGGGGTCTTCCAGGCCGCCTGCCTCGTTGTGCTCGCCGCGTATGGGATCGGGGCAGGGCCGGCTCTGGCCTATGGCATCCTGCTACAGGCGATCGAGTTGCTCACCGCCCTTGCGCTCGGCATTCCGGCGCTGCTGAAGGAGGGCATGAGTTGGCAGGACATCCGTCGCACTCGCACCAGCGCCGAACCCGTCGACCGATAGCGGAGAGGGCTCAACTCCCCGCGCGATCGATGGTAGGGCTAGGGTTTTCACGGAGACCCGGTGACGAGCACCTCCGGATGGGCGTGAGTAATCACATGTTCGCGCAGAACACGCTCCGAGATCGTGACAGGCGCGCGAGACGCGAAGCGGAAGAGGATCAACCCGTGGATGTCGCGACGCTCCGCGAGATAAAAGCCGGGGGCCGGCGAGCGGGCGGCCGAGGGGCGCAACGGGGCGTAGCCGGTCTCATCCACCTCGCTTACCGTCACGCTTGCCCCGCGCGCGAGGTTGCGTAGGGGCGACAGGTAGTACTCCAGTGGCGCCGCCCCCAGCTCGACGGTCGTGATCACCCGGTCCGGTGGGGCCACTCGCAGCGCCGTCGCGACGCCCGCCCAGTCGCCGCGCCGCAGGCGCGGGCTGAGGTCCACGTCGAGCGTGAGCAGGAGGAATGCGATTGCGAGCAGCACCGCCAGGCCGATGCCGACGCGGCCGGTGCGCCGTGCGGCGATCACGATCGCAAGCAAGACGCTCACCGGCACCATCGCCGCGACCAGATTGCGCGGGGCGAGGTAGTCGGCGCCGAGCAGCGCGAGCGCGACCGGGATCACGATCCCAGCGCCTGCCACCGCGAGCGCGATCAGCACGCCACGTTCCTCGCGCGACGTGAGCGTGCACCACAGGCCGTAGCCCACTCCCGCGAGGATCACGACCAGGACGAGCAGCTCCACGCCGTGGCCAAGGGAGGAGCCCGTATAGCCCGTCAGGTAGTACTGCGGGATTGCTTCCAGGCGCCTGGCCAGCGCCCACCTGCCGATCCACTGCGTGCCGTGACCGCCCTGGGCGAGGATCAGCGGAACCAGGGCCGCCCCGACGAGAACCGGAGGCGCGAGTGCGATGAGCACGCGTGAGGGGTTGTTTGGATTTGCTGTTCGTTCTTGGGTCGCCAGCTCGCCGGGCTCACCATCACCTTTCGTTTTGCCCATGCCCCACGCGCGCGTGGGGGGCACGTCCGTATTGTCGTCCCCCCCACGCGCAAATGCGCTGCACGCGAGCCACAGCATCATCGGGATCAGCAGGAACACCGCGAAGTAGTGCGTGAGCAGCGCAAGCGACGCGCTCAGCCCAAACGCGGCGAGACGTCGCGTGCTCGGGCGCTGTAGGGCACGCACGAAGCACAGCAGGGCAAGCGATGCGAGCAGCACGAACAGCCCGTAGGCGCGCGCCTCCTGCGAGTACCACACGAGCAGCGGGCTGCACGCCACGAGCGCGGCCGTCACTATCGCCGCGCGGCGGGTTGGTGGGCCCTGAAGCTCGCGGCCGATCGCCCACGCGACCGGCACCGTCGCGATGCCCGCGAGCGCCGAGAGCAGCCGCAGGGCCACGACCCCGCTGCCGAGCACACGCGAGAGCCCCCACTCGAGCACATACCACAGCGGCGGCGTGTTCTCGGTGTGCACGACGTTGTGAAGCGTCGCCCCGAGCGAGGCTCGCAAGACGTGCACGGGCGTGAACGCCTCGTCGTACCAAAAGCTTTGCGAGCCGAGCGTGGTCAGGCGCAACGCCGCCGCGAGCACGGTGAGAGCCACGAGCGGCCAACAGGCGGGCAGCGCGCCCGCGCGTCGCGTGGGGACGGCGGCGGCGCTCCCCGGTGCGTGCCCCGCGGCGGCTTGGACCAGGGAGCCGCTCATCGGCGACCCTTGGCCGGCAGTGCGACCGGGGAGCCGCCCATCGGCCGGCCTCGACCAGCAGCGCGACAGTAGAGCCGCTCATCTGCGACTTCGGGAAGCAGCGCGACGGGGGAGCCGCTCATCGGCCGGCCTCTGGCAGCATCTGGACCGGGGAGCCGCTCATCGGCGACCGGTCTGCAATGCCGGGGCGGGCGGCGCGCCGGCGGGCGGCTGCTTCAGGCCACACAGCCCCTCGAGCGCCGCGGCGCCGAAGCATGCGTAGCGACTGCGGTGCCCGTCTTCGGTTTTGGCCGGCAGGTAGTAGCCGCCGCTTGCTTCCCTGCGACCGGAGATCACCGGGCCCACGAGCACGATGCACACTTGCGTGCGTTCGCGCGGGCCGCCCGGCGATAGGTTCCCGCAGACCGTGTCGCGCGTGGTGTGTTCCTTGACGTCCTGCTCGGTGCCCACGTTGTGGTAGTCGTGGCCGGTGAGAGCGCGCCACGTGCGCAGGTCCGCGACGAGCCGGTGGTTGACGTGCGTCTGCTTAGCCACGTCGTCGATCGTCGCGATCGCGAGAAACAAGCCGACGAGGATCAGGATCGTCGTCTCGGCGAGCCGCAGGCTGCCGAGTCCGCGACGCTCATCGTCGCGCGGGCGCGCCCACTCGGGCAGGCGCGCCGGCGGGCCCGGCTCGGATGGGAGCGACCGGCCGCTCATGAGACGGGCGCCCACAGCGGCGAGGTCTGGTGGAGGATGAACAGAGCTTGCACCGCGAGCGTCGCGACCAGCAGACGGCGGTCGCGGCTGGCGGCGGCGAGTGGCAGCGACCACAACGTGTACCAGGCCAACAGCCACGTGCTCGTGACCGAGATCGCAAGCAGAGTCCAACCGGAGGCCGCCACCCAGTCATAACCGCGCCACGTGCGCCACATGAGGTGCACCACAATCAGCACGAGCGCCGCCTTGAGCAGGTAGTGGTCGATCGGGAACACGCCGGGCTTGCCGAGCAGGTGCGCGATCTCGGTGGGGAAGCTGTCGGTGGAGACGAAGGCCGCGTCGCGATTGAGCGCCGCGACCACATCCACACCATGAATGCCAAAGGCGAGGTAGGCGGCGAGCGCGCACGCGAGGCCGGCGACGATCGCGCCTATGAGCGGCGCCAAGCGCCTTTGGCTGAGCAACATGAACGGAAGCAGCACGATCCCGGTGGCCTTCACGAGCGCGGCGGCGATCACCGTGGCTCCCGCATAGGCCTCGTGGCGGGCGAGCGCGAGACTGACCGCACCCATCATCAGCAAGGTCATGAACAGGTCGTTGTGGGCTCCCCCGAGGCCATAGACCACCCACAGCGGATTCACCCCAACCGCGATCAGGGCGAGCCTGGGGTCAAGCTCGCGCAGGCGCGCACAGCGCCACGTGAGTGCGAGCGTGCCGGCGCCGGCAAGCAGCGCCATCAGCTTCATCCCCCACAGCGCCCCGGTCACGCCGAGCAGCGCGAGCGGATAGGAGATCAGCGTATACAGCGGCCCGTAGGCGGTAGCGACAGCCTTCCAGTCTTTGCCCACGTAGTGATACACGGGGTCGCCGGCGATCGAGATCGGGCCGTGGATATAGGGGTTGATGCCGTGCACGACGCCCATACGCGCGTAGGCGATGTAGCTGAACACGTCGGTCGAGAGCAGGATCGGGCCGGCGAACACGACCAGCTGGAGCGCTACCGTCAGCGCGATCGCAAAGCGCGCAGACACGCGCCTCGCCAAGAGCAGCATCCCCCCATACGCACCGGCATACGCGAGCACGGCGATCAGGAACACGCGAAAGCCGAGCCGCTCCCCCACGCCGTCGAGCCATCCCGCGATCCGCGGCGATTTGGGGATCAGCGGCGAATGGCCCACCGCCCCGTCGAGCACGATCTCGATCGTGGCCGCCAGCATCACCGCCGCGAGAGCGCCGGCGAGCGGTAGGACCCAGCGACGCCCAGCGTCCTTGGAGCTCGCGCCGCTCACATGTCGCTGTCGTTGCTCGGCGACGGTGCTCAAGACTCGAAGCGCAGCACGTCGAACGCGCCGGTCATCTCGAACACTCGCTGCACGGGCTCCTGGCCGGGCAGCAGCACGAGCTCGTACCCGCGCTCGCGTGCTCGCTCGTCGGCGAGCAGGAGCACGCGCAAACCACTCGAGTCGATGAACTCGAGCCCCGCGAGATCGACAACCATCCGCGAGGGCGACTGCTCGTCGAGCGAGGCCAGGTGCTCTTCCATCTGGCGAGCCGACGCGAGGTCGAGCTCGCCCTGCGGTGAGACCCGTGCGGCACCGTCGACGAGCACACTCGATATCTCGAGGCTCCCAGGCTTAGCGCTCATACCGCGGACTCTAATGCACCACGGGGCCCCTGTGGGGCCGCTCTACGAGCCTGTCCGCACACGCATGGGACCATCTCTCGGCACTCGCATGGAACCGCTTTGCATGAGTAAGAGATCTCTGCCGAGCCAACTCAGCCGAGCGAGGCCCACACGGTCTTGGTCTCCAGGTAGGCGTCGAGGCCGTCGTGGCCATGCTCGCGTCCCACACCCGAGGCCTTGAAGCCCCCGAACGGCGCGGCCGGATCGGACCCTCCCCAGTGGTTTATGTACACCGAGCCGGCGCGCAGCATCGCCGCAAGCCGATGCGCGTTGCCCACGTCGCGCGTCCACACGCCGGCGGCGAGCCCGTACTCGGTGTCATTGGCACGCCGTGCGACCTCCTCGAGCGTGTCATAAGGAGAGACGACCAGCACCGGTCCGAAGATCTCCTCACGCGCGATGCTCATCTCGTCCGAGGTGGAGCTGAACAGCGTCGGCTCGACGAACCAGCCGCCGCTGTCGGCAAGCGCCACATTGCCGCCCGTCACGAGCTCGGCGCCCTGATCGCGCCCGGCATCGATGTAGGACATCACGCGGTCGCGCTGCTCGGCCGACACGAGCGGGCCGAGCTGGGTGGCCGGGTCGAGGCCCGCCCCGAGTCGGGTCGCCCTGGCACTCTCGGCCAAGGCCCCCACAACCTCCTCGAAGCGCTCGGCAGGCACAAACAGCCTTGAGCCGGCGTTGCACGCCTGGCCGGAGTTGAAGTAGATCGCCTGATAGGAGCCCTTGACGGCCGCCTCAATGTCGGCGTCGGGCAGGATCACGTTCGGACTCTTTCCTCCAAGCTCGAGCGTGACCCGCTTGAGCGCCCGCCCCGCCTTCGCGCCGATCTCACGTCCAACGGCGGTCGAGCCGGTGAAGGCGATCTTGTCGACGCCCGGATGGTCGACGAGCGCGGCACCCGTCTCACCGTCGCCTGTGATCACGTTCAAGACGCCTGGCGGGAAACCCGCCTCGAGCGCCAGCTCGCCGAGGCGCAGCGCGCTCAGAGGCGTCTGCTCCGCCGGCTTGAGCACGATCGTGCAGCCCGCGGCGAGCGCGGGAGCGATCTTCCAGGCCGCCATCAACAGCGGGAAGTTCCACGGCACGATCTGGCCGCACACGCCGACCGCTTCGCGGCGCGTGTAACAGAGCATGTTGGGCGCCGTGACCGGCAGCACGCTCCCCTCGATCTTGGTCGGCCACCCCGCGAAGTAGCGCAGGTGAGCAACGGTGCCCCTCACGTCCACGTACTGGGCGAGCTTGACCGGCTTGCCGTTGTCGAGCGACTCGATCTGGGCAATCTCCTCCTCGTGGGCCTCGATCGCGTCCGCCAGCCCTGCGATCAGCTGCCCGCGGGCAGAGGGGGCGAGCATCGCCCACGGGCCGCTCTCGAACGCCTCGCGCGCGGCGGCAACGGCCCGCGCGACGTCCTCCGCGCCGGCCTGTGCCACGACGGCGATCTCGCGACCGTTCGACGGGTCGAGCGTGGCGAACGTGCGGCCGTCGGCGGCATGCACGCGCTCTGAGCCGATCAGCAGGCGGTGCTCTTGAGAGATGAACTCCCGCGAAGCATCACCGAGCGCGTCAGGGAGGGCTGTGGGGGCGACGGTGTTCATTTGGGCTCCTTATGGCATCAGGACGATCTTGAGCGCCTCGTGGCGGTCATACAGAGCGTACGCCTCCGGGGCCTCCTCGAGGGCCATGTGGTGGGTGACGAGCGGGGTCGGATCGAGCAGCCCGGCCGACATCATCGCGAGCACCCGATCCACGTGCGAGATCACGTTGGCGTGCCCGGCGCACACGCATAGCGACTTGATCCACAACAGGCCCATGTGCACCTCGGCGCGCTCGGCGTACACGCCGACCGCCTGCACCGTGCCGCACTTGCGCGTCAAGCGCAGGGCGAGATCGAACGCCTGGGGGTGGCCGACCGCGTCGATGCACACGTCCACCCCACGCCCTTCCGTTGCCTCTCGCGCAGCCGCGCGCGGATCGCCCTCGGTGAGGTGGACCGGCTGGGCGCCGAAGGACTCAGCCATCGCCAGGCGCTCGGGGACGGTGTCGACGGCGATCACGCGCGCGGCGCCCGCGGCCCTGGCCGCCTGCACCGCACACAGTCCCACCGGACCAAGCCCGAGCACGGCCGCAACGTCCCCGGCGCGCAGCCCACTGTCGGCCACGGCGTGGTAGCCGGTGCCCATCACGTCGCCCGCGAACAGCGCCGCCTCGTCGCTCATGCCCGACGGGATCTTGCGCAGCACCAAGTCCGCGCTTGGGATCAGCGCCTGCTCGGCCTGGGTGCCCTGCAGCGAGCCGAGCGCCGCGCCATGGCCGAAGGTGCGCGAGGAGTCGCACTTGTGAAACCAGCCGCGACGGCAGAAGAAGCAGCGCCCGCACGCGGTCTGAAAGCAGCCGAGCACGCGATCGCCCACTCCCACGCTCTGCACCGCGTCGCCAATGGCAAGCACCGTGCCGACGTACTCGTGGCCGATCGTGAATCCCGGCTCGATCTTTACGCGGCCGTGGTAGATGTGCAGGTCCGACCCGCACACGCCGGTGGCCTCGATCCGCACGATCGCATCGCCGGAGTCTGAGATCTCGGGCTCGGGGACGTCCGCTACGAGCACCTCGCCGGGCGCCTGGAAGGTGACGGCACGCATCGACTCGGAACCCTATTCCGTATGCTGCCCAAATGTCCGACGTATCGAAGGCAGTGCTCATCACGGGATGCTCCTCAGGTATCGGCGAGGCGACGGCACGGCGCCTCGCCGGCCATGGCTGGAGCGTATACGCGAGCGCAAGGCGCCTGGAGTCGATCGAGTCATTGAAGGACGCCGGCTGCAAGCTCTTGCAGCTCGACGTCACCGACGAGCACTCGATGCGCGCGGCCGTCGAGACGGTCGAGCGCGAGCACGGCGCGGTGGGAGTGATCGTCAACAACGCCGGCTACTCCCAGGGCGGCCCAATCGAGCAGGTGCCTATGGAGGCGGTGCGCCGCCAGTTCGAGACGAACGTGTTCGGCGCGATCGCGCTCACCCAGCTGGTGCTCCCGGCGATGCGCAAGCAGCACTGGGGCAAGATCGTCAACATCGGTTCGATGGGAGGCCGCCTGACGTTCCCGGGGGGCGGCCTCTACCACGCGACCAAGTATTCGCTCGAGGCAATAAGCGACGCACTGCGCTTCGAGGTAAAGGGCTTCGGCGTCGACGTGACGCTCGTCGAGCCTGGGCTGATCACGAGCGACTTTGCCAAGGCCGCCGTAGCAACCGTCGCCGAAGCCGAGGACGCGGCCCCTAACGGGGCCGGGGAAGGCGGGCCATACAAGGACTTCAACGTGAAGCTCGCGGCGATGACGGTTGGGGTCTATGAGAGCCCCGTACGCCATCTCGGCGGCGCGCCCGAGGTCGTGGCAAAGGCGATCGAGAAGGCGATCTCGCGTCGTCGCTCGCCGTCGCGGATGCTGCTTACGCCATCGGCCCATCTGACCGTACTGCAGCGCAAACTGCTTCCGGACAGGTTGTGGGACGCGATGATGCGCAGCCAGCTGCCTCAGCCGCGCTAAGGGCGTCTCCCACCCATCGTGTTAGGTCCCCGCTGTTGGTCGTTCCCATCGCCCTCGTTCGCGTCTCCGTCGTCCCTGGTTCGCGTCCCGGCGGCCCGTGGCGTTGGTGTCTCGAAAGTGGCTGCCCCACGCGCGCGCGTGGGGCAGACCATTTTGAGGAAAGCTCAGACGCAGGCGAAAGCCTCGACCTGGCCGCGGGGCCGGCCGACCTCGAACCCCTGGGCGTAGTCGACGCCGTAGCTGCGCAACAGTCGCATTGTGGGCTCGTCGCCGACGTACTCGGCGATCGTCTGCTTGCCCATGCCCCGGGCCACCCCGACGAGCGCCTGCACGACGAGCTGGTCCTTGCGTGAGCTCGGTAGCGCGCGGATGAAGTCGCCGTCGATCTTCAGGTAGCGGAATGGGAGGTGCTTGAGGTATTGGAAGGAGCCGAAGCCGGCGCCGAAGTCGTCCAGCGCAACCGAGCTGCCGAGCGTGTGCACGCCTTCGCAGAAGACCTGTGCGCGTCGCATGTCCCCGATCGCGGCGGTCTCGGTGACCTCGACGATCAGGCGCCCGGGGTCAACCTCGTGGCGGGCGAGCTCGCGCTCGATATGGGCGAGCATCCCACGATCGGTGATCGATAGCGCCGAGAGGTTCACGGCGACGCGTGCATCGCGGTCGGCCAACTCGCCGCCCATGAGCGCCACGACCTTGCCGATCACCATACGGTCGATCTCCTGGATCAGGCCGTAGCGCTCCGCCGCCGGCAGAAAGCTGCACGGTGGCGTGAGCGGCTCGAGTGGGTCCTCGGCAAGCCGGATCAAGGCCTCGTAGTGGGAGATCGTCCCGCTCTGAAGCGAGACGATCGGCTGATAGTGGAGCACGAAGAGGTCCTCGCGAAGAGCGCGGCGCAGACGATTGCACCACGGCCGTGGGTGCAGCCCGGCGGGCGAGGAGAAGTTGTCGGCGCGCGCCTCATAGCGTCGGCGACGGTCCTCCTCTGGACGCATGTCGCGCGCGGTGATGAGGAAGTTGGAGGTGCTATCGGTTGTGGAGGTTGGCATCGCCGGAGATATTCGCAGTCGCGCTTCGAAATGCTCGCGCGCGCGGCGTATGTGGAGGTTTTCGACCGTAAGCGGCACCGAACCTCCCCAAAAGTGCACAATCACGCCCAAAAAAACGCACTCGTGGCCCACCGTGACGCGCGTCAACTGGATGCCAGCAGCCTCGCGCGGCGCAAACGTGCGCGTCAGCGAGAGGGCGAATAGGGCCTGCGCGCACGCTCTGAGACCACGAGCAACAGCGCGAGCAGCACGAAGTTCATGACCACCGAGGAGCCGCCATAGGCCACGAACGGAAGCGTGACCCCGGTGAGTGGGATCACGCGCGTGACCCCGCCAACGATCACGAACACTTGCATCGCCACGACGAACGACAGTCCGACCGCGAGCAGCTTTGAGAACGAGTCGCGTGCGAGCATCGCCGTCTTCAAGCCACGCGCGACGAACAGCAGGTATGTGAGCATCAGCGCCGCGGCGCCGACGAGCCCCAGCTCATTCGTGATGACCGCATAGATCATGTCGCTTTCCGGGACCGGCAGGATCGGTTCGCGGTGGTGGGGAAGCACGAGCAGCGACTGGTCGAAGCCCGTCCCGAGCAGCCCCCCGTCGGCCTGAGCGAACAGCGATTGGGCAAGCTGATAGCTGCCGCCGCGCTTTTCGTAGAGCGACTTCTCGAAAGGGTGTTCCCAGGCGAGCACACGACTGTGAACGTGACCGACGTGCGTGGCGACGAACCATGCGCCGACGCCGAAGAGGACCAGCCCGATCAGCGGGAAGGAGAAGCGTCCGGTGGCCACGTACAGAAGCGCGAGGAACGCGCCGTAGAACATCAGCGAGGTACCGAGCTCGCGCGTGAGCAACAGCGTGGCCATCGCTGCGCCCCACACGACGAGCATCGGGCCGAACTGCTTCATCGGCGGGATCGTCAGCCCCAGCACGCGTCGTCCCGCCGTGACGAGGATCTGGCGGTTATCGCGCAGGTAGCTGGCCAGGAAGATCACGATCGCGATCTTCGCGAGCTCGGCCGGCTGGAATGAGACCGAGCCGAAATGGATGTCCAGGTAGGCGCCGTTGACCTGCTCGCCGATCACAGGGAAGCGAGGCAGGACCGCCATCGCGATCCCCACCGCGGCGATCGTGTAGCGATAGCGCTCGAGCACCGCCACGCCCGTGCGCCTCAGCCCTAGGATCGTTGCGGCAAACAGGATCAGCCCGAGCACCATCCACTGCGCCTGTTGGCGCGCCAGCGATGGGTTGATCCGGTAGACCATCACGATTCCCACGCTCGCGAGCACGGCGCCCAGCGGGAACAGGTAGGGGTCGGCGTGGGGCAAGGCAAAGCGGATCACTAGGTGCGCCGCCAGACACAACCCCAGGAACAGCAGGCCGTAGGTCAGCGACAGGCTCGACGCGCGGTTGAGCGTCACGTTCGTGGAGGCCCCAAGCGAGCTGTTTTCCTCCTGGATGAAGATCGCGGTGAAGCCGGCGGTGACGAGCAGCCCGGCCGGGATCAAGCCGAGCAGCTCCCGGTTGCGGGGCTTTAGCACGAGCCGAGCGTATCGGGATGCTCGGCGCGCGACGGCCTATCCGCCCGCTAGGCTTCATCGACGGGCGGGCCGCAATGGATGGCGGCTGCCGCGACTGGCATATGAGCGTTCCTCCCGCGACACCACTCGACGACGAGCGACCGCCCTCGCCGGCAAGGGGCATGTGGATGCGCTTCGCGATCGCGGGGGTGCTGATCGTGTTGTTGAGCGGCGCGGCGACGGCAACGTTCGCGTTGACAGAACTCAACGACATCGCCAAAAAGGTGTTCCCGGCCGGCAGTCAGATCAAGATTGCCAAGGGCGTTGTCGAAGCCGCATACAGCGGCGAACCGCAAACATTCCTGATCATCGGGTCCGACAGGCGAGTCGGCTCCAAAGACGCCTATGACCGCAACAACCCGCCGCGCAGCGACACGATGCTGCTCGTGCATCTGGACCCGGAAGCCGGGCAGATATCGGTGATGTCGGTGCCGCGCGACCTACTTGTGACGATCACGACCAGAAGCGGTCAGAGCTACTACCCGCGCAAGATCAATGCCGCCTACACGCTGGGAAGCCAAGAAGGCGGCACCGATCGCGGCGCTGAACTGACGGCGCAGACGATCAAACGACTGCTCCACATCAAGATCAACCAGATCGTCGACGTAACGTTCAGGGGCTTCAAAGGCATCGTGAACACGCTTGGGTGCGTCTACACGAATGTCGACCACCGCTACCTCAACGAACCGAACGGGAGTCCAGAAACCAACTACTCGGCGATCAATCTACTGCCTGGCTACCAACGGCTTTGCGACGAAAACGCCCTCAGCTACGTGCGCTACCGCCACGAAGATTCGGACTTCGTGAGGGTGGCACGCCAGCAGGACTTCATCCGCAACCTGCGTGAGCAGGTGCCGGTCGGCAATCTGATCGGCGAGATCGACTCGGTGTCGAAGGCCGTCGGCAAGGCGGTCACGAGCACCTTCCACTCATCCGCGGGACAGTTGATCGAACTTGGCAAGCTCGCCGTCTTCTCACAGCAGAAACCACTGCGCCAGGTCAAATTCCAGGTTGACAACGCAAACGCGACGATCGGCGGGGAAAGCTACGTGACCTCATCGCCCGCGCTCATCAAAGCTACCGTCAGGGAATTTCTGCACGGGCACGAACGGCTGAAGCTCCCATCCTCGGCCACATCGCACACCCATCGCGCGGTGCATGGCGCCTCGAACGCCTCGCTTGGCCTCTACCCGGTGTCCGCCTCGGGCAAGGCGATGGCGTTGACCGCGGCGCCCGGGGTGCCGTTCCCCCTCGAGTACCCCTCAGTGCAGACGGGCCCCGCGGCAGCGAAGGAAGTGCACGTGTACAAGCTCGAAGACCAGCACAAGCACATCCATCATGCTTACGCGTCCGTGTGGCAGCAGAACGGGCTCGGCGGCTACTACGACGTCGAGGGCATCGACTGGGTCAACATCCCCCTGTTCGCTCATGCCCGCGTCCAGAAAATCGGCGGGCGCTCATACCTGCTTGCCGACGATGGCTCGCACATCCACGACATCGGCTGGCGGGTCGGGAAGGTCATCTACTTCGTTAGCAATACGCTGCTCGAGGACCTATCGAACGCCCAGATGATCGCGATCGCGCGCGCCACTCACGCGCTTCACTGAGCTACAGCGCACAGTGAAACGTCAACGATGTGCTGTCGGCTGTGAAGTAGCGACTCGCCCGAGCGGTCTTAGCGAGCGATTACTCAGCCCGCGGCGCTCGCGCGCGCGCTGTCGAGCGCGGCGTTGACGAGCGCGTCGGCATCGGCGTTCTGGGCGCGCGGCACCGTGCGGATCTTCCAGGCCTCAAACCCGCCGAGCGCGCTCACTGCCTCGCGGTGTAGCGGGCGCATCGCGGCGTGCTTGACCTTGTAGAGGCCCCTAACCTGCTTGGCGATCAACTCGGAGTCGCCCACCACCTCGACTTCGGTGGCGCCGAGCGCACGCGCACGCCTAAGGCCGAGCAATAGCGCGCGGTACTCGGCGACGTTGTTGGTATACGTCCCGAGCAACTCCGAGGCCTCGTCGAGCACCTCGCCCGAGGGCGTGGAGACGACGCTCGCCGCGGCGGCAGGCCCGGGATTGCCGCGCGAGCCGCCGTCAACGTGGACGACAACCTTCATCCGCGCACTTCGCGTGCGCGGGGCATCGCCTCAGGCCGCAGCATTACGAGCCGTCGACGAGCGGCGGAAGATCGCCTGCGACCCGTGCGCGCCGGCGATCGCGGATCGTGCGTCGTTGCAGATCGCTCTCAGAAGGACGCGCGCCACGCGCGCGCCGGTCGGAGTCGCGACGGTCGATGATGACGGTCACGTTCTCATCGCTCTCGTAGTGCTTGACGAGCTTGGGGTAGAGTTCGTCCGCCAGTGCCTTCGGTACCACGCAGTAGATCATCGCTCTAGATCGTACTGCGCCCGGCGGGTGGGACCGAGCGACGAACACTGTCGCGAGCGCTCACAGATGGAGTTCAGGCCAGTAGCGCGGCCAACTCGCCGCGCTCGTCGGCCGCCGCGTTGGCCAGCCGGTCCTCCTCTGGCAACTCGTCGAGCTCCATGCCCTGGGCGACGAGCTGCGAGCCCGCGGCCTCGTCGCCGAGATCTACCTCGTAGCGGTACCAGCACAACTCCCACGCGACGACGATCGCAACGGTACTGCCGGACTCCTGGAGCGCGCGCACAGTCACGGTGGGAGCGCCGAGCGAACGGGCGACCCCGGCAACCCGCCTGGGCTGCTCACCGGCGTTGAAGACTTCGAGCGCGCGTGCCACCTTGAGATCTCCGCTCGTGGTGGCGGGGCGAGCGGGCTCTCCCGCGGGTACGTGTTCTGTCCGTCCTACTTCGTGCTCATCGACAAACGACTCACCCTCCGGGGCAACGTCGAGCTCGGCGCCCCACTCGCCGGGTGCCATCCGATCCGCTTCGACCGAGCCGATGTAGAGGTCGCGCGTGGCCTGCGAGCGCTCGATCGAGCCACCCTCCAGAAAGTCGTAGAGCCCCTCGTCGGAACTCTCGCCACCCTCGCCGCGGACATGCTCGGCGGAGGGCCGACTCTCGCGGCGTAGGGGGCGCTCCGCGGGCTCGCGTAACTGGCGCAGGCGCCCAAGCAGCGAGCCGGTGCGCCGCGAGCGGCTTGGGCGGACGCCGGCATCGTGATTGTCGGCCTCGCGCAGCCAACCCTCGGCGGCGGCCCGCGGGATGCACAACTCGCACACGGTGCGCCGCTGACCGGCAGCGAGAAAGACGTCGGGGCTCTCCCCTCGCAATAGGCGCCTACCGCAAACGTCGCAGGCGACCACGGGGTGGGAAGTGACAATTGCGCGCGTGGCCATCGGCCCATCAGAGTAGCCGGACGGGGCAGCCGGCGCTCTACCGTCAACGCCGCCGGCGACGAACGGCTAGGAGCCCGGGTCTCTATTGAAGGCCGGGGGACGTGAGGGGTGGAGATCGGCGCTGATGG
>CAAGKR010448121.1_pt1 | contig 24684 bp, 21 predicted proteins | sample 2556971 | NCBI WGS metagenome assembly CAAGKR01 (sample SAMEA5207829, study PRJEB30636) | soil metagenome | biome: forest; feature: boreal; material: soil | place: USA | collected 2011-09 | depth 1 m | reverse complement strand
CCTATACGGAACTCCCCGGGACTTCGTCGAAGATACCCTCACCCAGGGCTACGACTTAATCATGAAGCCCGAAGTCAACGGCGCGTTGGCGATCAAGAGCACGTTCCCCGATGCCGTGCTGATCTTTTTGCTGCCGGACCGGTTTTCGTACCTGCGCGGGCGTCTGCTCGCGCGAAGGACGGAGACCAACGAAGAAATTGCGCGGCGTTTGGAAATCGCGCACGAGGAAATTCGAAATATTCGGGACTTTGACTACATCGTCATTAATGAAGAACATCGCTCCGACGAGGCGGTCAAAGACCTTCAGGCCATACTGCATGCGGAGCGGTTCCGCATTCACCGTTTCGCGGACGACGCTATAAGGAAATTGGAACACTCATAATGACCGAACCAGTCTTCGGAGATCTCGACGAACTGCTCAAGCACGTGGATTCAAAGTTCAGCCTGGTCAACGTCGTGACCAAGCGCGCCAAGCAATTAAACAACGGTGCGCCGGAGCTGACCGATCGCGTGAATCCTAACAAACCCGTCTCGACGGCCTTCAACGAGGTTGCGGCCGGGAAAATTAAGTACCATCGCACGCGCGAAGGAATTAAGTAGGCGATCACATGTGCGGGATAGTCGGATATATCGGTGAGCGCGACAGCGTTCCGATCATCCTCGACTCGCTCGCCCGCCTGGAATATCGCGGCTACGATAGCGCCGGTATCGCCGTCATCGACGGAGCGGGTGCCCTCACCGGTTCGAAAGCCGAAGGCAAGCTGCAGCGCTTGAGGGAGCGGCTGCGCAACGGCGAGCCGCTTTCGGGACGCGTCGGCGTGGGGCATACGCGCTGGGCCACACACGGCCGGCCCTCCGATGCCAACGCTCACCCGCACATGGACTGCAACGGAAGAATCGCCGTCGTACACAACGGCATCATCGAAAACTACGCCCCGCTGCGCGCACGGCTGATCGCATCCGGCCACATCTTTAAGAGCGAAACAGACACCGAAGTCCTGGCGCACCTCATCGAAGCGCATTACGACGGGAATTTAGAGGGAGCGGTGCGGCGCACGCTGAGGGAAGTGCGGGGCGCTTACGCGCTAGGCATCATCAGTTCGGACGATCCGGATCACCTCATCTTTGCGCGCAACGGCGCGAGCCCGCTGGTGGTCGGGATCGGCAAAGGCGAAATGTTCGTCGCTTCGGATACGCCCGCTATTTTGCAGTACACGCGCAACGAGATCATTCTGCAAGAACGCGAGATTGTCGTCGTCGGGCGCAACGGTTGGCGGCTGACGGATTATGACGGCAAACCCATCGAGCGCGAGGTGATGCACGTCACCTGGGATGTGAATTCCGCCGAAAAGAGCGGCTTCAAACACTTCATGCTCAAGGAGATCTACGAGCAACCCAACGTTATCAAAGAAACGCTCGGCGGTAGAATCGACGAAAACAACGACGTGCAATTGGCGGCCGAGCTCGGCATCGACGACGCTAAGTTGCGAGACCTTTCGAAGATCGCGATCACAGGCTGCGGCACCGCCTATCACGCGGGCATGGTCGGCATGTATCTCTTGCGTTCGCTCGTGCACATTCCGGTCGAAATGGAGCTCGCGAGTGAATTCCGTTACGGGGATCCGGTGGTCGATCCGACTTCCCTCACGATCGCGATGTCACAGTCCGGAGAGACGGCCGACACAATCGAGGCAGTCCGCATCGCGAAGGATGCCGGCTGCACGGTTCTGGGAATCTGCAACGTCCTGGGCTCGCATCTGACGCGACTAGCAGACGGAACCCTGTTTACGCGGGGCGGGCCTGAAATCGGTGTCGCGGCCACCAAGACGTACGTTTCGCAGATCACGGCAATGACGCTCTTTACGCTCTATCTCGCTCGCTTACGGGAAACGGTTTCACGCGAGCGTCTTCGCGAGATTGCGGGCGATATGAAATTACTGCCGGCGATAGTCGACGTCGTACTGAACACATCGGACGAAATCCGTAAGGTGGCGCAACGCATTCGCAAGTCGCGTTCGGTGTTATTCATCGGTAGATACATCAACTTTCCGACAGCTCTGGAAGGCGCGCTAAAACTCAAGGAAATCTCTTACATTCATGCCGAGGGCTATGCTGCCGGAGAGATGAAACACGGACCGATCGCGCTGCTCGATCCCAACGTTCCGGTCGTCGGTGTAATGACGGAAGGGCGCATTCGCGAGAAGGTTCTTTCGAATCTAGCGGAGTCCAAGGCTAGAGAAGCTCCGGTCATCGTCGTGGCCAACTACGGAGACGAGGACGCGAAAGCCATCGCCGATCACGTTTTTTGGGTGCCGAAGATCGACGAACTCCTCTCGCCGATCGTGAACATCATCCCGTTGCAACTGCTGGCTTATCACATCGCGGACATGGAAGGAAAAGACGTCGATCAGCCGCGCAATCTCGCCAAGACCGTCACGGTCGAATAGTCGGCAGTACCTAACCCATGGCTACGAAGAAACACGTAGAAAACGCGATCTTTGCGCTGGAGGGTTTCCGGGTCGAGTTCGATCTTTTCGATCCTAAGCGATCGCTGCCGGAATACGATTGGCGCACGATGGCGCCGCAGCGCTGGAAGATCTCGGACTGGAAAAACGAGCGCCTGGGCAGCTACAGGACGTTAGCAAAGGGGGTCAGGGTCTTCCGGGGCGACGGTTCGCCCGTTCCACGCGACATGCAACTTGGAAACCTGCGCGACGGCTATTACGAAGCGGAGTACGGTCCCCTTACGGCGGCAGAGAACCAGAAGCAGTCAAACGTCATCCGTATCGCGGGGCGGCGCGCGAGCGGAATCGCAGGCCGCGGACGCAAACCACGCCGTAGATGATACGCAGCGACGGACGCGCGCGCGATGCCCTTCGGCCGGTCGCGATCGAGGCGCAATATTTAAAATATCCTGAAGGCAGCGCGCTCATTTCTATGGGCAACACCCGCGTTCTCTGCGCCGCGACGATCGAAGACCGCGTCCCGCAATGGATGAAGGGGCGGGGCGTTGGATGGGTGACGGCCGAGTACTCGATGTTACCGAGGGCGACCCAAGAACGCACGCAACGCGAAGCCTCCATAGGCCGGCTCGGCGGACGCACGCACGAAATTCAGCGCATCATCGGACGCGCGTTACGCGCCGTAACGGACATGACGAAACTCGGCGAGAGAACCGTTTGGCTGGATTGCGACGTACTGCAAGCCGATGGCGGCACGCGTACTGCGGCGGTGACGGGAGCGTGGATCGCACTTGCGCTCGCCTTATTGCAGCGGTTCGATGCAAAATCGCACGCGACGTGGCCTCTTCTAGGCCAGATCGCCGCGACGAGCGTCGGCATCGTCGACGGATACACGCTGCTCGATCTCGCATACGATGAAGACAGCCGCGCGCAAGTCGATCTAAACGTCTTCATGACCGATTCGGGAAAATTCACCGAGCTGCAAGGGACCGCCGAAGCGACACCGTTCAGCCGGGCGGAACTGGATGCGCTCTTGAAGCTTGCCGAAAGCGGAATAACGCAGTTGCTAGAGGCGCAACGGCACGTCGTCGAACCGCTGGGCTTTCCGGCGCTTGTTCATGCCCGATGACGATCGGTTTCGCGCGCTGGTTGCGCGCGTGGCCGAGTTCTACGTCACCGATCGGGCTCTGAAAAACGTGCAGAAGAAGATCGAACGGGCCCTCGCGGAGGGCAGTCCCGGGGAAACTGCGCGAGAAGAATACCTCGGCGCAGTCCGCCGGTACTTCACGAGTTTCGCCAAAGAGGCACACGCGCAGCTGCGCGACGTGGACAAGCGTTTGGAACTTGTGAACCAGGTGCACTTTAACCTCACCGCCGAACGCGGCGTTGTGGTGCGACGCATCGAGGCAACGCAGAGCGTGCTGGAAGAGATTGAACGTGGCGCAGGTTCTGCGCGAGGTTGAGGAGAGCCCGGCGGCACAGGCCGTCGAGCGCGTAAGCGTCGGCGTACTCGCGTCGATCGGCCGAAGAGTCACCGACATCTTCGAGTTTGCCGGCGGTTTCACGCTGCTCAGCTGGGAAACCGTCAAAACCATTTTTCGCCTGCGCATTCGCTTTGCCGAAACGCTCAACCAGTGTTATTTGCTCGGCTACCAATCGTTGATCATCGTCCTGCTCACGTCGCTGTTCACCGGCATGGTCTTCTCGCTGGAGTCGGCGGTCCAGGCGGTGCAATACGGTTTCGGCAGTTTTGTCGGCGGCATCGTCGCTTATACGAACGTCCGCGAATTGGGCCCGATGTTGTCCGCGGTCGTGGTCGCCGGCCGCGTCTGCGCCGCCATCGCTGCGGAACTGGGATCGATGGAAGTCACCGAACAGATCGAGGCGCTCAAATCACTCGGCGTCGCGCCCGTGCGATTCCTGGTTGTCCCCCGCCTGATCGCACTCATGATCATGCTTCCGCTGCTAACCATATTCGCCGACGTCATCGGCGTTCTCGGCGGCCAATGGATCGCGCACGCGCAGGCGCACATCAGCTACCAAGATTTTATGTCGTCGGCGCGTCAAACGGTCGCCTTCTTAGACGTCGTCAAGGGCCTCTTCAAGTCGCTGATCTTCGCCATCGTGATCGCGATGATCGGAGCGTATCAGGGTCTTACGACCACAGGCGGAGCAGCCGGCGTCGGCAAGTCCGCAACCAACGCCGTCGTGACGTGCATCATTCTGATCTTCATCCTGAACTTCGTCATGTCGTACTTTTTGTACGCGGGCACCTGATGCCCGACGCGCTCGCCAAACTGGATGACGTTTCGGTGCGTTTCGGCGAGCGCGTCGTCCTTCAGAATTGCAGCCTGGAAATAGCCGAAGGCGCGATCACGTGCATCATCGGCATGTCGGGCGCGGGCAAATCCACGATCCTGCGGCTGCTCGACGGCCTGATCAAGCCGGATTCCGGGCACGTCTACATGCGCGAGGACGACATCTGCCACATGCGTGAAAGCCAGCTGATCGAGATGCGCACGAAAATCGGCTTCGCATTTCAGTTTGCGGCGCTCTTCGACAGCATGACGGTTGGAGAAAACGTCTCGCTTCCTTTGCGCGAACACACCTCGCACTCCGAAAAAGAGATTCACGAGATCGCGATGCAAACACTCGACGGCGTCGGGCTGGCGAGCGCGTTCCACAACATGCCATCCGAGCTCTCGGGCGGCATGCTCAAACGGGCAGGCTTTGCGCGAGCCGTCGTTACCAACCCGGAATTGGTGTTGTACGACGAGCCGACGACGGGTGTCGATCCCATCGTCACGCACTTACTGACCGACACGATTAAACGGCTGCGCAAACAGCTGAATGCAACCGCGGTCGTGATCTCGCACGACTTGCAGTCGATCTATATGATGGCGGACTACGTCGCAATGCTCTTCGAAGGCGCCATCATCGCGTCCGGGCCGGTCGACGAGGTGCGGAAATCCACCAACCCCATCGTGCAGCAGTTCCTGCAGGGCTCCGAAGTAGGCCCGATACCCCTTTGATGGAATAGGAGGTACATGTTTCTCACCCGGCAGGCGCAACTGGGAGTCTTCGCGATCGGGGCGCTGTTCTTGCTGTTCGGGATCTTTTATATCATCACCGATTACGGCACGCGGCACAGCGGCTATCGGATTGGGGTGCACTTTGCCTCCGCCTCGGCGTTACCGACCGGAGCGCAGGTATTTTTTAGCGGCGTAACCGTCGGCAGCGTCGATCAAGTGCAGCTGCTGCCCGACAACACGGTCGACGTGATCCTCGCAATTCAGCCGGACGTCAACATTCCGAAAGACTCGAAGTTCCTCATCCAGTCGCCGCTTACCGGGACGCCGAATTTTTACATCGTGCCGCCGGCCCCGGCCGTACTGCCGCCGGGTTACACGTCCACGCCCTTCCCGCAGACCGCGATGCTCCCACGCGAAGTCCTGCCGCTCAATCAGCAGCCGGTCGGCGTCAACGGCGCCACCGTAGCTGACCTGCTCTCGCAGGGCCAAGGCGAGATCAAGCGCTTAGACACTATGCTCGTCATGCTCGAAAACCGCGAGCCGAAGCTGTTGAATACATTGCAAACCGCGCTTTCGAACGTCGATCTGATGTCAGCGCAACTGAAAAACACGGTGGCCGACGTTTCGGGTACGATGGCAGTCACCATGCGCCAAGCCGGCGCGAACATCGTCGCCATGACCGGCACCCTCAATTCGACGCTGGGCCGCAATCAATACAAGATCGACTCGATGCTCGCTTCGCTGGATAGCACCGCGCTCGCTCTGAGCCAGTCGATGGATGCGCTACGCATTCTCGCTACCGATCCGAAGCTGCACGCCAACCTGGTCGACACGACGCAGAACATCCGCGACCTGACGCTAAACCTGTCGAGCATCACGACCGATTTACGGCAAGTCACCGGAAACGCGCAAACGCAGGGGCAGCTGCGCGATACCGTCGCACACCTCGATGCAACGATGCAGAAAGCAAACTCGCTGCTCGGAACGCTTGGCGGGCAGAGCCACGTGCCGGGCGTTGACACCGGCGCGACGCCGTATCCCGTGCCCAATAAGAGCGGCCTGCCGCCGCCCGTCGTAGGAACGCCGCAACCGGAGGGCACGCCGAATGCGGCGCGCTTGACTACCGGCCTGTCGCACGTGCTCAGCAACTTGGTCGCGGTCCAATTGCGGATGAATTATCTGAATCAGCAAACCGTGCTTGGCCAGAACCGCTTATTGAGCGCCGACCGCGGCCCGCAGGCAGATCTCAACGTGGTGATCTTGCCGCGTGGAGGTTCCAGCTGGATGGCCGGGGCCAACGACATCGGCGGGAGAACCACCTATAACGTCGTGGCCATAAAAGCTCTAACGCCTACCGTGCACGCCGGCTGGGGAGTCCTCTATTCGCAGCTCGGTGTGCTGGCATCTTTCGATGCGGGTTCAATCGGCTTGGACACCAGGATCTACAACCCTCGCTTGCCGACATTCGATTTCTACGGAAACTTCAACGTCGCGCGGTGGGCCAAGCTCTTCTTGGGCGAGCGCGACGCCACGCGGCCCGACCGCCGAACCGTCTTCGGATTGCAACTGCAGTTCTAAGCCGCCGATGGATCAAACTCGCCCGCGCGTAGGAATTATCGGCTCGGGTGCGATGGGCACGTTGTTCGGTTTTCATTTGGCCTCGTGCTGCCAGGTCACGATGCTCGACAGCAATGCCGCCGTGCTGGCGGGCATCCAAAAGAATAAGGGGCTCTCCGTCAACGGTGCCAAGCCGCGCGCGGTGCGCGTGGGCCGCGCTCCACGCGATCTCTTTGGCTCCACTATCGTCTTTCTCTTCGTAAAAGCCGTGGACACGTTACGCGCATTGCGCCCGTTCGCCGGCGAACTCAACCCATCCACGCCCGTCGTTTCGCTGCAGAACGGGGTCGGCAACGAGGATGCGATCAAGGCTGCGCTCGGCGGCGCGGTCCCCGTCGTGCTCGGAATAACGACGGAATCATCGCTGACGACAAAACCGGGCCGCGTGCGCAGCTCCGAAGAGGGCAGCACGATCGTCGGGTCCGGCGGAGCATCGCCGGCGACGTCACGCGCGGTCGCGGACCTGCTGATCGAAAGCGGGTTGCGAGCCGCCGTAGTCTATGATATTCGCCCGCATCTGTGGGGAAAGCTCGTCGCCAACGCGGCCATCAATGCGCCGAGCGCGATTTTGGATTGCGTGGCCGGAGACTTATTGAAGGATCCGAACGCCGCGCGATTATGCGAAGCGCTGGCAGAAGAAGCAGCTGCGGTTGCGGCGGCGCTGAAGATTCACCTGCCGTACGCCAACCCTTGGCAATATGTTAGCGAAGTGATCTCGGTCGGCGCCGACTCAAAGAGCTCGATGGCTTTCGACCTCGACTCGGGGCATCAGTCGGAGATCGATCACATCAACGGCGCCGTCTGCGCGGCGGGCAGGCGCATCGGCGTGCCGACGCCCTACAACGACACGATGGTGCGTTTGGTGAAGGCTCGCGAGGCGCTGCAAACTCAGCGCACGCCGTCCTCCGGCCAAAAGCCGTAGATCGCTCGACCCGGTTCGAGATCCCAAAAACGCGTGCGGTTGTCTCCGACGCCGTAGACGACCCCGTATGGAACGTCCCGCGATAAGATCGAACGCACGAGCCGCGCGAAATCGCGCTGCGACATCCATGTGGCCGCATACCGCTTGAATTTCTGCTCGTCCGTCAGATCGAGCCAGCCGCTCGATTCGCGCACGCTTTCATCGCGCGGATGGTCCGCTTGCGTGATCGATCCGATTCGAACGCACGCGACCTGGATGCCGTACTTGTCGCTGTAGTAGCGTCCGAGCGTTTCGCCAAACGCCTTCCAAACACCGTAGAGCCCATCGGGACGATACGGTTCGACCGTGTTCACGACGAGTCCGAATTCCGGCTCGTAGATTTGCGGCGCATTCCGAACTTCGTGCATGCCGACGCAGTGGTTGGAACTGGCAAAAATTATCCGTTTTGCACCGTTGATCCGGGCAGCTTCAAAAACATTATACGTTCCGCCGATGTTCGTGCCGTAAACGCTTTCCCAATCGGCGTCGACGGCAACGACGCCCGCCAGGTGGATGACGGTTTCGCACCCTTTGAGCGCTTCTTGCATGGCCTGGAAGTCGCGCACGTCGGCATTCACGTCTGCACCGCGAAGATCGATGCGCACGACTTCAAAATCCTTGGCAAGATCCGGGCATAACCTATTGCCGATCGAGCCATTCGACCCGGTAACCGCGATGCGCGTCATCGCGCTCCCGCGATTGTAAAGCCGCGCGGCTCGTGAGGCGGCCGGTGAATTACCCGGAAGTGAACTCGCCGAACTTGGTTGCCAGCGCGGATGGAGAGCGTCCAATCTCCCGCATGCACCGTCCAAAAGTATGCGTCGCTCCCCGTCTCCGCAACGGGTCTGCCGTTTAGGTTCCACACAATTCGCGCGCCCGGCGGACGGCTGATGCGAAATTCGATCTGCTGCTGCGCGCGCCGCGAGTCGTTCGCCGCGAGCGCATCCTCAAAGACGTCCCCGTCGTGCGGAAACAAAATGCTCAGCGCGCCGGTCGTATCGCCCTGGCGGGCACGCCATTCATCATACGCTCTGTCGCCCGTCGCGTTCTGCGCGGCGTGAATCGCGCGCAGATCTGCGCCGTCCAAGTATTCGCGCAGTCCGCCGATACGCGCGATTCGGTACCCCGCCGGCGCCGGAAACCGCGGGGGATCCCGGTGCTCGTAGAGATGCAGCATGATCCGGCTCCAGAGCGGTCCCGCTCCGCTCACGCCCGCTATCCGGCGCATCGGAGCGCCCGAAAAATTCCCGACCCACACGGCGACCGTATATTCCGGCGTAGCTCCGACGGTCCATGTGTCGCGGTAATCGGACGACGTCCCCGTCTTGACCAGCGCCGCGAACGGCGTGTCGATCACGGAGCCCAATCCGAAGGATTTCGCGCGAGCGTACCTGTCGGCGAGCATGTCCGCGACGAGCCACCAGCTCGCGCCGTCGCCGATCCGCGTGCTGCCGGGCGCTGTGCCGTCAACGACAGTTCGCAGCGCGATCGCGCTCCCGCCGCGCGCGAGCGTGACGTATGCATGCGCCAGATCCCAGAGGGTCACTTCGCCCGCGCCGAGCGTTAAGCCGAGCCCATAATAATCCGCCGAGCGGCGCAGGCCGGAAAACCCGAGCGCCCGCAGGCGAACGAGAAAAGCCGGCACGCCGACGGTTGAAAGCACGCGTACCGCAGGAACGTTCAGAGAATTTGCGAGCGCAATGCGCACCGACACCGGTCCCGCAAACTGCGCGCTGTAGTCTTCGGGTGTATAGAGCTCACCGTTTGGGATGGCGTACGACGTCGGAACATCGGCTAGGACCGTATAAGGCCGGATCGTGCGCCGCTCGAACGCATACTCGTAAAGAAACGGCTTGAGCGTCGATCCCGGCTGACGCAGCGTGTTCACTCCGTCGTTCTGTCCCAAATATGCATCGTCGAAATAATCGGTAGAACCCAGATATGCGAGCACGTCGCCGCTGCGGTTGTCGATGACCAGCGCGGCGGCTTGCGTTACGTTCCGGCCCGCGAGCGCCGCGACGACGTCTTGAGCCTGTGATTGCACGAATCGCTGCAGCGGCAAATCGATCGTCGTCCTGATTGGTCCGGAGTTTCGCGTTGTGGCCGCCAACCGGAAGAGCAGCTGTTGCGCAGCGACGAGCTCTCCGTTTGAAGAGTGGACGTGCAAGCTCTCTCGAGCTGCAATCGATGCTTCGTTCGCGCGGATAAGACCGGCCGCGACCATCGCATGCAGGACAGCGCGTTGCCGCGTTCGAGCGGCTTGCCAATGCCTGCGAGGTTCCAGCCGTCCCGGATCGTTCGGTATGCCCGCCAGCATCGCCGACTGCGCCAGGTCCAAATCGTTTGCCGGCACGCCGAAGTAGCTGCGCGCGGCAGCTTCGACCCCATAGATATTGCCGCCCATCGCCGCCCGGTTGACGTAAGCGTTCAGGATCTGCGTCTTACTCGAGCCCGCCTCGATGCGAGCTGCATCCCACATCTGGACCAGCTTGCCGCGAATGCCGGGCGGCAGGTCGAACTGCGAACGCGCAAGCTGCATCGTGATCGTCGATGCGCCGCCCGCGCCGCAGAAGCAGCGCGCTGTTTGCCAAGCTGCGCGCCCGAGGGCGAGCCAGTCGACGGCGCCGTGCCGATAGAAACGGCGATCCTCGGTCGCCACAATCGCTTTGATGAAGAAGGGCGATATGCGCGCGAGCGGCACCGCCACCGAGCTCTCCGCGCCCGTGCTCAGGACAACGCCGAGCGGAATCCCCGAGCGGTCGGTAAAAGCGACGGCGGTGCTGTGCGGCTCGATCGCCATCGCCGGCACGGGAAAGACACGCGAAAACACAGCGACGCCAACTGCCGCCGGCAACGCGAACAGTAGGACGCAAACGATCCGGCGCATGTGCAAACTCTTCCCGCAGCTCAAGTGCTTTTCCGCCGCGGCGTTGAAGAGAACGCCTGTGCGTCGCCGTTTAGGACTCGCGGCAATCGGCATTCTCGCCGTCTTTTCCGGCTGCGGCAAACCCGCGCAGGCGCCGCTCGCGGCCGTCTCCCCGTTGCCCGCGCCCTCGGTTCCGGCCTGGATAAAGCAGGTTGCCCCGCTTGGGAAGGTCACGAGCAGCGCGCAGATTCGCGTGATTTTCGCGTCCCCCGTGCTTCCCGTCGCGCAGCTCGGAACATCGGCCGAGAACCAAGTGCTTTCGCATTTTCAAATCACGCCCGCGCTTGCGGGGCAATTCATCGTGCTGACTCCGCGGATGATCGGATTCGAATCGCCGGTGGCGCTGCCGAAAGCCATGCGCGTCCGCGTCACGCTGACGGCGGGTTTGCGCGATCTGCAAGGCCGCGCCTTGGACCGAGATCTCGCTTGGACGTTCGAAACCGACCCGATCGCGCTCACGAACGCCGGCGCCAATCCGTACGCATCCGCCTCGCCTTCAAGCGTCTCGCTTCAGCCGATCGTCAACGTCGGTTCCAACACCCAGCTCGACGCGGCTTCGTTGAGCGCTCACGCCTCTTTCCACTCACAAACCGGCGGCGACACCGGCGTCAGCGTTAAGGAGAACCGCGATCCGGACAGCGGCGCCTGGACGTACGCGGTTTCACCGCAGAGCGATCTGCAAAAGGCAACCGACTACACGTTCACCGCCGGCCCCGACGTCATGCCCGCAAACGGAAACATCGCGAACGCAAGAGCACTCAGCGTTTCGCTGCACACGTACTCCCCGCTGGCGCTCGTCTCGGCCCGGCCCACTGCGGATCCGATGACGTCAAGCGGCTATCCGCGTTTTTCGGCGGGCGACCCCGCACTCGTCTTCAACAACGCTCTCGATCCGAAGACTTTCGCGCTGCACGTGACGGTTCGGCCGTCGCCGCGCGCCGTCGGGCAGCTCTATTCGCTTTCGGATGACGGCACGACGCTTGCGATCAACCCGTACGCGCTCGCACCGCAGACCACTTACATGATCGCAGCCGATCCGGAGTTGCAAGACATATATGGGCAGCGCCTAGGGCAGGCCGCGCAAGGAACATTTGCGACCGGAAACCTGGCACCGTATTTCTGGGCCCCGAGCGGTTTCAATATGTTTATCGCCGGCCAGAATTTGCAGCTGCAATATAGCGCCGTGAACCTTGCGGGCAACACCTATCGCGCGACGTACCGGCCGGTCGACCCCGCGCAATTGGTTTATACGGACGAGTCGGATGCATCGATTTTGCTCCCCGATCCGGCCCAATGGACGCCTTTCGCGCTAAACGCCGTAAGGAACACGCAGACCAACATCAACGTGCCGCTGCGCCATCAGTTGAACGGTTCTGCCGGCATGTTGGCCTACGGCGCAGCGGGGCCGACCGCGCCGATGATCTCTTGCGGTAACGGCTATGCAAAGTGTACGAAGCAAGCTTTTCCTGTTCCGATGTTTCGGGGCGCAGTTCAGTTAACGGATCTTGGCGTGTTCGCGCAATGGTTTCCACAGAGCGGATCGATCATGGTGCAACACTTGAGCGACGGCAGCCCCGTACCGGGCGCCTCGATCGAAGTTTACGTCATGCATCTCTACGATCAGCAGCCTCGCACCGCGCACCCACAACCCTGCGCGGCCGGAACTGCGGACGCGAGCGGCGTTTTAAATCTGCAGGGATCTGACATCGCACGCTGTTATGCCGGGAACCGGCCCGCAGACCAAGCGCCCGAACTCCTGACGGTTGCGCGCTCAGCGTCCGATTGGAGTTTCGTGCGCACGTATGCATGGAGCGGTGCTTACGATTACACGATCGGCAGCCTGGACACGACGTGGTCGAACGGGCAACCCCTCTCGCGCGGCGTCATCTATTCGGATCGTCAGATGTATCAGCCCGGAGAGCGCGCCTGGCTGACGGCGGTCTGCTACGTTCTCCAAAACGGCGCCTTAAAAGCCGACTCCGGCGCGCGCTACTCGATCGTGCTGACGGATCCGAATGGCGGCAAGCGCACGCTGCTCGCGCAGACCGCAAACCGATACGCAACGTTCTCGTTTCCGGTAGATTTCTCCAAATCGCAGCCGTTGGGCTACTACACCGTCGTTGCGACGAGCCCGGATGGCGCGCAGATAACGGGAAGCTTTCGCGTAGCCGAATTTCGTCCGCCGAACTTCAGCGTTGACCTCACGCTCGACCGGCAGTTCGCGGCAGCCGGCGGCAGCGTGCGTGCGGACGGCAGCGCCCAATATCTTTTCGGCGCACCGATGAAGGGCGCGAACGCAACGCTGCACGTTACGCGCGAACAAACGTCTTTCACGCCGAAGGGCTGGGACGACTTTACGTTCGGCCGCCAGTGGTTCTGGCCCGAAACACAGCCCGACGTGCCGTCTGAGGTCAGCCAGCAAAACGTCACGCTGGATGCGGCGGGCAAAGGCGCCGCACAGGTTTCCATAGCCCAAAGCCTGCCCTACGCCATGACGTACCGGCTCGATCTTGAGGTCACCGACGCGTCGCATCTGGCCAGCAGCGCGACGCAAAGCTTCACCGCGTTTCCCGGCGCTTCGATGATCGGCTTGCGCAGCGACTTCGTTGGGACCGTGAACGATCCGATTTCGGTCGCGGCGATCGTGACGGGCCCGGCGGGCAAACCGCAATCCGGCAGCGGCGTGCATCTCGAACTGCAGAAGCTGGAATACAGCGGCGTCACGCAGCTGATCGAGGGTGCCGAAGCCGCCCGCAATCAGGTGCAATACTCGACCGTCGCGCAAGCCGACGTCACCAGCGGCACCCAAGCGCAGACGGTTACCCTTGTCGCAAAGGATCCCGGAAGCTATAGAATTCGCGCGAATTTCGCTGGCGCTGCCGGCGAGAGTACCGCAACCGATACGCAAGTTTGGATCTCCGGACCCGGCCAGGCTATCTGGGGCGATCAGAACCCGGCGCAGTTGCAGATGAAACTCGACAAGCAGCTGTACTCGCCGGGGGATACGGCAACGGTGGCGGTCGCATCCCCGTACGCCCGTGCCGATCTCTATCTTTCGGTCGTGCGCGAACGCGTCTTGTACAAGACCTTGATCCACATCAACGGGAGCGCTCCGCGCGTGCGGATTCCGATCGTGCAAGCCATGTTCCCCAATGCCGCCGTCGAGGGCGTGTTGGTGCGGCGCGGCGCATCCGCCTCAAAGGGCAGCGTGCAGCGTCCGGATAGTTTGGTGCGTCTTGGCATGGTGCCGCTGACGCTCGATCTGCGTCCGCGATATTTGAGCGTGAAAATCGCGCCGCGTCAGCCGAAACTGCAGCCCGGACAACGCGAGACCGTGCATCTGCAGTTGCGCGATAGCAGTGGAAAGGCTGCGCAGGGACAGTTTACGGTCATCGCGGCCAATGACGCGATTCTGCGTCTGAGCGGATATCGGCCGCCCGATCTTGTTCAAACGGTCTTTGCAGCGCAGCCGATCTCCACGCGGTATGCGGACAATCGTCCCAAGGTCACGCTGACGCAGCCCAGCGACGTCGCGCAAAAAGGATGGGGATACGGCGGCGGATTTCTGGCCGGTGCGGCGGGAACGCGCGTGCGCACGCAGTTCGTGCCGCTCGCCTACTTCAACGGTTCGGTGCAAACCGATGCGAACGGCGGAGCCGACGTCTCGTTCACGGTTCCCGACAACTTGACGACGTGGCGTGTGATGGCAGTCGCAATGACGGACGGCAGTTCGCCGCGCTTCGGTAACGGCGAGGGGACGTTCATCACGACCAAGCCGCTCGTCACCGATCCGCTGCTTCCGCAGTTTGCTCGCGCCGGCGATCGCTTCGACGCGGGGCTCGTCCTGATGAACGCAACGAATGGTTCGCTCGACGCGCGCACGCAAGGAGAGTTGACCGGGGCGCTGAGTTTCGTATCGCCCTCGGGGCAAACGCTTCAAGCGCAGCAAAGCTTTGGGCCCGGAATGAATGCGTGGCGTTTCTCGATGGCCGCCGGCGCTGGCGCCTCGGCGACGGTGCAATTCCGGACGCTGGCGGGAAGTTCCGATGCTTTCCGCGTTCCGCTCCAGATCCGCACCACCGACGTTACGGAATCGGCGATCGACTCAGGCGCGACGAAAACGCAAGCGCAGGTGCCGCTGGCGATTGGGGACGCTCCGGGCGTCGTAAAGATCGATGTCGCCGGATCCCTGATCCCGCAAGTAGCGATTCCCGCGGGTCGGGCTTTGGCCGGTGACTCGCTCACGCTGCTGCCCGCGATTGCGGACCGCCTGAGCATTGCGGCCTCGGTCCTCGCGCTGCAAGCGAAACTCGGCACACGCCTCTCCGATGTGAACGCCCAGAGTGAAGCTGTCGCCGACGTCGCGCAGTTGGCGGCGCTGCAAAGAATCGACGGCGGTTTCGCGTTTTGGCCACAGGAGCGAGCTTCGGATGCATTCGGCAGCGCCGACGCACTGCGGATTCTGGGATACGCACAGGCGGCCGGCGTTGCAGTTTCCGCAACCACGATCGCAAAGGCGAAAGAATATGTTGCCGGGGCGCTGGACGATCCCGCGCGCGCAGATAAGACATGTACGTCGGACGCCTGCCGAGTTTCGCTGCGGCTGGCCGCACTACGCGCGCTGGCAGCCGCAGGCGACCGCCGTACGGATTTCTTGCAGAGCATCTTCGCGCAACGGGGCGCTCTTGGGCCGGCGGAAGAAGCGGAACTGGGAGTTTACCTCCAACAGACTCCCGGCTGGCGCTCTGGGGCCGACACGGTTGCCGCCGAATTGGCTGCGCGCATATATCTGACGGGCCGATATGCCAACATTCAGCCGCCGGGCCCCTGGTACGGCTCGCTCGTCGAGGCTCAAGCAGCATATTTGGCGCTTCTTGTGGCGCGTGGCGCCTCTACCGACGATCAAGACCGCGCTCTGCGGGCGCTGAGCGCCCAGAGTTGCCGTTGCGGGTGGCCCGCGCTCTCCGACACGGCGTCCGCATTGGAGGCCATCGGCGCCTATGCCGCGACCGAAGGCGGGCCTCCGAACTTCAGCGTGGCGTTCGTGGTTGACGGCAAGACTGTGGGCAGCGCCGGGCCGATCAACAAAGCCGCCGCGACACAAGTCTTCGTGCTGCCGAAACTTACAAAGGGCGCACACACGCTGACCCTGCGCAAGAACGGCAGCGGTATACTCCACTATGTCGTTTCGTACACATACACGCTGGACGCAAACGCACCCGGCAGGCTCAGCGGGCTGCGCGTCATTCGTACCGTCCATCCGGCAAATCAGCAGACCGTGCTCGCGAGTATCGATCTCGCACCGCAGCCGCAGCCGCTTGAGCTCGCACCTGGAAACGTCTACGACGTCGGCGTTGAAATCGCGGTCGATCATCCGGTGGATCGCGTCGTGATAACCGATCCGCTACCCGCCGGGTTTGAGGCCTTGGATACGTCGTTCCAAACGACGGCGTCCTATTACCAGCCTTTGGCGCAAGCGTGGCAGATCGATTATCAGCAGATCTATCTCGATCGCGTTACAGCCTATGCGCAGCACCTGGATCCGGGTGTCTACGTGCTGCACTACCTGGTCCGTTCGGTTACGCCGGGCGAGTATCTCTGGCCGGGCGCGAGCGCGTACCTGCTCGACGCCCCCGAGCAATTCGGCCGCAGCGCCTTCCGCAGCGTCAAAATCTAGCCTGGTTGCGGTTGAAGCCAGATGCGAACAGGGTATGAACGTGTAATGAAAATCTTCCGTCTTCTTTCCGCGCTGATGCTTTCGCTCGCCTTCACGGCGCCGCAGCTGGCTCTGGCCGGTAAAACCAACACCTTCTGGGGCTTAACCACGCACGTATCCGTCAACAACATCAAGGTTCAAAATCCCAAAACGAAGGAAACCTTGAGCTTTCTCATCCTGCCGAAATTCGATCAAGTGTTCTCCGGTGACGGCAAAACGACGTATCAAATGAAAAATGTTCACCCCGGACAGTACGTTCGCGTGATCTACGATCAAAAGGGGCTGGGCATCCGCCACGCCGACAAGATCTTCGTGCTCACCAACGGCAACCGTAAAATCACAAGACAATAGGCTTCTAGACCTGCGGTTTTAGCTGGAGGAGACGAATCGATCCATCGGAGACGAACACGTCGATGGCGCGTTTTGCGCCACCGTTAAGGTTCCCGTCGATCTCCTCGCTCTGCCCACTGGCGCTTCCCGTGAGGGGAAAATCCGTATAGATCGTTCCGTGAAGTGTATACAAATGAACGTGCGCGGCGGCGGTTTCATTGACGTATAGTTCGATATCACCGTGTTCGGCGGAAAAGTGCAGTGTGCCCGGCCAGTTCGTGCTTGCGAAGATCACGCTGACGTTTCCGGTACCGACGGATGCGCTGCCGTACTGCGGGATGAGCATCTTGATGTCGCCGCGGCCAGCGCGTGCGGTGACGACTCCATCGAAGTCGGCGACGTTAATCGACCCTGTTCCGGTGCTTAGATCGAGGTTGACGCCTCTCGGCGCGCGCACCAGATACCGAACACCTCGCAACATCGATACCATCCGTACGCCGCTGCCTCCCACAACGCCCCACTCAACTGGAGACGTGCCCCTCTGCGATGCGTAAACGTCAATGGTATACCGATTTTGAGGTTGATTGCGGAGCGGAGCATAGGCGTCGATTCCACCACTCTCGTTTGCGATTGTGATTTTCGAGCCCGCGGGCAGCGAGCCGGTGCGCTCCAGGGACGGCGCACTCTCGGCGCATGCCGCAAGGGCTGTCAGGAGAAGAAGGAGCGCTAGCCGGGTACAAGCCATGCGGAGGTAGTCTTTATGCGCTTGGTTTCATCCCTCATCGTCGGTCTCGCACTCGCAGCCACGGTCCTGAACTCAGCCTCGGCTGCGGGGTCGGGCAGCCTGCCCCCGGGCGGCAAGTACAAAGATTGTCATGGCTATATGCTACACGTCAGTTTGAACAACGTTCGCGTGCACTGCATTGACGGAGTGCCGGCGGATCTGTCTTTCTTGGCGTGGCCGAAATTCACGGACCTCCCCAGCGGCAAGACCGTGCAAACCAATAGCCTGAAACCGGGAACGCCGGTGCACGTAATCTTCTCGCAGTCACTGGGCATCCGGCACGCGTACAAGATCTACGTCGCGAATCCAAAAGGGCACGGTCTCTTCGGCTTTAAGTCCTAGGTCCAAAACCCGCGATCGCTAACGAACGTATATGCTCTTCAAGGCGCCGCAATATGCGGTGTCTTGAAGAGTTTAGCGATATCAGCACCGGGTATCGCGGTGTTCGAGAGTCCGTTGCGGGCGGGCTTTAAAGCGTACAATTTTTTGTAGGCGGCGGCACGTGCCGGTGCCGATCAATGCGATGTCTGGACCTGGTCCGGCGACCTTCAGCGATATCTATACCGCCACGCCCCTCGGCAACGCCTGAAATCCCTGCTCCCGCGAACGGCAGAAGCGCTACCGACCGCGCTTTCGCCGCGGCGGGTGAGATCGAGCGACCCCAAAAGGGCCCTTTTCCCTTCTGTACGAATACGATAAAACTGTTATTATGTCGCATTCACCCAGGCTGGAAGGGGAGGTCTGATGCCGATGATGATTAGGCGCTTCAAGTAATGGCTGCGCGTAAAAAGAGTCACGAAACTCCGAAAGCGGTCGAGCCGCTGATTCTGGACACGATGTCGCATCTGCTCTTGGAGCGACGCAGGAGTCTGCTCACGGTGGAGGCGTACGCTCGCGACCTTCAAGAATTCGGCGCTTACCTCGCACGACTGCCGGCGTCGCAATCCCCGATCGGCAAGCTCTATCCCCAACTGCGCAAGGTCACGACGTCTGATGTCCGCCGTTACGTCATGGACCTTTCATCCAAAAAAGACTATAGCGCTGTCACAATTCGTAGGAAGCTTTCCTCCATTAAGGCTCTCTATAAGTACTTGGTCCTCGCTGGCATCCGCACCGACAACCCAGCTTCGCCCGTGTCTGGCCCCACGATAGAGAAAAAGCTGCCAAAACAATTAGACACTGCGAAGGTAGAGAAACTCCTGCGAACGATGGTCGCCGGCCGGACTGAAACGCAGAGGCTGCGTGATATTGCGATAATGGAGCTCTTTTATGCTTCAGGTATCCGGCGAGCCGAGATCGTCAACATAAGCCTTCGCGACCTCGATCTGCGGGGCCGTGTGATCTTAATTCACGGAAAAGGCAAGAAAGAACGCCAAGTGGTCTTTAATAAGACCGCCGCAAACGCTATCGAAGCCTACCTGCGGGTACGGCCACGCAGCGGCGACGAAGCTCTCTTCCTTGGGCGCGGCGGAAAACGGCTGACGCCGAAGCACGTTTGGCGGATATTTCGGGATATCTACGCTGTCAGCGGAATCAAGGATCATGCCAGTCCGCACACCTTGCGACATTCCTTCGCAACCCATCTCGCGGAAAATGGAGTGGACTTGGAAACGATAAGAGAGCTACTAGGTCACGAAAGTCTGGCCACAACAGGCGTCTACCTCAAGCTGTCGATGGCGCACAAGCGCCGCGCGTACGACGAAGCGCACCCGCGAGATCGAATGAAGGACCGCTAAGTAGCTCTTCTTCTGCTAGACGCCCAATAGGCCGACTGACGTCTTCTGGTCGATGTCCTGAAGGTCATGAGTGCCCACTGCTCCTTCCGGCGAAACGGCGAGTTCCTAGCTTTGGTCCGCGACCCAACTCCTCGTCAACATCAGCCAGAATGCTAGGCCGGCGAACGCGCCGTAGCCGCGAAAGGCGCGTGTAATGGAACGGTCGGAGGCGCGGCGTTTCCCACTCAGCCGCAAATACGCCGGGCGCGTCGAGGAATCCAAAATCAGCCGGTGATAGCGCCCCAGGAGCATCATGACGTGCGCGCAGGCGTATGGCCCGACGCCCGGCAGCTCCATGAGCTTCTTCTCCGCCTCCGCATCCGGCAATCCGAATTCGGGCCGGAGTAACTCGAGATTCAACGACCCGGCCGCGACGTGGGCGGCGATCGTCCTGAGGTACGCGCCGCGATAACCCGCGCGAGCTGCGTCGCGGTAGAATCTCGCCGGCGCCCGAGCCATCACGCCAGGTTCGGGGAAGGCACCCTCGCCGAGCTGCTCGACCAGCGCGGTAACCATGCGCACCGTACCCGACCACGCGCAGTTCGTCGTGCAGATCGTTTTCACAACGTCCTCAAAGGCTGTAGGGGACGCCAGCATTCGCCCTGCGCCTTTCGCCGCCCACGATAGATCCGGATCGTTTTCGATCGCCGCATAAAAGGGGGCAAAATCTTCATCCAGCCGAAACATGCGGCGCACGATCGTATTCAGTTCCACTTTGGCGGATGCGCTTAGGCGGGCGGTGCTTTGCACGAGCAGCTCGCCATTCGCCGGCAGCGCGGCCACGACGCGCACGCAATTATTCAGCCGCAGCCGCAGGCGGTAGTACGAATTGTCCGCCGGAATCTGTGCGGGCGGCAGCTCCGCGCATCCGTGGGAACGCAGCGTGCGTATGAAATCGATCGGTTCTCCACCCGCGCCGCGCAGCGGCAGCCGCAGAACCGTTTTAGCTGACGTAACTGACGTTTACCGGGAAACCTGCTTCTTCCGCACTGCGCAGAATTGACAACAATTCATCGAGTTCATCTTCGATCGCCACGATTTCGGTGGCGCTCACGCCCACGGGCTCTGCCTGTTCCCAGAGAATCCGGCGCGCAGTTTGCAACGCAGCTCGAAAACGCTGCGGCGTTGACTCGAGCACGGGCCAGTCGTCGAGCGTAGCCGGAGGAACCACGCGCCACCCGAGTCCCGATTGCGGATCGTCTTCCTCGTCGAAGAAGGCGTGCGGAATCGCTGCCAGCATGTTGAGCGCCTCCCGCTCGTGCGCGTGCAAACGCAAACCTGCGCCGGTAAGCTTCACGATGTAACGAAAAAACGAAGCGTTTCCGACCGTATAGGCTCCTGCCGGCGACGTGACGCTGATGTGCATGCTGTCGAGTTCGCTGCCCGTGTAATCCATCTCTTAGGGCAGCACTTTGACGAGCGACTCGACGGAGTCTGCACTCTTGCGCAACGCCGCTTGCTCTTCCGCAGTCAGTTTGATCTCGATGACTTTCTCCAAGCCTTTTTCACCCAGTTGGCACGGCACGCCGATAAACAGACCCGTGATGCCGTATTCGCCTTGCAGGTAGGCAGCGCAGGGCAAGATCTTGTGCTTGTCCTTGAGGATCGCTTCCACCATCTCCATGATCGATCTGCCCGGCGCGTAGTAAGCGCTGCCCGCTTTAAGCAGATTGACGATTTCTCCGCCGCCTTTCGCCGTCCGCTCGACAAGCCGGTCGATGGTCGGCTTATCCAAGAGTTCCGTGATCGGAATGCCGGCCACGGTGCTATAACGGGGCAGTGGAACCATTTGGTCGCCGTGGCCCCCCAAGACGAAGGCGTGCACGTTCTCGATGCTCACGCCCAGTTCCATAGCAACGAACGTGCAGAAACGCGCCGAATCGAGCACTCCCGCCATTCCCAGAACGCGCTCGCGGGGAAACCCACTGACACGGCGCGCCACCTCGCACATCGCGTCGAGCGGATTGGTTACCACGATAAGTATGCAGTTCGGCGATCGCTTGACCGCCTGTTCGGTGGCCGCGCCCACGATTTCGGCGTTCGCGCGCACCAAGTCGTCGCGGCTCATGCCCGGTTTTCTTGGAAAGCCTGCGGTAATGACGACGATATCGGAGCCGGCGGTCGGTTCGTAGTCATTGCTGCCGAGAATGCTGACATCGCTTCTCTCGACGGGCATCGACTGGAGCAGATCGAGAGCCTTCCCTTGCGGGACGCCCTCAACGATGTCCACGAGCACGATGTCCGCGAGTTCCTCGGCCGCCAGCCAATGGGCGGCGGTGGCGCCGACGTTTCCGGCACCTACAATCGTCACCTTATTTCGCACGGTGGTCTTTTCAGTAAAACCTGCTATACTCCGCTTCGATGTATTATGCGAAAGCGGCTACATGATTGAGGCCGCGCTTTACAATCAGTGTGTTCGCTGCGGCCTTTGCCTGCCGACCTGTCCGACCTATATCGAAACGCTGACCGAAACGTCAGGCCCGCGCGGGCGCATCAGTCTGATCAAGGCTGTCGCTGAAGGACAACTCGATGTGCTTTCGCCGGGATTCGTACATCAGATGTCGGAGTGCTTGGATTGCCGCGCCTGCGCCGCGGTCTGTCCGAGCGGGGTGCAGTACGGGACGCTGGTCGAAAGCGCACGCGCACGGATCGAGCAAGCGCGTTCGCCGAAACGTGGCCTCTTCTCGCGCCTGGGCCGCTGGTTTACGATAAAGGCGCTCTTTGGAAATCTCGCGCTCATGCGCTTTGCCGCCACGCTGCTTCGATTTTATCAGCACACCGGCTTGCAGAGCGCCGTGCGCGCCATCGGAATTCTACGCGTGCTGCATCTCGACGAAGCCGAAACTTTTGCGCCGCGCATCTCTTCGCGCTACTTCATTCCGCGCGATCAAACATTCGCAGTGACGGCCGCGCGTTTCAAAGTGATGCTGCATGTCGGTTGCGTCATGCATGTGGCCTTTGCGGAAGTGCACGAGGCAACGGTTCGCGTCTTGCGGCGGAATGGTTGCACCGTCATCGTGCCCGCTCGGCAAGGCTGTTGCGGCGCCATTGCGGTTCATGCCGGTGAGCCTGCCTTCGCGGAGGAGCTCGCGAAGCGTAACATCGTTGCGTTCGAAGGGTCCGGCGCGGATTATTACATCATCAACGCAGCGGGCTGCGGTTCCACGCTGAAAGAATATCGCGAGCTCCTGTCAGGGGATCCGCGCTGGTCCGATCGCGCTGAAAGGTTCTCGTCGCGCGTGCGCGACGTGCTCGAGTTCCTGGACGAGCTCGGGATCGATCCGCGTTTGGGTTCGCTCAACGAGGTCGTGACCTATCAAGAGCCCTGCCACCTCGTCCACGCGCAACGCATCGCGGCTGCGCCGCGCCGCCTCCTGGCGAAGATCCCCGGCCTGCAGTTGCGCGAGATGAACGAAAGTTCTGTCTGCTGCGGAAGCGCGGGCGTCTACAACTTGACGGAGCCGGAGATGTCGCGGCGGCTGCGTGATCGCAAGGTTGCTCATATCATGGAGACCCGCGCGCACGTCGTCGCGACCGCCAATCCGGGCTGCGCGATGCAAGTGGCCGCGGGCTTAAGGCAAGCTGGCGGGAATGCCAAGGTCAGGCACGTCGTCGAACTGCTCGACGACGCTTACCGGAGCTACAGCGAAGGAACGAGCTGGTCGCGGTCTTCGAGCGCCGCTTCTATTGAAGGATAAATCGCAAGGACGCCCATCAGTCCGGTAATCGTAAAGAGTCTCGCGATCGGACCGGCTGAGATGATCACCCGCAGCCTGCCATCATGTTCCAGTGCACGTTTGTGTGCGCCGATCAACGCGCCGAGTCCGCTCGAATCAAGAAACTCCAACTGCGAAAGGTCAACGACGATATCGTGTTTGCCTTCGTCGGCTGCGTCCAGCAGAGCAGCGCGCAGCGAAGGAGCTGTTTCGAAATCCAGACTCCCTTTCAGGCGATAAACGATTGCATCGCCGTCGTGTTCCGGTTTAATCTCCACCGAGAGTGGTTCGTGCGCCATGAGGCGCGCCTTCTCGCACCTTACGAGAATTGCCTTGCTTATGACACCGCCGCGGTGCGCTCGACGAACGCATCGGTCGTGTCGTCCCAGCGCCAATGCCGGGCAGACGTTAGGTGCACGCCGCCAATCCAGCGATCGAGGGGCTGCTGATCAAGCCAATCGGCATCGCCGGCCAGCACGCGACGCCCGAGAACCGTAACGTCGTAACCCTTCTCGAGCACTGCCAGCAACGGCGCCGGCTGTGCGCAAAGGTCGGCGATGACACGATAACATGACGCGTCGCCCATGAATCCGGCTTCTTCTCTCGCTTGCGAGCGGCGGAAGATCTCTTCCGCGGGCGCGGCACCTTGGGCGGCCGCTTCCAAGACATGTTTTTGCGAGCGCGACAGTCCGTTGTGCGTGGCCGGATATTCCTCGCACAGGCGCCGGAAGGCATCATGCAAGAAAGGTAGGCCCGCAAAACGTTCCGCGGCAGCTGACCGCAATGGTCCGGGCTCGGCGCCCGTAAGTGCGGTCCAAGCGCGAGCCGCACTATCCGAGGTGGCCGACGTGACGAACCGGCGCTTCCCGAGCAACGACATCAACTCGTCTACGACGAGCGTGCCCAGATACTGGTCCGATTGCACGAGCTGCACGCTTCCGGCGCCCATGCCCATCTCGCGCAGCACGGTCAGGATTTGCAATAAGTGCAGCTGATCGAAGAGATCGTGTTCGAACCAGAGTACGACTTCGTCGAATTCACGCGCGCGGCGCAGAATCGCGTCGCGCTTTTCAAAGTCCCGATGGATCTTTATCGGGTTGCCATAGCCGCGGTCGCAGAGAAACTGCGCGCGCACACGACTGAGTTCTTCGAGCGAGAGGCCTGCGGGAACCGGGCCTTCGTGCAGAACGTCGCGCCAAGCCAAATGCGTGCCGAGCAGTCCGGCCTTTTTCCAGACGTAAAGAACCGAGTCGCCGTTCGTAACGTGGAGACTGTTCGTGCTCACGTGCTTTCCTGTCGTGCTGGGGCGGATGGATTCGAACCATCGCATGGCGGATTCAAAGCCCGCTGCCTTACCGCTTGGCT
>CAAGKR010344176.1_pt1 | contig 24696 bp, 25 predicted proteins | sample 2556971 | NCBI WGS metagenome assembly CAAGKR01 (sample SAMEA5207829, study PRJEB30636) | soil metagenome | biome: forest; feature: boreal; material: soil | place: USA | collected 2011-09 | depth 1 m | reverse complement strand
GTCATCCTCTATTGGAAAGAAAGTCGAGCGACCCGTCGGCCATCATCGACTCGCGCAATCCTTGCGAGTTGACGACGACGCCTGCCGGTACGATGAGATAGATCGCTTCGGCGAGCTTCTGAATTTTGCCGTCGATCGTGTAGGTAACGCCGGACGTGAAATCAACGACTCGCTGGAGCAGCGAGCGATCGGCGTTCTGCAGATTGACGATCACGACTTGGCGATTGCGCAAGGCGTCCGCAATCTCGGTTACGTCGCCGAACGCGCGCGGCGCGTAGACGCTGACTTCCGTGCCTCCGCGACGGGAAACGCCGCTCAGCGGCACGACGTTGCGCGAACCTTCCTCTGCGTAAAGATCGTCTTCCTCATCGCTCATCGAAAAGAATGAGCCGATCTTGGTAAACATGCTCATGTCCGCCTCACTTTGATCGAAGGTTCGACAGGCTGACCACTAGACCCGCGAAGGCGCCGGCCGCAGTCCGAAGAGGGCGCTCCCCAGCCGAAGCATGGTCGAACCGGCGCGCAAGGCCTCCCGCCAGTCATCCGACATTCCGAGCGAAAGCGTCGTTCCACCGACAAGCCCGAAGACGCTCGCCGCGAGCTCAAACGCGCGCGCGGTCTCGCCGCGCGAAGCGCCCAGCGGCCCGATCGCCATGATGCCGTCAAGAAAAAGGCTTGGCTCGCGCCGCAGCGCCTCGGCCAGTGTGGGCACGTCCTGGGGCCGCACGCCGAAGCGTTCGGAAGGCGAGATGTTCAGCTGGATCAGCACCGCAAGCCGCTTGCCGATTGCGCCGGCCGCTTTTGCCAGCGCTTGGCCCGCTTCGAGCCGGTCCACACTCTGCACCACGTCGAACGTCTCGACAATAGCCTTGGCTTTATTGCTCTGAACATGGCCGATGAAGTGCTTTGTGAATGGGCCGGTCACTGCGGCGAATTTTGGCTTGGCCTCTTGCACATAGTTTTCGCCGACGTCGGTCATACCGGCGGCCAGCGCCTCTTCTATCGCTGCGGCGGGCTGTGCTTTCGTCACCGCGACCATCCGAACGTGGGCCGGAATCTGGGCGCGTAATTGTGCGTAACGCTCAGTAACGCCCACTACGCTGCTTCCGTACGCTTCGGCTTACGCAAACAAGAATACAAGCCGATCAAGCCGATCACGATCATCGGGAGCGAATAGAGCTGCCCGCCGGTGATGCCATGCCAGGAAAAGTCGGCTTGCCGCCAGATCTCGGCGATCGAACGCGTGACGCCGTATAGCGTGAACCAACTCCACGCGACGACGCCATCGGGCGGGCGGCGCTTGTAGATGAAAAGCAGGATGGGTACGGTCAGCGCATCGAGCACTGCTTCGTAGAGCTGCGATGGATGACGGTAGAGCGGACCTAAATCTGCCGTGCTCCCCGGAACCATGCACCATGGGCGATCTGGTTTGCAGACGTCCCCCCAGAGTTCGTCGTTGATGAAATTGACGAAACGCGTGAGCGTAATGCCGACCGGTAAGAGCACGACGAGCTCATCGCCTATTACATTGAATGCCAGGCCCGGATGTTTGCGCAGGAAGAAAAGGAGCCCGATGATGGCCCCGATCATTGCACCATGGAAAGCCATTCCGCCGTTCCACACCGCGATGAAACTGATCGGGTTGCTTAGATAAGACGAAAGGTCGTGTTTGCTGATGATGTCGTTGACGACGAAGAACGTGCGGCCGCCGACCAACACTCCGATCAAAGCGTACACCAAGAAGTCTTGAATCTGCTCGCGCGTTAAACCCAGGCGCCGCATGCCTGCCGACCGGCTCATCCACAAATAGACGGCTACGAATCCAACCAAGTACGATATGCCGTACCAATGAATGTTGAACCGCCATAGATGAATGGCTATCGGGTCGATATTGGGATACGTGAACCAATGATTCAAGAGACGTCCTGTCAAAAGAAGCTCGCGTGACTCCGCACCTCAGCGCCGGGATTGCGTTCCTGGCGGGCCTCGTTTCCTTCGTTTCGCCTTGCGTCCTTCCACTGGTTCCGGCATATCTCTCTTTTCTGACCGGTTCGAGCTTGGAAGAATTGCAAGGCGATCTCGCCGCACCCGCGCGCGCGCGCGTGATCGCGCATGCGGTCGCGTTTATCATCGGCTTCACTATCGTTTTCGTTGCGCTCGGCGCATCCGCGAGCGCGATCGGCGGCCTGCTCAAAGCAAATCGCCATCTCATCGCGCAGATCGGCGGCGTTATCATCATCGTTTTCGGCCTGCAGATGACCGGCATATTCCGCTTGAAATTCTTGGCGATGGATAAGCGGCTGCATCTGCAGCAGGCAAACCGATCGCTGCTCGGTTCGGGAATCGTCGGATTGGCGTTCGCGGCGGGCTGGTCGCCATGCATTGGACCGATCCTGGCGACGATTCTCGCACTCGCATCGCAAGCCGGCGGCGTCCGCGAAGGAGCCTGGCTTCTGTTTATTTATTCGATGGGTTTAGCGTTGCCGTTCCTGGTGATGGCGATCGCCATCGGCGCGGTGCTCCCTACGCTCAATCGCGTCAAGCGCTTTCTCCCCGCTGTTGAAATTGCCGCCGGCGTCTTCATGATCGCCGTCGGGGTCGTATTGGTTACCGACTCTTTCCTGCGCGTCCAAGGATATTTGGCTCCCTTTGTACCGACACCGAAAATCTGACACGCTCCAGCTCTTCGCAGTCGCGGCGTTCGTCGTGGCGGCCGATCAGCTGAGCAAGCAGTACATCGCAGCCCATTGTACACCCGGCCCCCCCTCCTGCCTGACCGTCATTCCGAACGTGCTGCGCTGGACGTACGAGCAAAACCAGCACGGTGCTTTCGGACTCTTCGGGGATTCGCCGGCTTTGCTGATTGCGATGGCCGCACTGGTGCTGGCGATCTTTTGGTTCTCGTTTCGCGAGCAAGCCAAACACTCGTTGGTGGTGCGCATCGCCTTCGGGATGATTTTGGGCGGCGCCATCGGGAACATCATCGACCGCCTGCACTATCGCTTCGTGATCGACTTCATCGACTTTTACAAGATCTGGCCAAACATCTTCGACGTGGCCGACACATGCATCACGGCCGGCGTGATTCTTCTCATCCTCGCAAGCCTTGCGACTCACCGCCGCGCCTGACGACGCCGGCAAGCGTGCCGATCTCGTCGTCGCGCACCGCGCCGGCATCTCCCGTTCGCTCGTAGCGCAAGCTGCGGGCCGCGGCGCCCTGCGCGTGAACGGCCTTGCCGTAAAAGGCAGCCACGTGTTGCGTGCAGGCGACACGATCGAATGCGAAATTCAAGAGCGTGCACCGCTGATCGTCGAGCCCGAAGCGATCGACATTCCGATCGTCTATGAAGACGAAGACGTCATCGTCATCGACAAACCCGCCGGCATGGTCACACATCCCGCGCACGGCGCGATCAGCGGAACGGTGGTGAATGCGATCCTCGGGCACGTCGGATCGCTGCCCGGAGATGCATTGCGGCCGGGATTGGTGCACCGCCTCGATCGCGACACGTCGGGGTTACTGCTCGTTGCCAAGAACCCTGAGGCGCTGAGTTTTCTGGCTAAGGGCATGAAAGCGCGGCATATCGCGCGCGAATACCTCGGGCTCGTGACCGGCATTCCGGCTCAGCCGAAGGGCACGATCGACGGCGCGATCGGCCGCGACCCGCACAATCGTTTGAGATACGCAATCACGGTCGACGGCAAACCCGCTATCACGCACTATGAGGTGTGCGAGCGGCTTGCAAAAGCAGCGGAACTGACCTTTCGCCTGGAAACCGGACGCACGCACCAGATTCGCGTGCATATGGCGACCTTCGGCCATCCGCTGATCAACGATCCGGTCTACGGCCGCACCGAGCCACGTTTCGAACTTCCGGGCCAAGCGCTGCACGCATGGCGCCTTGGATTCTTGCACCCCCGCACGCGCGAAAAGATGACATTCGAAACAACTCCGCCGCCCGAGTACCTCGCAGCGAAAAACATACTCTCCTCATCGTGAGTCTCTTTTCATTAACCAAGACCGACGGCAGCGCACGCCGCGGAACCCTGCGCTTAACGCACGGAATCGTCGAAACGCCGGCGTTCATGCCCGTAGGAACGGGTGCGACGGTTAAAGGGTTGACTCCGGACGAACTGCGCAGCGCACACGCGCAGATCATTCTGGCCAACACGTATCATCTGTGGCTGCGTCCCGGCCTGGATCTGCTGATCGAAGCCGGCGGGCTGCACCACTTTATGCAATGGAACGGTCCGATTCTCACCGACAGCGGCGGCTTCCAAGTCTTCAGCCTGCAAGCTCGCCGCGAACTGGACGATGACGGCGTGACGTTTGCTTCGCACCTCGACGGAAGCCGGCATCGTTTCACACCGGAAAGCGTGATCGCATTTCAGGAAGCCATCGGGGTCGACATCGCGATGGTCCTCGACGTGTGCGTGCAGCTGCCCGCCGATCCCCAGACCATCGAGCAGGCGATCCGCCTCACGACCGAGTGGGCCAAACGCAGCGCCGGTGCTCGCACGCGCCATGAAACCGCCGTGTTCGCGATCATGCAAGGCGGAGTCGATCCGAGAGCTCGCGAGCTGAGCTCGCGCGCGATTGTCGAGCTGGATTTTCCGGGCTACGCCATCGGCGGGCTTTCGGTCGGCGAGTCGCGTGAGGAGATGCATCGGCTGGCGCGCTTTTCGGCCGCGCTGCTGCCCGCGGAGAAACCGCGCTATCTCATGGGCGTCGGAACCGTGCGCGATATTCTTATGGCTGTGGATTGTGGCCTGGACATGTTCGACTGCGTCTATCCAACGCGTTGTGGCCGCAACGGACGCGCGATGACGCGCAGCGGCGAATTCGCAATTCGCAACGCCGCCTACGTCCGCGATTTCTCGCCGCTCGATCCGAGCTGCGGCTGTTTCGTCTGCACGACCTTCACGCGCGCCTACCTCGCGCATCTCTTCCGGTCCAACGAGATGCTCGGCCCGCGTTTGCTTTCGTATCACAACGTGTATCTGCTCAACGATCTCATGCGCGACGCGCGGACCGCCATCGAAGAAGGGAGTTGGCAAAAGTTTCGCGATAGGGTTCTGCTCACATGAAGACGCCCGCGATCTTTTTCGGCCACGGCAATCCCATGAACGCGCTTGCAAACAACGCGTACACGCAAGCCTGGAGCAAGATCGGATCGGAGCTTCCGCGCCCGAAAGCGGTCGTTTCAATCTCCGCGCACTGGTACGTGCCGTACACCGGCGTTACCGCGCTGAGCGCTCCGCGCACGATCCACGACTTCGGCGGCTTTCCGCACGAGCTCTTTGAGTTCCAATATCCCGCACCCGGCGAGCCGGAGATCGCGGCGCGCGTTCGCGATCTTCTCGCACCCTTCGACGTCGCGATGGACCGGCAGTGGGGGCTCGATCACGGCACGTGGTCGGTTCTCTGCCACGTCTTTCCGCAGGCGGATATCCCCGTCGTCCAGCTGAGCATCGACGAAACGCAGCCGCCCGCATTTCATTACGAGGCGGGAAAACTGCTGGCGCCGCTGCGCGACGAAAATGTGCTCGTGATAGGCAGCGGCAACGTCGTGCATAATCTGCACGCGTACGCTTGGGGGCGCCATCCTGCAGAACCGTTCGATTGGGCCGTGCGCTTCGAGCAGCGCGTGCGCGAGCTGTTGATCGCTGATAATATGGCGCCACTCGTCGACTACGAGTCGCTCGGGCGGGATGCGCTGCTCTCCGTGCCGACGCCGGATCATTATCTGCCGCTGCTTTACGTTGCCGGTATGCGCGACGCGGCCGATGCCGTTTCGTTTCCGGCCGCGGGCATGGACGGCGGCTCGATTTCCATGCTCTCGGTTCACTTCGGTTGAGGAGGTACAAGACGCACATGCGCACGTTTGTTTTTGTATGCCTGGCCGCAGCAGCATTGGCCGGCTGTTCGCAATTCGGAACGTCCAAGAATGCGACGCCGGCATCCACGTCGGCTTATAAAAACGGCCGAGCGATTTTCCTTACCGGCAAGGACGCTGCCGGTTTCCGCGTATTGGCGGAGCGCCCGCCGCTGCGAACCTCATGCGCTGCGTGCCACGGGCGCAACGGCGCCGGCGGCGTGCATTTGCCCGGCGGCGCGGTCAGCGCAGACTTGCGGTACAAAGCGCTCGTCGTCGATCAGAAGCATCCTTACACGCTCACTTCTTTGGAGCGTGCTATTTCGACGGGCATCGATAACGCAGGGAATCCGCTCGACCCGGTTATGCCGCACTGGAGAATGACCGGCCGCGACCTGCATGACGTTGCGGAGTACGTACTGACGCTAAAGTGATCTGACGATCGCGGCGCAGGGCGCGCATAGCGTCGGATGCTGCGGATCGCTGCCGAGCTGCAGATACTTCCAGCAGCGTTTGCATTTTGAGCCCTTGGCACGTTGTAAGTGAACGTGCCGTTCCTCACCCTTCGATTCGATGCGTTCGACATTCGAAACGACGAGTGCCTCGCGCAGTCCGTCGCCAAGCGCCTGCGCGTCGTGCAGCAGTGCAGCGGGCACGACAACGCTGACTGCATCGGTCTCGAAATCGCGCGGCGACTCGTTGGCCGCCACCTGCTGGCGCAGCTCTTTGAGCAGCTCCCACAACGCGATGGGTTTTTCACCGGCTGGATGACCGGCTTTGGGCGAGAGATCGAAGACACTCTGCCGCTCGCCGCGCAAGACGTCCGGAAGTGCTTGCCATGCTTCTTCCGCGGTGAATGAGAGCAGCGGCGCCACAATCGCCAGCATCTGCGTGAGGATATGAAGGATCGCGGTTTGTGCGCTGCGCCGGCGCGGCGCATCGACTGCACTCGAATACAGCCTATCCTTCAACGCGTCGAGATAGAAACTGGACAGATCCTCGCCTTCAAAGCGCACGATCTCCAGGAACGCGCCGTGCAAATCGTATCCGCGCAGCAATTCGCGAACGCGGCCAACCCAGCGATCGGTCAGCTCGCACGCCAAGGCGTCAAATTTTTCCATCCGTTCGCGCGGCACGAGCGCATCAATCGTCATATCATCGAGGTTGCTCACCATGAATCGCAAGCGGTTGCGAATGTTACGATAAACTCGGCTGACCTGTTCGATGACGTTGGGGCCAAAACGCACGTCATCCACGAACTCGACTGAAGCCGCCCAGAGGCGGAGTACGTCGGCGCCCCACTGCTGCATGGCCTGGCGCGCGTCGATGCCGGTGCCCAGCGATTTGCTCATCGGCCGGCCGCGCTCATCGTTGACCCAGCCGTTTTTGACGACGTGCCTGTAGGGCGCGGCGTCCTTCAGGGCGGTAGCGGTTACGATCGAACTGCGAAACCACCCGCGATACTGATCTCCGCCTTCGACGACCAGATCCGACGGCCACGGCAATCCGTTCTTGCCGAGCACCGCCAGATGCGTGACGCCGGACTCGAACCAAATGTCGACGATGTTTTTTTCTTTATCAAAAGTCGTCTCGCGGCACTTCGGACAAGCGAAGTTCTCGGGAAGAAATGTTTCCACCGGATCCTGCCACCATGCATTGGCACCGCGCTCACGAAAACGTTGCGCGGCAATTCGCGCTACTCGCGGGTCCAGAATCGATTCGCCGCACGCCGTGCAGGTGACCGCAGGGATGGGCGTTCCCCATGCGCGCTGGCGGGAGATGCACCATTCGGGGTGGGTTTCCAGCATCTGCGCGATGCGCTCTTCTCCCCAGGCGGGCGTCCATCGCACCTGGCGAATGTTTTCGATCGTGCGCGCGCGCAAACGGTTTTGATCCATCGCAATGAACCATTGCGCCGTCGCCCGGAAAACCACGGGGTTATGGCAGCGCCAGCAATGCGGATAGCTGTGTTCGAAGTCGAACGCATCCCAAAGCGCGCCGCCGGCGCGCAGATCCTCGACGATCTTCGGGTTGGCTTTCCAAATGTGCAGGTCGGCGTACGGTCCGGCCTCGGCAGTAAAAATGCCGCGCGAATCGACGGGATTGGAGATCGGCAGATTGTATTTCACCCCGGTTTCAAAGTCATCGGCGCCGTGTCCCGGTGCGGTGTGCACCGCGCCGGTGCCGGTTTCCATGTCGACGTAATCGGCCAGCACGATCGGCACAGCGCGTTCCATGAAGGGATGGCGAACCGCAAGCCCTTCCAACTCGCTGCCTTTTGCGTTGCCGATTTTCTGCGCGGCGCCGAACCTTTCGCCCAACGCCTTTTCCGCCAGCGCTTCCGCAACGATCACCGCCTCGTCGCCCACGCGATACAAGCCGTAATCGGCATCCTCACGCAGCGCGATGGCGGCATTTGCCGGCAGCGTCCACGGCGTCGTCGTCCAGATGAGGATGCTCATTTTTGATGGCCGCCCGGTGGTCGCCATGACATTTAAGATCGCCTCTCGCTGCTCTTCGTCGGCCGTGAAGCGAACGTAGACTGAAGGTGAGACGCGCGGTTTGTACTCAATCTCCGCTTCGGCGAGCGCAGTTTCGTCGTGGATGCACCAGAGCGTCGAACGCAGGCCTTTGTAGATCTGGTTCTTTTCCGCCAAATCCGCTAGCGTCTCGACGATCGTCGCTTCGTAATCCGGATCGATCGTCCGGTAGGGGTGTTGCCAATCCCCGAACGCGCCCATGCGCATGCGATCCGAACGCTGGCGATCGAGCCAGTACAATGCTCGCTCTTTGCACTTCTCACGCAGCTCGATCGGGTCCACGTCGTGAAAATCTTTGATCTTCAGATGCTTGAGCGTCTCGATCTCGATCGGCAACCCGTGCATGTCCCAGCCTGGAACGAACTTCGCCCACTTGCCGTCGAGCAGCGCGATTTTTACGAAGATGTCTTTGAGGACCATGTTGAGGAAATGGCCCATGTGCAGTTCCCCGTTGGCGTATGGCGGCCCGTCGTGCAAGATCCACGGATCGTTGTGCGCATTGCGTTCGAGACGCCGTTCGTACGTGCGCCGTTCTTCCCACCACGCAACGCGATCCGGTTCCCGCTTTGGCAGATCCGCTTTCATCGGAAAACTTGTCTTCGGAAGATTCAGCGTGTCGCGATAGTCGCGCTCGACCACGTCGCTCATGCGGGCGGCCCTTCGGCGATCAATTCGTCGAGAACTTCGAAGTTGCGCATCGCCAAGCGTTCGAGCGGTTTCCGTGCGGCGATCAGATACTCGCGCAGCGTGTCGCGTTGCTCCCACAAACGGTCAATCGCTGCATCGATCGCCTCCGGTGAAGGCTTCGGCTCGGACGATTCGAGCGAGCAGAGCGGCGGCAGCGGATAGGCGAGGTCGACGCAAAACGACGTCACTTTTGGATCATACGGAATGGCCAAGAACGGTACGCCGTGGCGGGCAGCCAGAATCAGCGCGTGCAACCGCATCCCAATCAATACTTTCGCGCGGCGGATGATGTTGGTTGCGCGCGCAAGCGAAGCTTCGGGCAGCAAGACCGGCGCCGTGCGGCATTTGCGAATGACCATCGTGGAGACTTCTGCGTCGGATGCGCCGCCCAGCGGCAGAAATGCCACGCGCAAATCATGCTGTTCGCTCAGCCGGTCGACCGCGCGCGCCATTAGATCGATGCGTTCCTTCATGCCGTTGGCTTTGCGCACGCTGACTATCGCGAACGGATCGCTTTGCGGACCCAGTCCTTCGGCCGAAAGATCGATGAGCTCTTCGGCCGCATCGAACAGAAATGCCGGATCCGCGGTGCGTTCGACGCGCACGGATGGAAGCAGTGAACTCAGCAGCGCCTGCGACCGATCGTCGCGCACGGTCGCGCCCGCGATGCCCTTGCACGTTTCGCGCACAACGGTTCTCCCCCAAAAATCCAGCGGTCCGATCGACTGCGCGAAGATTATAGTCTTCCGTCCGGCGCGCACGGCTCCGCGAATGATGCCGGTGTAGTAAATCAGGCTGCGCAGGCTCGTCGCATTCTGCAATAATCCGCCGCCGCCGGAAAGCACGACGTCGGCCCGTTCGATCGCGCTGCGTATCGCTTTGGAATCCCAGCGTGGCGTAGCATCGACGCGCAGCTCATGCGCGGTGATCTCCGGCTTGGCGCTCAGTACGTCGATCTGGACGTACGGATGGCGCGTGCGCAGCTGCGAAACGATTACCTGGAGCAGTGCTTCATCGCCGAAGTTGCCGAAGCCGTAGTATCCGCTCAATAACAACCGCACGAGCGTTAGCGGCGGAATGCAAACGCGCGATAGATGAGGATGGCGATGATCCCGACGATCGCGCCGATGACGAATCCGTAAAAGACTCGGAGCACCGAAATAAGCAGCTCGGTGTGCAGGTGCGAAAACGTATCGATGATGTCGCCCAAGCCGAGGCCGATCGCCAGCGTCAGCAGCATGCCGAGCCAGCGGCGGTGAGGAACGCGCAGCGCCGGCAGCAGCATGAGGCTCGGAAAGCCGATCAGGAACTCCTTGAACCGCGGCCGCACGCTCAACAATGAGGTCAGGTGGTGGCGCAATACAAGCTCGAACGACGACGGCGAGATGTCGCTCTGGTTGCCGCTGCGCAAGAGCACGAGCGCGCCCGCGCCGAGGACGACCGCCGCCGCTATCAGTTGATAGATTCGGACCGGCTCCGCAAAAGTTTCGCGCGCGCGGCGTGCTTGTGTGTCAAAACGATCGGTAAAGAGGTAGAGCGCGAGCGCGATCAGCGGGGGCAGCGCGATCAGCAGTTTGACGCCGCGGAACGGTTCGACTTCTTCCATGACAAGCGGCGAGCTCATGATGCCGACGACAACGAGCGCGCCGAGCAGCGCGACGCCCGTTGCGATCAGCGTCCAACCCAAACTGCGGCGAATCTGCGGGCCGGTGCTCGCCGCAGGCGGCTGCAGAAAAGCGCGGCTAAGCGCGCTGAAAGCGGCGGCCGCAAAGAGCAGTGCGCCCGCCAGCGCGATCATGGAGCGTGCGAGCACATCGTGGTGTGATGCGAGTCCGCCGACATAAAGCAGCACGGTCGCACCGTAAGCAAGAACCGCCCAGAGGGGGCGGTACCATCCGTAGAAACCCAAGAGCAGCAGAAAAATCGAGGGCACGGCCAGCGCGGCTATGCCGACCAGGATGCGACTATTGCCGCGATAGAGCGGAATCGGTGCGGCCCGCCCGAGCTTGAAGCCTCGCGCTTGCAGATCGCTTGCAAGCTCGCTCACCATCTCGACATTGGTCTTTTCGATCGAGAGGCCGTTGTATTGATGCGCGAACGGCCGAAGATATACGACGCGGATGTTGCGTTCGCGTACGCCAAGTTCGTAGCGTGCAACGATCTCCGGCAGGCTCAATTTGTCGAGCTCGACCTTATTGATCGCCTCGACGCGCACCGTTCGTCCGGGAATCAGCGCGGCCAGCTCGGCGCTGCCCTTTTGCACTTGGCTCGGATCGGACGTTTCAATTTCGCCGAAGTTCAGCGCGCGGTAGCGCGGCTCGCTGAAGAGTGCCGCCATGTCTTTGACGTGATCGGGAAATCCCATGACCTGATTGCGCAACCCGAAGAAAATGACGGTCGCCAAACGGCTGCCCGCGCGCGCGTAGAGAAACTCGCGCTGAATTTGCGGTAGAGAGAAGCGTTCGTCGTTTTGAAATCGGGGATCGACCAACAGAGCTAAATGATGTGCGAGCTCGACTTGATCGGCGGGAATGCCGAGACCGGTCGAGTTGAAGTAATCGATCTGCGAGCGCAGCGCGATCAGATACGGTCTGGTTGCATGTAAGACGCGTATGCTTTGGGTTTCGAAATGCAGCGGGAGCTGCGCGCGATACCGGGCGTAGGTTGCATCGTCGTAGACCAGCAGGTACACTTCGTCGGCGCGCACTTTGTTCGCGTGCACCAGCGCGAGCAGCATGGGATCCGACACTCCGCCCAGGTGCGCCTGGCCCACAAGGGCCGCACCCGCGATAGCAAGCGCGTTATTCGAACTGCCGACGTTCGCGCCCAGCTCTTCGGTCAGCGCGAGCGACGTCAAACCCGCGCGGCGCAACTCGACCAAGAAATCGCCCGGGTTGTAGTCGTAGGATCGCGCGAGCGAAAGGAAGTCGTTGTAGTCCATTGCGAGCTCGACGCGGCGCGTGGCGTTCTCGATGCGCACGCGCTCGACCGCGACGATCGCGCAAGCCAGCAGGCCAACCAAAAGGACAAACGCCGCAAAGCGCGTTCGCGGGTCGAGACGGTTCACGTTCGGCGCATTCGCGTCAAAAAACAGGAAGGCCCGCCAAAAGCGAGCCCTCACTGTCGTCGCGTATGCGGTTGCCCGCATACCGGGTGTGGGCGACGTTTTCAAGTGCTGCACCGCCGGGGCCCACTACCCGCGCGGGAGAGGATTCACGGTTCCGCGTCTTCGGCATCCCCCCTGCCGTCATCCACAAGAATTTTTCGGCGCGATCACTACGAACGCCACCGCGGGCGCCGCCGTTCGAGGAAGGCCGCCATCCCTTCCTGAGCGTCGTCCGCCAACGCGTTCATCGTCATCACTTCCTTGGCGTAGCCATAGGCGTCACGCTGCTCCAAACCGACCTGCGCGTAGAATGCGTTCTTGCCCAAACCGACGACCATCCGGCTCGACTCGGCAATTTTACTCGCGAGCGCCAAACTTTCGGAACGCAGCTGGTCCGGCGCGACTGCGCGATTGACGAGCCCCCATTCCGCCGCCGTCCGGGCATCGATAAAATCGCCGGTCAGCAGCATCTCCATCGCATGTTTGCGGCCAATCGCGCGCGTGAGCGCCACCATGGGCGTCGTGCAAAAGAGTCCGATGCGCACGCCGGGCGTGGCGAACTTCGCTTCGGTCGACGCGATCGCCAAATCGCAGGCCGCCACGAGCTGACAGCCGGCCGCCGTTGCGATCGTCGCGACCTCGGCAATCACGGGCTGTGGAATGTGCTGGATCGTCTCCATCAGCTCGACGCAGACGTCGAAAATTTCGCGGTACGCAGCGACATCGCGCCCGCGCAGCTCGCGCAGATCGTGTCCCGCGCTAAAAGCCGGGCCTTCGCCGCACAAGATGGCAACGCGCACGTCTGCATCATCACCAATCGCGGTAAAGGCGCGTACGAGCTCGCGCATCACTTCGAGCGAGAGCGCGTTGCGCTTCTCCGGACGGCGCAATGTAACTATCGCGACGCCGTCACCTTGAATCTCAGTGGAAACGATTTCTTTGGCTTGCAGCATAGTTCTATTTGGGCGATGACGGGCTCGAACCGCCGACATCCTCCTTGTAAGGGAGGCGCTCTCCCAGCTGAGCTAATCGCCCCCGATCATCTTACCTTCGAGTTGCAGTTGCGCGGCCCCGTCCCATTCCAGGCGCAGAGTGTGTGAATTCGGCCCGGAGCCATGGATGGCGAGAGGGCCCGAGGAGGCCAAGGGAGCGCTCCGACACGATGTCGCATCGCGACCGGCCCAAGACGGAATGGGACGGGGCCGCGCAACTGCGCGAGCCGGGGACGGGACTTTATGTGTTGGCTATTTTCTTTGAGAGGATCGTGATCGCGGCTTGCAGTTGCGCGTCGTTCGAAGCGTCGCCGAAGCGCGCGTTTTGGTTTTCGATGACCGCAAAATCCGGCTCGATGCCTTTTAAATTGATGTCGCGGTTTTTCGGCGTGAGGTAATGCGCCGTCGTGATTTTTATCGCCGCGCCGTCGGGTAACTGCGTAAGCGATTGCATCACGCCCTTGCCGTACGTTTTCTCGCCGACGAGCACGCCGATCCCGTCGTCTTGCAGAGCGCCTGCGGTGATCTCTGAAGCCGACGCGGTGAAGCGATTGACCAAAATGGTCATCGGTTTGGGTGGCAGCGCATCTTGCGGAGCCTGCACGGTGTAGACGCGCGAGCCGCGCTCTTCGACGGTCAATAGCGGGTCGTTGTTGATGAACCTTGCGCTGATATCGAGCGCCGAGTTGACGTACCCGCCGCCGTTGTTGCGCAGGTCGAGGATGTAGCCGCGCACGCCTTGCGCTTCAAGGCGAGTGAGCGCCATGCCGAACTGATCGGGCGTTTCGCGGCCGAACGTCAGAATTGCAACGTAGCCGATTTTTTCCGGCAGCATCTTGAAAATGACGGTGGGCGGCTGGACGTCCGTGCGGGTGATGGCAAGCGTTCCCAGCGGAGATCCGTCCCGCACGACCTGAAGATGCACGGTCGTGCCCGGCTGGCCACGCAGCAACTTCACCGCGTCCTCTTGCTTGAGTCCTTTGGTCGAAGTGCCGTTAACGCGTACGAAGTCGTCGCCGGAAAGAATGCCGGCGCGATCGGCCGGCGTTCCCGGCACCACGTAATACGCGCGGATATACTTCGTTGCCGGGTCCGGCTCGATCAGGACGCCGATGCCCGAAATCTTTTGCGGGTCGAGGGCCTGATTAAATTTCTGGTATTCGTCCGGTGTGAAGAAGCTCGTGTACTGGTCTCCCAGGGCCTTGGCCATGCCGCCGATGGCGACGTAGGTCAGCACCGTCTCCGATTCGTGCGTGGCGTTCTCGACGCCGGCGATTTCGGCGGCGATTTGCGCCACGTTTTCGCTGCCGCTGGCGTGGGCGCGCATGACGGGCAACGAGACTGCCGCGCCGCGCCGCGCGACCTCGGCGGCCAGCGCTTTGCGCGCGCCGTCGAGCACGCTCTGCAGGTCAACCCTTGAATAGAAGGTCGTCGTCAGCAGCTCGTAGCTCTGGAGCAGGTCGCCCGAGGCAAGTCCCTGCGGGGCGGCCGCCAGGGCGGCCGGTAGTGCGCAAAGGATGGCTGCGACAAAAGCCGCGCGCCGTAAAAGCCCGTGTGCCATGTACATCCTAACGTTCGCCGGCCCAGGAGCGTTTGCATGGCCTGCGACGCTGCAACGCTGCGGCGCCGAAGTAAGGTTATCGTAACGTGGCTACAATCCAGCGCGTTGAAAGCCAGATCGCCCGGGTAGAAGGCTTCACCGCGGTCTTTTTGACCGAAGATAGGCGTGACCTCAGGGGCGACCGCACCGGGATTCCCGGCTACTCTAACCGGTTCGCGAAGAAAGCCCCCGGCCGCATGACGGTCGAGGGCTGGAAGCAGCGCCGCTTTCGCGCGATCTACCCGGGTTTTGACGCGGACGTTTTGATGGCCAACGGCGAACCGGCGCGCGGAAACACGTTCCTGGAAACGGTTCGCAGCTCGTATCGCTGCTAAGGCGCAAACAAATTTGGACGGGGAGGCGAATGCAAATTTCTGGAAGAGTCGGGCACTAGTCCCAAGTCGACGGATTGAGGAATTTTGGATCCCCGCACGAGTAGACGAAAACGCCGTTTGTTACCGTAAAACGGCAGGCGCCGGCCCGCAGATACGGCAGCTACGTCGCGCTCAATCGCGCCTTGCTGATCTATTCCGCCCTCACAAACCTGCTGCTCGCCTTGGCTCGCCATTGGCTGGTCGCGCGCGTCGAGAAGCCAGCGCCGTGGCGGCAGCACATTCCCTACGACGCGACGAGGCCAGACCAGATCTTCGAGATCTTCTGCGCGCCGATCCGTTCGCGCATCCTGCTCTTCGTAGCTGCGGTCGGGAGCGCGGATCTCGCCACGATCCATCGCGCCTTGAACTTGGGCGCGGCCGCCGCGCAACACGCGGCAGACCGCTGCTAGAAAGAGGGGGTGCCGCGCTCGCGGAAGCAGTGGTTCAGCGTGGTGCATGGCGGCAGGCCAAAGTAGCTGCGGTATTGCCCCATGTCGGCCTCGGCATTCGGATCGTTAAACGCGTCGACGATGCCGATCGTTTGCCCGGCCCCCTTGGTCCCGGACGGCAAATTGTAGGCTTGCGCTACGCCCGTTTACGCAGCATCCTTCCGGGCGTCACGCGAGCCCGCAGCTTCCGGTTTGTACGGCGGTAGGCGCCAACCGGGCGGAGCCGGACAGCCTCGCAGCGGTATGCCGATAAGCCACGCCCACAGCCCCACGAAATTTGCAGCCGTCACGAATTGGCGGAATCCGAAAAATTCCAATCCCGACGACACGAGCAAGATCAAGAGATCTTTTACGCTGTACGTATTGAATGAAAGTTCATCCAAGAGAATCGCCGCGGTGCAAATTGCAAGACCGAGCGCAAAGACGAGTCCCAATAGCACGAACTGGGAGTAGTATGACAAGAATCCCAGGTAAGCCGCGGTAAACCCGAATGCGATTCCGAAGACGACCATGAGCGGTGCAATCCACTCCCCGAGTACTAAGTATGGAAACCCCAACCAGCCCACCAGTCCCATCGACCTGCCGAACATCATCGCGCGGTGAATGGTAACACATTCGGAGACGTGACGATGCCACATCGTGCGCTGGTTCCACAGTTCGCCGAGCGTATCGGGCACTCTGGTCCAGCACACGGTAAAGGGAGTAAACGCCACCCGGTAAGGCTGCCGCCGGCTGCGCATCAGGTGATGCACTCGTAAGGTCATCTCCAGATCTTCCCAGCTGGTGTCCGTTCGGTATCCGCCGGCCTCAATGAGGATTTCTTTGCGGAACATCCCGCACGCACCGGAGACGATGTATAAGGAGTTGAGCGGCGCCCAGCCTAAACGCGATGCCAGAAAAGCGCGTATGTACTCGAGGGCTTGAAATCGCACGATCCACCGGGAACTCAGCCGGAGTTTCACGATTTGCGCGTCCTTAAACACGCATTCGTTCGACACGCCGATCGAAGCGCTGCTCACGACCGTTTTCGGATTCTTTACCATCGGCTCGATCAAGCACTGCAGTGCATCAGGCGAATAGTGTGAATCGCCGTCGCAGCAAAAGACCAACGGATAGCGGGATCCGTTAATGCCGGCATTGAGCGCGTCGCCCTTCCCGCCATTTTCCTTGTCGATAACGCGAAGATTGGGATGGGTTTGGGACTGATAGATGCCGCGCACCGGCCGGGTATTCAAACGGACGCGGTGCGCTTCGGGGAAAGCCTCGAGCGCGTACTGCTTTTTCAAAACATCTAACGTCGCGTCCGTCGATCCATCATTAATTACCAGGACCTCATGCTCGCTGTACTTTTGTTCCAACAGCGAACGGACGGTATCCAATATCCCCTCTTCTTCATTATATGCGGGAACCAGAACGCTAACCGGAATTTCGAACGGCGAGTAGACGTAGCGAATCGGATCTGCCCAGTGCCGTTTAACGAACAGTGGCACCTGTGCGATCGCGAGGAGCGCCGTGCCGATGTAAATGCCATTCATCACCAAGAAATAGGTGAACAGGAGGATTTCGATCTCGAACACGATTGCGGCTTCAACGGGATTGTGGATGCCATGCGAAGCGAGCGGCACCATACTACTAGTTTTCGGTCCGCATCGCGTCCATGCGACGCCACTCAACAGGCGCGCAACGCTCGTCGGCAACCGCTTGCGCGGTCCCATTTTCATCGGCAACAGATTGCCGCAACTCCACGACCGAGCGCTCCATCAGCACCTGCGTGAGGGCGTCACGGGCGTAGCGGTCGGCAACGTCGCGCCGCAAGTCGCCTTCGGTACCTTCGTGCGCGAAGCAGTCCAAGAGCGTCTGAGCCGCACGATAACGCACCCACGCATCGTGATCGCCGAGCAGCGTCATTAAGGTGCTGCGATCTTGTGCATCGCAAATCGGAACCAATGCCCGAATGGCCGCGATGCGCACGAATGCAGCCGGATGGTTGAGGAAACGGCGCACCACCGGACGGTCGTCAATGCTTGAAAACGGCGTTAACGATCGCAGTGCGGCCGCCAGGACCTCCGGGTTATCGTCATTCTCCAAAATCTCGCGCAGGGCGGACCGCGCTACCGCAGCATCGAGCAGCGTAAAGTAACGCAGAATCCGAACGCGGCCGGCGCGCTCGTGCGACTTTGCAGCCTCAACCATCGGAATCGACGCCGTTTGCGGCCCGATTGCTTTTAGGATCTGCCCGACCGTGCGAGGCTGAAAATCGTCGCGTTCGGCGATCGCATCGGCGAAGCCGCGCATCATGATCGGATCGATCGCGACGAGCGCACGATGGGCTGCCAAAGAGAGTTCTCCGAGCGCAGAGAACGCGCATCTCCGGATATCGTCCACGATCGCAGGCAGGGGATAATATCCCAAAAATGTCAGCGCGACCAATCGGTCGCCGGCGTCACCGCGTGTCAACAGACGCGCCGCCATCCGGTCGAACCCTTGCACGGCCGCAACCTTGGAAAGCACTTCCGAGGACACGCCGCGGCCGTTGCTTTGGACGCGGTGAAAGTCTGTCCACAGATTGAGGACGGTGAAGGCGTCACGCCGCACAATGCGCCGCGGCAGGTTCGGAAGAACGCCGGTGAAGATGGCGCGCCATAACGCAACCAGCTTTTGCGTGTGACGGCGGCGCGCAATCGCGCGAATGCGCACAAGAAGAAGCAGTACCATGAGTGCCATCGAAACATCGAATATCGCAACGGCGCTCCAAAACATCACTTTGACGAAGATATCAAAGTCGGCGGCGGAAACCAACTTGGACCTCCGAACGCGTGTAGAACCGACCCTGCTGCGTTACGGATGCAGACCAGATGATCGCAGAGTTATTCGCCCCGAACCAATGCGCGCCGCTTAGGGACGCGCCCGTTACCGTCGAAACGAGCACCGGACCGCCGTCGTTCTCCGCTTCGCGTCCCGCATTGAGAGCCGCGGTTAGCGAGCTTGCATCATCCATTCCGTAATAGTCCGTTAACAGTAGAGTCTGGCTGAACGAAGTGCCCGGAACACTTGAAAGCCGCGTTCCGGTCAGCGTGTAGGCCGCGCGAAACGCGCGCCAATAGCGGTCGACCGAAAGCGTGTTCATGAAAACGTTCGTTCCGTTGAACGAGCGATCCCGAAGCCCCAACGCATATCCCCAGCCAGCGGCAAGCCGGTGATCGAGCGAGAGGCCAATTTCCGAGGACGGCAAGATCATGTGGGTCGGTGAAGCTGCAAGCTCGACGTTCACAATCGTATTTGCCGATGGCGGAAAGTACACGCCGATTAGATACTGCGGATCCGTCCTGCCGAACCGGCGATTGCTGCTCGCGACGCCGTACCACCCCATTCGCGGCGCGCTGCGCTTCGCGATTGAGAGATATGTCGTATGCCAATCCGCCGACCCGTTATTGAGATGATCCGCGCCGGCGCCGGCTTCGATCCACGTGAACGGCGTCGGCGTCGGTTGCGGGTCAGCCGCAAGCGCAGGACGTGACAACAGGCACAACAGAGCCGTCGCACACCAGAGCGCAGGGTATGCGTTCATAACGGCACGACGGTTGGCGCTTGGCTGCGCTGCGAAACGATCAAGTCGTGAATGACGTTGTCGACGGTGGCGCGCGGCTCGAATCCGATCAGCGATTGCGCTTTCTTGATATCCGGGACGCGCCGCATGATCTCTTCAAATTTTTCCCCATACGCTTCAGCAAACGGAATGAACTCGATCGTCGAGGACGATCCCACGGCATCGATAACCTTTTGTGCCAAATCGATGATTTTGATCTCTTGCGGATTACCGATATTCACCACTTCGCCGACAGCTCTCGCAGCGCCGGCAAGATCCGACAGAGCCTTGATCACATCGTCGACGTGCGCGAAGCAACGTGTCTGCATGCCCTCCCCATACACGGTAAGCGGTTCACCGAGCAACGCTTGCAGCACGAACCGCGGCATGACCATGCCGTAGTGTGCGGATTGGCGTGGTCCGACCGTATTAAAAAGCCGCACGACCGTCGCCGGCAGCTTCAATTCGCGGTAATACGCGAGCGCGAGCGATTCGTCGTACGCCTTCGAACAGGCATAACTCCACCGTCCGATAGCCGGCGAGCCGAACACGACCGGATCGTCCTCGTGTGACGGATACCGTTCGGTCAACCCATACACTTCGGATGTCGAAGCGATGAGCGTGCGGACTCCGCGGTCTGCCGCATGCCGGAGCACGACTTCCGTCCCTTTGACATTTGACTCTAGGGTTTTGAGCGGGCTTTGGATGACGAGCTTCACCCCGATGCGCGCCGCGAGATGCACGACGAGATCGCTCTTTTGCACAGCTTTTGCAACGCAGACGTTATCCTGCACGTCGCCGTGAACGAATTCGAAGTTCGACGAAAGCTTTGCGAACTCGAGATTTTCGGTGCGACCGGTAGACAAATCATCGAGGACGATAACGTTCCAGCCTGCTTTGAGATAGTGATCGCAAAGATGCGATCCGATGAATCCGGCTCCTCCGGTGATAAAAACGGTACTCATAACGGAATGATCCGGGCTCCTTCGCCGCCCTGTTGACGCGCAATGACATTGCGTGTGTCGACAATCAGTTGCGCCTTTCGCGCGACGCGGTCGTAATCGATCGCGGAGTGGGCGGTAATAACCAATACGCAGTCGGCCTTTTCCAACTCGAGATCGGTCAACTCGCATGATTCCAAAGGATCTGTGCGCCGGCGTCCTTCCGAAATGGCTTGAGCCATATCCGTCGTCACATTTTGGCGTCGCTCGACTGGATCGGCACGCAAGTCGCGGTGCGGCGCTGGCGGCTGATCCTCTTCCTTGACCTGAAAGCGCGGCACGAACGGATCATGGTACCGTACGTGCGCGCATTTCGCCCGAAGCCACTCGATCACTGAGATCGCCGGGCTATTTCGCATATCTTCCACGTCTTCTTTATACGTGACGCCGAGAACCAAGATGCGCGCTCGGCGAATCGCAAGACCAAAATCGTTGAGCGCATCGCTCACGAGTTGGACGAGTGCTCCGGCATCGCACTATTGATTTGGTCCGCGATCATGATGAAGCGAGGATAGAAACCGTGTTTGGACGCCGTCCACGACAGATAATGTGGATCGAGCGGGATGCAATGCCCGCCAACGCCCGGCCCCGGACGGAATGCCATGAACCCGAACGGCTTTGTTGCGGCCGCTTCGATCACTTCGGCTGTTTCCACACCAAGGTGATGGCACAGCAGAGCACCGCGTTCCTCGAGCCCTTTCAGGTTCTCGGACCGACCGGTACTCAAAATCGTCAATTGCGCAGACCTCGACTCCATCATCGAGATACGCCCGTATTAAGTGCGAGCCGATGAATCCGGCTCCTCCGGTGACGAACACGCGCTTGCTCACAGGCTCACCAAGTTCTTCGCCTGATCGCGACGCATGACGTTGCAGGCATCCACGACCAGGCGGGACAACCGGCCGATGCGTTCGTAGTCGATGCCGCTGTGCGCGGTTGCTATCAGCACGCAATCCGCAGCCTGCAATTCGTGATCCGTTAGTTTCACGCTTGAGAGCGGCGCGGGACGATGGCGGCTGCGCACGTTGGGACTTGTTTCGTGCGGCGGAACGTCCTGGACGGCGCGGCGCTTGTATTCGACATCCCACCGGATGAGTGCGCCGCGAGGCGCCTGAAAATCGTCACTGCTCAGCCGCGGAACGTAGGGGTCGTAATAGCGAACGTGGGCGCCGCTCGCGCTAAGGCGGCTCATCACTGTCAGTGCCGGACTGTTGCGCGTATCCTCAACGTTGGGTTTGTAGGCGACGCCCACGACCAAGATCCGCGCGCCTCGAACGGGCTTACCCAAATCGTTAAGAGCATCGGCGACCAGCCTCCCGACGTGGTCCGGCATGGAACTGTTGATTTCGTCGGCCAGTGCAATGAAGCGCGGGTGGAACCCATGCTGTTTCGCCTTCCACGAAAAATACAACGGGTCGAGCGGGATGCACTGTCCGCCGACGCCCGGGCCCGGACGAAACTGCATGAAGCCAAAAGGCTTCGAGCCGGCGGCCGACAGAACTTCGTGCGTATCGATGCCGAGGTGATAGCACATCAGAGCGGTTTCGTTCACCAGCGCAATATTCACCGCCCGAAACATGTTTTCCAAGAGTTTCGCCGTCTCCGCCGTTGCGGCACAGCTCACCGGGTAGATAACGTCGATGATCTGCTCGTAAAGCGCGGCGGCCAATTTCGTTGATTGGGGCGAACAACCGCCCACAATTTTGGGAATTTGGCGAAGCGCGAACTGCCGGTTCCCCGGATCTATCCGCTCGGGCGAAAAGGCTAACCAGAAATCCTTGATCCAACCGGCAGCCGCTTTCGTCAAGATCGGCAAAACCACTTCGTCGGTCGTTCCGGGATAGGTTGTAGACTCGAGCACGACGAGCTGGGCCGGCCGCAATCGCTTCGCGATCTCTTCGACTGCGGTAATTATAAACGAAAGATCGGGTTCTCTCGTGCGATCCAATGGCGTGGGAACGCAAATAATAATCGCATCGCATGCCGCCAGTTCGTCGAAATCCGAGGTCGCACGAAGTTTGCCCGCGGAGACTAACGCGCTCAATTCCTCTGAATCGACGTCTCCAACCGGCGACCGCCCAGCGTTGATCGTGCGCACGCGCTCCGCATTGACGTCAAAACCTATTGTAGCGAAACGCGCACCGAACGCGACCGCAAGCGGAAGGCCGACATACCCCAAACCGATGACGCCTACTCGAGCTGAGCCGCTGCGCACGCGCGCTAAGAATCCTTGCATGGGCATCGTTGCTACTTATATTCCAGAGATGGCCACGTCCTTTCGAGCTGTGGATAGCGGTCGATCGTGTCCCCGGGCGTGGTTATGAACCGGCCGCTTCTGTAGGATAGAAAGCGGCCACCGTGGCTTTCGGCGAAGGTTGTTTTTGCGAAAAGAACTACCGCCGAAAGGATCCACGATGACCAAGACTAGTATGGCATTAACGGAGCTCGCTGATCACCGTATTTACGCCTTTGATGCATTACGAAATCTTCGTTGATGTGGACTTGGAAACGTGCGAGCGGCGCGATCCGAAGGGACTTTATCGTCGCGCGCGCCGGCGAAATCGCGGACTTTACCGGCGTTTCAGCGCCCTACGAAAGACCGTTCGCGCCCGAACTCGTGCTCGATACGGCGCACTTCAACATCGATCACTGTGTCCGACGGCTGGCAGAATACGTCGAGCGCGTGACCGGCCTCAAGGCAGCGAAGCCGGCCCACTAGCTCAGGTTTTGGGTGGCTCGAACGTCTTGACGTTTCTGAGCCCGGCGTCCCTGAACGTTTGCTCGACTGCGGGCGCTTCATCGGGCTGAGCCTTGTACGTTACAACGCTGCGTCCGGATTCGATCGCGTCGTTGTAGTTTTGGATCTGATCTTCCGGGATCGGCCACTCGGCCAAATGATCGATGATGTGCGGCTCGGCGAAAAACCCGATGTAGCGGTTGTCGGAACTGATATTGGGAACTTGCGGATCGAGGCTGGTCAGAATTCCGGTTTGTCCGGTGATGACGTCGTGCGGAGCATCGGTTGTTGTATGGCCTCGTCCTACGTGCATGAAATTGACAAGCGATTCCTCATGCTCGGTCGTAGGAGAATCCTTTGTGATCACCGCGAGCTTGTCGCAATTCATGCTCGGCTTGTTGCACAGAGCGTCCTCGAGCGTTCCTGGATCAGACGACTGCGCGATTCCCGTTACCAGTTTTTCATCCACAATAATTCTCCATGGGTGCGTCCCCTCGTCTTCGCTCGGGGTGGTTCGACAGGCTCACCATGACAACTTTTTACGGCATCTCCCTGACCGCTTTAGCCAGGCGCGCAATGCCGGTGCGGATTTTCTCCGGACCGGCGTTCGAGAAGTTCAGCCGCATGCCGTCGGTTACATCGCAGTGCGGATAAAACGAGACCCCGGGAACGAAGACGACGTTTTCCTTGGCCGATACTTGCAAAAGGTCCGTCGTGTCGACGCCTTTGGCGCGCGCCCACAGGAACATCCCGCCTTGCGGGCGATTGAACGAAACCGTTTTCGGCATGTATTCCGCAAGTGCGTCGTACATGACGTCGCGGCGCTCATGATAGACGCACCGGATCTCTTGAACGTGGCGCTCGAACTCCTGCGACCGTCCGACAACGCGGGCGAAAATATACTGCGCGAGCGTGCCGCTCTGGAGATCCGCGCCTTGTTTGGCGAGCACCAGTTTTTCATGCACCTCGGGGTCGCGTATGGCCAACCAAGCTACCCGCATGCCGGGCGCGAGAATTTTGCTGCCCGTGCCGCTGTAAATGATGGTTCCGCTCGTCCGGTACGAGATCAGGGCTGGTACGTCTTCCCCTTCAAAGCGCAGCTCGCCGTACGGGTCGTCTTCGACGATGGGGACGCCGAAATGTTCACAGATGCGCACGATGCGTTCGCGGCGTTCTAAGGAAAGCGTGCGTCCCGTCGGGTTCTGGAAGTTTGCAACGAGGTAGACAAACTTGGGCAGCGGCTCGGCGTGCGCGAGCGCGTGCTCGAGCGATTCGGGAACCATTCCGCTCTCATCGGTATCTACCGCGAGATAGCGGGCTTGGTATGCGTCGAATGCGTGGATCGCACCCAAATAGGAAGGATTCTCCAGCACGATGTGATCGCCCGGATCGATCAGGATCTTGGCGATCAGATCGAGCCCTTGCTGCGAACCGTTGACGATCAGGATCTGGTGCGGATCGAACGGCGTTTCCAACCGGCGTGAGAGCCGCTCCGCGACCCATTCCCGCATCTCCGGAATGCCGTCGGTGACGGTGTATTGCAGCGCCCGTGCGCCGTATTCGTCCATCACCTCGCGGGTGCACTGCGCGATCGTTTCGGTGGGAAAGAGTTCCGGTGCTGGAAGTCCGCCGCCGAACGAAATAACGTCGGGCTGCAGCGTGACCTTGAGCATCTCGCGGATCGTCGAGGCGCGCATGCGCGCGGTCCGCGCAGCAAAGCGCACGGTTCGCGGGACGGTAGCCATACG
>CAAGKR010449336.1_pt1 | contig 24718 bp, 22 predicted proteins | sample 2556971 | NCBI WGS metagenome assembly CAAGKR01 (sample SAMEA5207829, study PRJEB30636) | soil metagenome | biome: forest; feature: boreal; material: soil | place: USA | collected 2011-09 | depth 1 m | reverse complement strand
GTGCTCGCGGTGCAGGGGCCGGAGGCGCGTGAGCTGCTCGGGCCGCTCCTGCCGGCTGCGGCTGCGGTGGGGCGCTTCCGGGTGAGTGAGGTCGCGTACTCGTCGGATGGCGGTGCAGGCTGGGCCGCGGGCACGGGGTACACCGGCGAGGACGGCGTGGAGCTGCACGTGCCCGCGGAGTCGGCCGTCACCGTATGGCGCGCGCTGATGGACGCGGGTATCGCGCCCGCGGGGCTCGGGGCTCGCGACACGCTGCGGCTGGAAGCGGGGCTGCCCCTGCACGGCCACGAGCTCGGTCCGGGAATCACACCGTTCCAAGCCGGGTTGGGATGGGTCGTGCGCTTCGACAAGGGTGACTTCCGTGGCCGCGCCGCCCTGGAGGCGGAAAAGGAGCGCGGTGTCGCGCGCCGGCTGCGCGGGCTCGTCGTCGACGGACGCCAGATCCCGCGTGAGGGGTGCCCGGTGCTGCGCGGCGAGGAGACCATCGGCACCGTGACGAGCGGCAACTTCTCTCCGATGCTCGAGCGGGGGATCGCACTCGCGTTCGTCCCGCCCGACGTTGCCCCCGGCGACGCGCTGACCATCGATGTCCGAGGGCGGAACGTGGCGGCGACCGTGGCCGAACTTCCGTTTGTCCGCCGGTAGCCTCGGCCCCGATATGGCGGAAAGGGAGATGGCGGAAGGGTTCCCAGCGCGACACATCGGCCCGGACGAGGCCGAGATCGCGACCATGCTCGACGCGCTCGGCGTCGGGTCGCTCGAGGAGCTGGTCGATCGCGCGGTGCCCGACACCATCCGAGACCGCGGGCGCCTCGCGCTTCCTCCTCCGTTGAGCGAAGCCGAAGCGCTCACGTGGCTCCGCCAACTCGCGGACCACAATCAGGTGTTCACGTCGCTGATCGGGCAGGGGTACTCCAACACGTTCACGCCGCCCGTCATCCAACGCAACGTGCTCGAAAACCCCGCCTGGTACACGGCGTACACGCCGTACCAGCCGGAGATCTCGCAGGGAAGGCTGGAGGCGCTCCTCAACTTCCAGACGATGCTGAGCGACCTCACCGCGATGGACATGGCGAACGCGTCGCTGCTCGACGAACCCACGGCGGCGGCCGAGGCGATGGCGATGCTGCACCGGGTCAACGGCGAGAAGGCCAACGTGTTCTTCGTCGACGACGAGAGCCATCCGCAGACGATCGACGTCTTGCGCACGCGTGCCGAACCCGTGGGCATCGAGGTGGTGGTGGGGGATCCCCACGCCGACGTGCCGCTCGACGGTGTGTTCGGCGTGCTGTTGCAGTACCCCGGCACCACTGGCGTCGTGCGCGACGACCGTGCGCTGGTGGACGCGCTCCACTCACGCGGCGCGCTCGTCGCGGTCGCGGCCGATCTGCTCGCGCTCGTGCTGCTCACCCCGCCCGGGGAGTGGGGTGCCGACGTGGTGGTCGGTTCGGCGCAGCGCTTCGGCGTGCCGATGGGATACGGCGGCCCGCACGCCGGGTTCTTCGCCACGCGCGACGAGTACCGCCGCAACGTGCCCGGCCGCCTGGTCGGGGTATCGGTCGACGCCGCGGGCCGGTCCGCGCTGCGGCTCGCGCTGCAGACACGCGAGCAGCACATCCGGCGGGAGAAGGCCACGAGCAACATCTGCACTGCGCAGGTGCTGCTCGCCAACATTGCCGGTCTGTACGCGGTCTACCACGGGCCCGCGGGGTTGCGTGCCATCGCCCAGCGCGTGCACCAGTTCACTCGCGCGCTCGCCGCCGGGCTCCCGGTGCGGAACGAGTCGTTCTTCGACACCATCAGTGTCCGCGTGGCGAGCGCCGACGACACGCTGGCGCGAGCACGCGAGGCAGGCATCAACCTGCGGAGGATCGACGCCGAGACGGTTGGCATCGCGCTCGATGAAACCACCACCACTGCCGTCGTTCTTCGACTGCGGGAGATCCTCGGTGCCGGCCACGCCCCTCTCCTGGAGGGGATCCCTCAGGTGCTTCGGCGTACCTCTGACATCCTCACGCACCCGGTGTTCCGCACGTATCACTCCGAGACGCAGATGCTGCGCTACCTGCGTCGGCTCTCCGATCGCGATCTCGCGCTCGACCGCACGATGATCCCGCTCGGTTCGTGCACGATGAAGCTCAACGCGACCACCGAGATGACCCCGATCACGTGGCCCGAGTTCGCCGAGATGCACCCCTTCGCGCCGGCCGAGCAGGCCGCGGGCTACGCGGAGCTGTTCGCTGGCCTCGAAGCCGCGCTGTGCGAGATCACCGGATACGACGCGGTGTCGCTCCAGCCCAACGCCGGCTCCCAGGGTGAGCTCGCCGGCCTGCTCGCCATCCGCGCGTACCACGCCAGCAGGGGACAGGCCGACCGCGCCGTGTGTCTCATCCCGTCGTCCGCGCACGGCACCAACGCCGCGAGCGCGGTGATGGCCGGCATGCGCGTCGTCGTGGTGGCCTGCGACGACGACGGCAATGTCGACTTCGACGACCTCAAGGCCAAGGCACACGAACACGCGGCCGACCTTGCCGCGCTGATGGTGACGTACCCGTCCACCCACGGCGTGTTCGAGGCGCACATCCGCGACGTGTGCGACGTCGTGCACACCTGCGGCGGACAGGTCTACCTCGACGGCGCCAACCTCAACGCCCTCGTCGGCGTCGCGAAGCCCGGGCTCTTCGGCGCCGATGTGTCGCACCTCAACCTGCACAAGACGTTCTGCATCCCGCACGGTGGGGGAGGGCCCGGTGTCGGCCCGGTTGCCGTGCGCGCGCACCTCGCACCGTTCCTGCCCCGCCACATCGCGGGCGCGCCCTGGGGGTCGGCGGGGATCCTGCCGATCTCGGCGTCGTACATCCAAATGATGGGAGCAGACGGCCTGCTCCGGGCGACGCAGGTCGCGATCCTCAACGCCAACTACGTCGCGTCACGGCTGCGCCCGCACTATCCGGTGCTCTACACCGGCCCCTCGGGCATGGTCGCGCACGAGTGCATCCTCGACGTGCGCCCGATCACGCAGGCCACCGGCGTCACCGTCGACGACGTCGCCAAGCGACTCATCGACCACGGCTTCCACGCACCCACCGTGTCGTTCCCGGTGGCGGGCACGCTGATGGTCGAGCCCACGGAGTCCGAGGACCTCGCCGAGCTCGACCGCTTCTGCGACGCGATGATCGCCATCCGTGACGAGATCCGTGCGGTCGAGCGAGGGGAGTGGCCGGTGGACCAGAGCCCGCTCCGCCACGCACCTCACCCGGCCGCCGACGTGGTCGTCGACGAGTGGGGTCGTCCCTATCCGCGGCAGCTCGCCGCATTTCCCGGTGCGGTCGATCCGGCGCACAAGTACTGGCCGCCGGTGAGCCGCATCGACGCTGCTTACGGCGACCGCAACCTCGTATGCTCCTGCCCGCCCCTCTCCGCCTACGAAGACGAGTAGCGAATGGCAGTTCCGCAACCTGGCATCTTCGCCCAGGGCACACGTTCGCACTACCACCTCGAGTTCGACCTCCAACCGGATGCCACCGACGCTGCCATCTGCGCCGCCATCGGAGGCCTGCGCGAGCCGCCGGTCACCGCCGGCGGGGTGAACATCATCGTCGGCTTCGTCGCCGATCTCTGGCGGCGGCTCCGACCTGACGACGTGCCCGCCGACTCGGCGCCGTTCGAGACCATCGAGGGTGATGGCCATACTGCTCCGGCGACCCAGCACGACATCTGGGTGTGGACCCACGGCACCGGCGAAGACATCGAACTCGACGTCGCGCGCGGCATCGCGGCGGTGTTTTCCCCGGTTGCCACTCTCGCCCTGGAGCAACCCGGCTTCGTGTACCGCGACAGCCGCGACCTCACCGGCTTCATCGACGGCACCGAGAACCCGCCCGTCGAGGAAGCCCACGACGTCGCGATCATCCCCGACGGGCAACCGGGCGAGGGCGGCGCGCACGTGATCGCGATGCGGTGGGTGCACAACCTTGCTGCGTTCCACGCACAGCCCGTCGAGGACCAGGAAGCCACCTTCGGTCGCACCAAGCCCGACAGCATCGAGCTCGACGACAAGCCCGACACCGCGCACATCAGCCGCGTCGTGATCGAGGAAGACGGCGAGGAGCTCGAGATCTACCGGCGCAGCGTCCCCTACGGGCGCGTCGTTGAGCTCGGTCTCTACTTCATCGCGTTCAGCGCCGAGCGCAGCCGCTTCACCAAGATGCTGCGGCGGATGTTCGGCCTGAGTGGCGACGGCATCCACGATCGCCTCATCGACTTCACCACTCCGGTGAGTGGTTCCTTCTACTTCGCGCCATCACTCGACGCGCTGGACGGCCTCCTCCCGAGCGACTGACCCCGCGAGCGTCAGGGCGGCCCGCGTTCCGTCCGCTTGCGTTTGCCCTTCAGCGATTGTGGTGAAACAAGGCGTGCTCGACGCGGCGGCCAACGACGTCGCCGCCCGTGTCGGCGGCGCGGCCGCGACCAGTACCTGCAGTTAGCCCCGCCCTCCGATCTCCTGCGCCAACCGATGACGGGGAACGTGGGCGAGCCGGCTGCGTGATCTCGCCGGCTCGATCGGCGTCGCGGTGACGATTGCGTTGGACGAATCAGGCGTGCTCCGGTGGAAACGTACCGTCACCCATGGCTCCACGAGGTCGAGGAGTGCGCGCTGCGATCGCTCGTCGACGATGTCGGCGTGGTTGTTGCGCACCACGATCGCGACCGGCGCGTCGACCGCCAGTAGGGCGCGCAGCAACAGGTCGTCGGGTTCGCGACGCAGGTCGATCACCGAACCGCCGGGTACGAGCGCGGTCGCCGCGTCGGTGACGGGGGAGCGGGCCTCCGCCGCCGCCGCTTCCTCGGCCAGCGGTCCCTGTGTGTAGAGACGGCGCGTCGGTGTCGTGCGTCCGAGCCGTTTCCATGTGCCCGCAGTGGGACGGCACACGTAGAGATCGCTCCAACCACCGATTGCTTGCGCGAGCACATAGCGGTTGAACGACGGGTAGATCGCCTCGATGGCGACGCGGAGCCGCTGCATGCGCTCCTGCACCGCGAGCGCGAGGTCCGGTCGATGATCGCCGGCGCCGTACGCGATGACGACGCGCCCGCGGTCGCGGTTGGCGAGCGCACTGAGCGCACGTTCGAGGAAGAGGGCGACACCGTCGGCCGAGTACGGCGGGTCGGTGAACACCAGGGCGGCGCTGCCGAGTAGCTCGTCGGGGAGCCCGTCGCGCAGGTCGGCGAAGAGGGTTCGGATCGCGAGTCCACGCTCGGTCGCGACGGCGTCGATGAACTCGAGCAAGGGTTCGTCGATGTCGACGACGGTGATCTCGGCGTCGGGCATCGCGAACGCAGCCGCGATCGACGTGAGGTCGTGGTCGCCGAGCAACAGCAGCTGACCGCCGACGACGTCGAACTGCGTACGAAGGAGCGCGGCGCGGGCCACGACAGTTTCCGCATCGGCCGGTATCTGGTCGAGCACCTGTCGAGGTGGCGGCGCGCGGTCGATCAGGTCGGCAAGCGTCCGGACGATCTCCGAGTCGATGTCGAGCTGGGGGAGCCGGGTCCGGTCGGCCGCCGAATCGGCCGTCGGAGGAGCTGAGCCGTCGAACGCCGCCACCAGCCGTTCCACGGTGCGACGGGACAAGCCGCTCGCGTGCACGAGCTCGTCGATCGGCGCCGGGCCCGCAGCCAGGCGGGCAACGACGACTCGGCCCCAGCGCGCGTCGGGCCCGAGCTGGGCGAGGAGCTCCTGCAGCGACACCGCGTCGGTCACTGAGCCCCTTCGACGAAGCTGATGATGGTGGGGTAGTCGGGCCGGTAGCCGTCGGACGTGTCGACCACGAGCGTGGCGACATCGAGCAGCTCCATCAATCCGTAGCGGTCCCCGTCAATCGCCCGCTCCCGATCGAGGTGCACCGGATCGCGCTCACCACGAGCCTCCCGACCGACCACGCGCTGGGTCAGGAGGTCGTGTGGAGCCGTGCACTGCACGAGCACCGCCGTCGACCGCTCCACGAGCGGCACGACGTCGTTGGCGAGATCCTGGTGGAAGGCGTGATCGACCACCAGAGAGATCCCGAGGTCGAGCTGGACCTCTGTGAGCGCGTAGAGCACCTCGACGGACGCACGGCCGACTTCGCGGCTGCGCTCCACCGAATCCACCACGAGCGTCTCGCCGAGCGCTTCCTTGATGGTGTCCTTGCTGAGCAGCGGGAACCCCAGGTCCGTTGCGAGCCGGCGCGCGAGGGTCGTCTTCCCGGAGCCCGGGGATCCCGACACGAGAACGAGGAGCGGCGTCACCGCCGGCCATCTTTGCCGGAACTCGGGGGATCGAGGGCTCCGGGCGTTCGGACAGCACTACTTAACATAACGAGGATTATGGGCGCCCTGAAGTCGAACCCAGCGAACCTGCGTCAACAGACGGCGTAGACCCCCCGCAGCTGACGCAGGTTGGGAACCTACCGCTGAACCTGCTCCTGCGCTGACGCGTCGAAGCCGTAAAGCGCGGCGGCGGTTTCCTGGACGATCGCACCAACCTCTTCTGCGGGCACCTCGCCAAGCTGTTCTTCGAGCAACTGACGGGAGGTGGGGTAGGTCGACTCGGCATGGGGGTAGTCGCTCCCCCACATCATGTTGTCGACTCCGAGGGCGTGCCGGCCGGCAACAAACGCCGGGTCGTCGCTGAAGCTCACGAGGACGTTCCGCCGGGCGTAGTCGCTCGGCAGCGTGCCCTGGGGCAGCCGATACCCGTCCTGGAAGCGCAGGTTGTACTGGTAGGTCCAGTCCATCCGCTCGAGCCAGAACGGCACCCACCCGCCCTCGTGCTCGACCGACACGACCCGCAGCGCGGGGTACCGGTCGAACACCCCCGAGAAGATGATGTCGGCGAGCGCGATGCGCACGAGGTAGTCGGCGCGGCTCACGTTGGTGGCGGCGCGCACCCGCAGCGCGGCGACCCCCTCGGGGTTGCGGTCGGTCGCCACGTGCAGGTGTACGGGTATCCCTGCCTGTTCCGCGGCCGACCACAGGGCCCCGTACTCGGGCGAGTCGTAGGTGTGGCCCTCGAGCGGCACGACGGGGATCATGACGCCGGCGAAGCCCGCAGCTGCGAGCGCGTCGATCTGACCAGCGACCGCCGGGTCTTCGGCGTCGAGCATGGCGATCGACTTGATGCGGTCGGGCGCAAACGCGGCGAACTCGAGAATCCACTCGTTGTACGCGCGCAGGATCTCACCGAGCAACGCGCTCGATTGCGTCGAGTAGAAGACCATCGTGTTGCTCGGGAACACGACACCTCCGGCAACGCCATCACGCGCCAGCGCGTCGAGCCACGCCTCCGGCTCGTAGCCCGAGAGCTCGGTGTACTCGGCGAAGGTCGTGCGGTGCGGACGTGACTCGCGCGCCAAGAAGCGGTCGCCGGCGCGGAACGACGCCGTCGCCGGTGCAACGGCCTCAGCGTCGAGCACCCACCACTCCATGCCGTCGACGTCGACGGTATGAGGCGCGTCGGCGCGCCACCTCGCTGCCACACGCGACACGAATAGATCCGGTGGCTCTGCGACATGGGTATCGGACGACAGCACGACGTCGGGCAGGGCGGTCACGAGAGCACCTCGACGTCGCGTAGGAAGTCGTACAGCCCGTCGACGAGTCGCATCTCGGACAGCTCGTGCAGCGGCACCCACGCGACCTCGGCCGCGTCGTCGCCCGCCACCGGCACGCACGACGGGTCCAGCACCGTCACCGCGAAGTCGAGGATCACGAAGTGGTACGGAGCCGGCGAATCCTCCATCCGCTCCACCCATCCCAGGAACCGGTCGACGACCACCTCGAGCCCAGTCTCCTCGAAGACTTCCCGCACGACGGCGACGTGCAGCGTCTCCCCCATCTCCACGTGGCCGCCCGGCACCGACCACTCCCCTGCCGCGGGTCCTCTTCCCCGGCGTACCAGCAGCAGTGCGTCGTCCAGCACGGCGACCGCGCCCACGGCCACGACCGGCCCGGTCATGATTCAGGAGCAGGAGCGAGCCGGTGGTGCATGGTGAGCATGCGCGCGGTGAAGTGGTGCTCTTCGAAGAAGTTCTTCGTCGCGCGGTGGCCCGGCAGCGCGAACCCGTCGATCCCGATGCAGCCGCGCTCGGTGCAGAAGGCGACGAGATCGTCCATGATCTCCTCGCCGATCCCTACCTCGCGTGCATCCTCCTCCACGAAGAGATCGGTGATGACGCCGAGGGAATCGCCGGATCGCAACGATTCCACCAATGCGGCGCCGAAGCCGAGCACGACATCGTCGATGGTGCCGACAACGACGAGCGCGTCGTCGCGATCGATCAGGGCGCGGTAGGCGTCATCGAGCGGTTCGGGCCACGCTTCGCGCTGCAACCAGATTGCGCCGCCCTTCATCACCGACAACTCCGCGTGCATCACGCGGGCGAGCTCAACGATGCGCGCGATGTCGTGCTCGCCGGCGGGCCGGCTGGCTTCCACGTCAGGTGAGCTGGGCGATCTTGCCGAGGATCGTGTTCCGCCCGCGGTGGCTCGTCTCGTAGGCGCGGATTGCTTCGAGTGAATCGGCGTCGAGGCCTTCGAGCCGTTCGATCACCTGCGAGGCGGACAGCTCGTCGTACTCAGGAATCGGGAGCTCCTCGACCTGCGGCGCGGTCGTCCGCTCGGCCGCGGACGCGCGGTCGGCCGCGGGCGCAGAGCGGGGCGAGGTAAACGCCGACGCGGGCGGCGCATCGGGATCGGGGCGCCACGCCGTCTCTTGGTCATCGCCCGTTGTCTGGGGCACGCCGTTGCGGAACGACATCAATCCCTGGAGCGCGGTACCGGTGACGTCGCGCGCCAGCCCGATGCCGCCCCCGGCGACACCGCGGGCGAGGCCGATGCTGTCGCCCACCTTGCGTCGGATGTCGGCGACATCGGGCATCGGCACGGGCGGCACCGGCGGTGTGGGCACTTCTTGGCCGCCCAGATGCGACTTCACTTCGCGTTTACCGCGCGACACGAAGATGCCCATCATGCTCGGGAACATGTCGCGTACATACAGCGCCATGCCGACGGGTGCGTACACGAAAAGGTCGAGCGCGCGGTCGATTGGTGGCTTCTCGTCGGGCACGGCGGTCAGTCTACGGTGCCGAGCACATGTCAGTCCTGGAGGCGCTCCTGGTCCTTGCCGTCGGCTTCTTCGCGGGCTCGATCAACACGATCGTGGGCTCCGGCTCGCTCGTGACGTTCCCCACACTGCTGGCCATCGGGTACTCGCCGGTGGTCGCCAACGTGAGCAACACCGTCGGGCTCGTGTTCGGCTCGATCAGCGGCGCGTTCGGCTACCGCCGCGAGCTCGAAGGTCAGCAGCGGCGGGCGACAGTCCTCGGTGCCGGATCCTTCGTGGGCGGCCTCACCGGCGCGGTGCTGCTCCTCACGCTGCCGAGCTCGGTCTTCGACGACGTGGTGCCGGTGCTGATCCTGATCGCGTGCGCATTGGTGATCGCCCAACCCCGGTTGAGCGCGATGGTCGCGGCGCGGCGCACGAAGCTGGTGGAGCACGGCGGCGCGGTGCTCTGGGGCCTGGTGCTTCTCACCGGCATCTACGGCGGCTACTTCGGCGCCGCGCAGGGCGTGATCCTGCTCTCGTTGCTCGGGATCTTCATCGCCGACGACCTCCAGCGCCTCAACGGCGTGAAGAACGTGCTCGCCGCGGTTGCCAACGGCGTGGCCGCGCTCGTGTTCGTGTTCGCGGCCGACGTGGCGTGGGACGTCGCCGCGCTCATCGCGCTCGGATCGATCGCCGGTGCGCAATTTGGCGCCCACTTCGGGCGGCGGATGCCTGCACCGTTGCTCCGCGGCGTGATCGTCGTGGTCGGGTTGATCGCCGCGATCAAACTGCTCGTGGACTTCTAGGAGCGAACGGCTACGAGCCGGGTACCCCGGCTCGTAGTGAGCGACCCATGGTCAGGCGCACGAACCCCACCACGCCGGCGCCCACCAATGCGAGGGACGCGAGCAGCACGATCCAGTCGCCGAAACGCACGAAAGGGGTCTCGCCCGTCGTGGTCCGGATGGTGGCGCGCACGATCGCCTTCTCGAACAGGTCGGTGGCGTCGTGCACGGTGCCGTCGGGATCGATCACCGCGCTGATGCCGGACACCGACGCCTGGAGCACCGGGCGCGCGGTCTCCGCGGCGCGCATCTGGCTGTTCGCGAGGTGTTGCGCGGAGTTGCCGGAGCGGTGGTACGAGCGGTTGTTGGTGCTCACCACGATCACCTCTGCGCCTTTGCGCACGGAGTCGCGGACGAGCGGCCCGAACCCTGACTCGAAACAGATCACGCTGCCGATCTTGTGGCTACCCGCCCGGAACACGACGGTCTTGTCGCCCGCCTCGAAGTCGTATGGAATCTGGCGCAACTCGCTGAGAAAGCCGAGCGCGTCGCGCCACGGAACGTATTCCCCGAACGGAACGAGGTGCTGCTTCGAGTAGATGCCCTGGCGCTTGCCGTTCGGGCCGTACATCAGGTTCGAGTTGTAGTCCTCGCCGTTCCCGGCAGGAGTGCGCGCGTTCACCAAGATGCTCGAGCCGTGCTGCTCCGCGATGGCCGTGAGTCGGGCTCGGAGGTTGGGATCTTGATCGGGGTCGACGTCGAGCGCGCCCTCGGGGAAGATGATCAGGTCGTAGTGCCCGTGCAGCCGGTCGGCCAGCGCGAGATGGTCGGCGGTGAGCAGCTGCTGTTGCTGCTCGGCCAGCGACAGCTCCTGGTCGTCGCCCTGGAGCATCGCAACGCGCAACCGGCCGGTTTCGGTGGGTTCGTACCGCGTCACGTCGGCCAGGAGCGTCACGACGAGCATGGCGACGGCACCGGCCGTCGCGAGCGCGAGCGCGCGCCGCTGATGTGTGCGCACGGAGAGCACGAGATCGAGGAGGAAGCCCGCCAGCGCGACGGTCACGAAGCTCACCAACGCCACCCCGCCGAAGCTCGCCAGCGCGCGTGCCGGCGACAGGTCGTGCAACGCGATACCGACGTCGGCCCACGCGAACCCGCCGATTGGCGCCCGTCCGCGCAGCGCTTCGAGGACGACCCAGGCGGACGCCGTGAGCAGCGGCGACGCGATCCCCCGGCGCGCGAACCCGGCGACGATGTATCCGACGAGCGCGACCGCGAGGGCCATGACCGCGACGAACGGGACGATCGCGACCACACCGAAGTAGCGGACCCACTCGAGGACGACGCCGTAGCAGCCGACACCGAACATGAAACCGTAGAGCGCGGCGTGGGCCGGTCGCGCGTCGCGCCACGTCCACAACAACGCCGCGAGCGCGATGACGATGACCGGGCCGAGGTCGAACGGCGGGAAACAGAAGCCCGCGAGGACACCCGCCGCGAGCGCAACGCCGAGTTGGCCCCAGCGGAACCCGCGCTGCGTCAGCTCAGGCGCAGTCGTCGCAGAACTGCCGTTCCTTGTCGGCGAGACGTCGGAGCGGGAGGACGAGGAAACACGACTGGCAGAGGAACTCGTCGGCGCGGCGGGGAACGATGCGCGTGGTGGACCCATCCCCCCGTTCATCGACATCGATCTCTTCGTCCTCGAGTTCTTCTTCGTCGTCCTCGAGCGTGGCACTGGCCGTGCGCTCCTGGAGGAGGACGTCGAGGGGCTCCTCGACGTCGTCGGGATGCAGTTCCTCGTCGAGGTCGACGACGTCGTCTTCCTCGTCCTCGGCGGTCTCGGCTTCGGTCACGGGCGCGGTCGGGGTGTCGTCCGTGACGACGGCTACCGGAACCTCGGGAATGACGTCGGGGTCGTCGGCGTCCTCGTCGTCGAGCAACACGACGTCGTCCGTGTCGAGGTCGACGTCGAGCACGTCGGGGTCGAGGTCCTCCTCGTCGAGTTCTTCCTCGTCAGGTTCGATTTCAGGTGTCTCTTCGAAGTTGTTTTCGCTCATGGTCTCTTCGGGGGGTCGAGGGGCGCGGACCTTACACCGCACGTCCGTGTGTCGTCGCGCACCAAACCGCGGGCGCAACGGCGCTATTCCCGGAGACTTACGTTGCCGGCGGGCCCAGGGATGGCGCTGGCAATGGCGCGGGGCGGCGCTCTACGAAAAGTGGGGGTCCAGGAGACCGTTGGGGCCACTGTTTGGCCCGACCTAGCCGTGCAGGCGGGTTATTCCAGCGTTCTCTACTTGGACTCCTGAACCCCCGACGCCCTTCCTGCTCCAAGTACTGCGGGAGACCCACGACCGGAGGACAAGGACGGGCCTTAGTACGCCCGAACTAGGGGGTCCCTGTCAAGCCGTACCGGCCTTCGCGGCGACGCCGTGACCTGCACTGACGCGCGTCGACCCTGGTCAGAGCAGACGAAACTTTTTTCGCGCCCTAACGCAGTGTCAGGCGACGCGCCGGATCGTCTAGACCGGGTCGGAAGTGCGACGGGCGTCGGCGGCGCGTTCGGCGGCGAGACGCTCGAGCTCGTACGTGGTGTGGTCGACGTGGGACATCGCGTTCGCGATCGCACGGTGGCCGGCCTGCTCGGCGATGAGACGGTGCATCTCCTGGGCGACCTGCCGGTACGCGGGATGGCCCGAGGGCATGGTACGGAGCTCGAGGAGATGCATGGCTTCGCGCGCGTTCATCTGCATCGCGAAACGGATCCGGTACGCGAGCGAAACTGCGTACGACGCCTGCTCGGGGAACGGGTCGACGAGCGCTTGGTGAAGCGATGCCGAACGGGACATCGCGTCGTCGAACTCACTGCGGAGCCCGGCCTCGTCGACCGCCTCCGGCACGTCGTAGCCGTGCAGCGTGCAGAGTGGTTGCCACTCGATGGTGAGCATCCGGTGGCGCTGCAGATCGCGGAACGCGCCGTAGTCGGCGACGATGTCGAAGCGGTAGTCGACCCGCTCGAACGCGCGGCCGGGGCGGTGACGACGGTTCTCACGCTCCCCCACGTACGCGCGGAGCAGCTCGATCCGCTCGCCCTCGCCGAGCGTGCGCACGCGCGCCAGGATCTGGTCGTCGGGGAGCTGGGTGTGCGGGTAGCAGATCGCCGCGAGGAGCTTGTCTTCGGCGTCGGGATCGAAATCGGTGAGGGTGACCGACGGACGCGGCTCGGGTTCGGCCGTGCCGAAGAGGCGGTGGACGAGCTCTGAAGTCTCGTTCCGCCTCTCCTCGAGGTATGCGCTCCACGCAATACCACGATCAGGCCGGTCGACGCGCGCGACGAACGACGGGATGACCTTGCGCAGCTCCTCGAGCATCATCGTCGCGTACGAGCGCGCCTCGGGCAGCGGGTGCGCCCGCATGCGGAGCAACAGGGCCTCGAACGCCTGGCCGCTGCCGTAGACGCCGACGTTCGACAGCGTCGCTGCCGGCAGGATGCCGCGCGCGGCGTCGCACGCCTTCGCGCGGATGCTCTGCTTGTAGGCGAAGTCGGAGTCGGTCGCGTCCTTCGGGTAGCGCTCGCGGGCCCACTCGAGGAGTTGCGGGAGCATGCCGGTGTAGGTGTCGAACAGCCCGTCGAGGTCGGCGATGTAACGCCACGCGAGGTTCGGGTCGGCGAGTACGGCACGGTCGCGGTAATAGCGGTACCTGCCGCCGAGCTTGCCGTTGTACGGGATGTAGCGGGTGGACTGCTCCATGTACGACATCACGCGACCCCACTCGAGGATCTTCGTGAGGACGTTGGACGCCTGCTCGCACGCGAGGTGCACTCCCCCGAGTTGCGCGACCGAGTCGTCGCCGTACTCGAGGAAGACGCGTTCGTAGAGCGCCTCGGCCCGTTTCAGGCCGACGGTGGCGTCGACGGTGAGATCGCCGGTGAGGTCGAGGTCGGCGACGAACTCATCCAGGAAGAGGCGGCGAAGGCTCTTCGGGCTCCTCGAGTAGCGCGCGAACAGGGCGCCCTTCACCACCTCGGGGAGGTTGACCACGCCGTACACCGGACGATCGAGGTTGGTGAAATACGGCCGGAGGACGGTTTCCTCGTCGTCGGTGAACTGCTCCACGGGGTACACGCTCACTGCTTCGGCCTCCGTCGCCACGGATCGGCGATGGTATCGGTGGGCCACCCGCTCTCGGTGGACCTGCTTCCCCCTCTTCGCGCTGCCCTACAGGGCCGCTCAGATCAGCAGCGTAAAGGCCGCGGGCATGACGGCCACCGCGACTTCGGTCGCGCTACCGGCGGCCACGCCGTCGATTTCGACGGGTCGCGACGAGCCCATGGCCTGGATCTCGACCCGGCGGCCGCTCGCCGTCCGGATCCGTGGGTGCGGCAGATGGACGCCGAGGGGCAGACGCTCGCGCATCGCCGCGCGTTCGCCGCGCGCCAGCGAGTACACCTGCACTTCGGCGCGCCCGTCACCCGGGTGGCCGCGTGGGACGACATCGTTCCCGCGCAGATACTGGCCGCTCGCGACCACCACCGCGAGCGCGGCGCCGTCGTGCACCACGCGGGTATCGATCACCACGCGTACGCGTGCCGAGCCGCTCGACCATCGCTGCTCGTCGGGCGGCACACCGAGCACCACCATGTTCACCGCGAACATCTCGCGACCGTCGATCTCGACGTGCAACGCGTCGCACGGCAACTCCGTAGTGCCGGTGCGCGGTTCGGCTGTGCCAGCTCTCCGTTCGGGTACGCCAGCTCTCCGTTCGGGCACGGGGCCGGCGGCGGCGTCGAGATCGAACAGTCCTACCGCACGCGCGAAATCGGAGCTTGGCGCGGGAACGAACGCGATCCGCGCGCCGGGATGCCTGGCCACCGCGTCCGCCAGCGCGACGTCGTCACCCTCGACGCTGACGTCGGCCGGTCCTTCGGCCGGACGGCCCCAGGGCTTGCCCTTCTCGATGCTCACCGGATCTCGATGCTCATCCAGCCACCCCGGACGCGGTCACGACGCCGCGGTGGCAGGCGTCCGCCGCGTCTCGTGCCCGCTCGCGCGTGGCGTGGTCGGGCGCCACGTCGGCGATCTGGCGGAGCAGGTCGATGCACTGCTTCACGTTGCGCACGAAGTCACCGCCGGTCATCTCGTCGTCGTCGAGCACGTCGGAGAGGGCGTCGCCGGCCGCCCAGTCGTACACGTAGGGCGTGAAGCCCGGATCGGGCGCGCGCGTCTCGGGCAGCCCTGCGTCGTCCTCGTTCGTGTTGAGCTCCGACGCGATCCGCTCGATCGCGCGTGCTCGCTGCGCAACCGTCTTCGTCGGCCAGCGCGCGGGCGGCATCGGTTGCTGCCCGTCGGGCCCGCGGCGCTCATAGGTGAAGCACGAGACCACGGCCGCGAGCTCGGGGGCGCGCAGACCGTCGAGCAGTCCTTCGCTGATTGCTTCGGTCACGAGCAGGTCGGTCTCCGTGTAGACACGCGCGAGTTGCTCGCCCGCCGGTGTGAGCGCCCAGCCGTCGACGTATCCCCACGCCTCGAGCACGCGCAGCACGCGGTCGAACTGCCGCGCCAGACTCTCGCTGCGGCCGCGCACGCGTCGTTCGAGCCGGTTCACCTCGCGTTCCAGCCGTTCGATCGCCTCCGCGCCCCGCAGCCGAGCATCGAGTTGGGGATCGAGCGCGGCCGGGTGTTCGTCGAGGCGTTGCTCGAGCTCGCTGATGCGCGTCTCGGCGCGCGCGACCCGGCCCCCTTCGTGGAGCGTGGCGTGTCGCAGTCGCTCGGCGGTCTGGCGCCGGAACGCGGGGTTGCGCGGCGCGAAGGGGTCCGGAAGCTGGATCGTGGCCGCCCGGCGCGGAGGCGTGTCGAAGTCGTCGGGGCCGAGCCGCACGACCTGCCGATTGGGGCTGAGCCCGACGATGCGCGGTGAGCCGCTGCGCCGGTGCTCGTGGCTCAGCACGACGACCCGACCGCCGTAGCGCCGCGCCACCACGACGTCGCCGGGCCGGAGCGCGTCGATCGCCTCCGCCAAACGCCGCGAGCCGCCCCGATTCTTGCGTGCGGCATCGAGCTCGCCCTTGAGGCGCCGGTACTCCTCGACGTCGCCCTCCTCGCTCGCGGCCGCCCGCCGTCGCTCGAGCATCTGGCGGCTGCGATCGAGCTGGCGTTCGAGCGCCACGACGTCGCGGTCGGCGTGGAACTGCGCGAACGACAGGTTCAGGAGATGGTGGGCCTCGAATTGCGAGTAGCGGCGCACGAGGTTCGCCGCCATGTTGTAGGTGGGCCGGAACGACGACCGCAGCGCGTCGGTGCGACGGGACGCGAGCGATGCGACCTGCTCGAAGGGTACGAAGGGGCTCCAGCAGACGATCGCGTACCCGAGATCGTCAATGCCGCGGCGGCCCGCGCGACCGGTGAGCTGGGTGTACTCGCCGGGAGTGAGGAACTCGTGTCGTTCACCGGTGAACTTCGACACCTTCTCGATGACCACCGACCGGGCCGGCATGTTGATGCCGAGCGCGAGCGTCTCCGTCGCGAACACCACCTTGGCGAGGCCGGCCGCGAACGCCTCTTCCACGGCCTCCTTCATCGGGGGCACCATCCCGGCGTGGTGTGCGGCGAACCCTGCCTCGAGTCCCGCGAGCCAGCTGTCGTACCGCAAGACCTCGAGATCGGCGTCGGGCAACGAACTCGTCTTCTGCTCCGCAATGGCGCGGATCTGTGCCCGCTCCGCCGGGTCGGTGAGGCGCAGTCCGGCGGCAAGACACTGCTGCACGGCCTGGTCGCAACCGGCCCTGCTGAACACGAACGCGATCGCGGGGAGCATGCCTTCCGCGTCGAGGCGGTCGACGGTCTCGACGCGCCCGGGCGTGCGCAATGACGTGCGCGGACGGCCACGGTGGCCGGCGTGCCGGGTCGCCCGGGTGTCGAGCTTCGCGGCCTCGGGGTTGGGGCGGAGTTGTCCGTGCTGGGTGATGAACGTGGGGAGCAGGTGGAGCGCGTCGCGGCCGCGCTCCCCCACCAGGTACCGGTTCTCGAGCGTCACCGGTCGATGCTCTTCGATCACCGCGGCGGTGGGGCCGCGCACCGTCTGGATCCACGTCGCGACCTCCTCGGCGTTCGACACAGTGGCCGACAGGCACACCAGCCCGACCGAGGAGTCGAGGTGCACGATCACCTCCTCCCACACGGGCCCGCGGTAGCGGTCCTGGAGGTAGTGCACTTCGTCGAGCACCACCCACCGCAGCCCGTCGAGTGCCGGCGCTGCCGCGTAGATCATGTTGCGCAGCACCTCGGTGGTCATGACGACGATCGGAGCGTCGCCGTTGATCGAGTTATCCCCCGTGAGCAGGCCGACCTGGCTCGTACCGTGCACGCGGACGAGGTCGGTGTACTTCTGGTTCGACAGGGCTTTCAGCGGAGTGGTGTAGAACGCCTTGGCCCCGGCCGCCAGCGCCCGCTCCACGGCGTACTCGGCGATCACTGTCTTGCCCGAACCGGTCGGCGCCGCCACCAGCACGTGCTCTCCCGCGTCGAGCGCGTCGAGTGCCCGCCGCTGGAAGGGGTCCAGCGGGAAGCCGCGTGTGTCCTCGAACCGCTTCCGGAGATCGTCGGGCGGAGTCAGCATCGCTCTCGGGTGGTCAGGGCGTCGTCGTTTCCGGCGTGGAGTCGGACGGGGTGGTGTCGGCGGGCGCGGCCGTTGTGTCGGTCGGTGTGAGCGTCGTGGGCGCGGCGGTCACCGTGGGCACGCTGGTTGCGACCGGTGTCGGGGTGGTCCCGAGATCCTTGTTCGGCCGCAAGACCCAGATCAGCACCGCGGTGACCACGATGATCGCGAGGGACGACAGCACCGCGATGGTCAACTCCCGGCGGTTCCGAGGTGGCTTGTAGGCACCGCGACGTTTCGGTGGGCTCATCGCTTCAAAAACCTTCCGATCAGGATTGACGCCTCGTAGAACACGTACATGGGTATCGCCATCGCGAACAGCGAGTAGGGATCCTGGCTCGGCGTGATCACCGCGGCGAAGAACACGATCAAGACAGCGGCGTAACGGCGCCAGCTGCGCAGCTGCTGCGTCGTCAGCACGTGGGCGATCAGCAGGAACACGAGTACCACAGGAAACTCGAAGGAGATCCCGAAAGCGATGATCATGAGCGAGACGAGTGAGATGTACTTGTCGGCGGTGAGGAGGGGCTGGAGGTCGGACCCCCCGATGCTCAGGAGGAAGTGCAACGCCGGTTCGAGCGTGGCGAACGCGACCGCGGCCCCGCACGCGAACAGGAACAGGGACGCGAAGAGGAACGGGACCGCGTACCGCTTCTCGGTCCGGCTGAGGCCGGGCGTGATGAAGCGCCAGAGCTGCCAGAGCCACACCGGCATCGCGAGCACGATGCCCCCGTACGTCGCGATCTTCAGGCGTGTCCCGAACGCGTCGAGTGGCCCGGTGAAGACCAGCTTGTTGGGAGCGTCGGGCGTCGAGTTCTTGTAGAACTGGACGAGGAACGAGATGATGTTCGGCGCGAAGACGAAGCAGATCGTTGCCCCCAACGCCACCGCGACCAGCGAGATGATGAGTCGCCTTCGCAGTTCGGTGAGGTGCTCGACGACCGTCATCCGGCCGTCGGGAATCGCGCGCCTGCGAAGCACAGGGCGGGATCAGGCGGGTTCCGCGGGTGGCGAGGACGGGGGCTCGCCGGTGGAACCAGGCGCTTCGGCCTGAGGGCTTGGGTTGTCTTCGTCCGCCGGCGCGGGTGTGCCGGGTTCGGTGGTGTCGGTGGTGTCCTTCGGCGGGAGTGTCGGCACCGGGTCGCCACCGGAGCTGGCGGGCGTGGGTGCGGTGGGGTCGAGATCGGAGACGACGCTGTGGAGCTCGCTGCTCAGGTGCTCTTGGATCCGACGGAACTCCCGGACGCCGCGTGCGACCTGACGGCCGATCTCGGGCATTTTGTTGGGACCGAAGACGAGGAGTGCGACCACGAGGATCACCAGGATCTCGGCTGGGCCGAGCGAGGGCATCGGGATCCTTTCCGCCGAGCTGAGCCAGCCTCAGCCTACTTCTCGTCTATTCGGCGCCGAGGGCGCGAACCGTCGAAATTGGCAGAGCGAACGGCCGCGTGGCGCCGGAAGCGGCGACGAGCAGAGCGAGTTGCTCGCCAGGAGCGAGCGTCTGCGACGCAGGTACCCTGCGTCGCAGCGAGCGACGCATATGCAGGAGCGACCCGTGTCAGGTAGTGGCGTCGGACTCGCCCAGGCGAGCGTCCTGAGGGCGCTCGGTGTGGTGACCTGTGCTGCGGGTGTCGGTACGGACGCCGGCCACTTGTTGAGAGAGCGCGTCGCGGAACTCGGCGAATTCTCGAACCGTGGGCTCGACGTCGGCGGCGTGGCGCCTCGAGGCGAAGGCCGCTGCAATCGCACCTACCCCTATGACACCGACGACCACCCATACGGCCATGGCGGGATGCTACTCCGGGGTTGTTCGACGGACCAAGGCCACCAGCTCGTCGAACCAGCCGTCGTCGGCCAGGAGGACATGCAGGTCGAGCAGGTCGTCGGGTGTGAGGACGGGGCCGCCGGGTCGTTCGGCAAGCTCGGCGGGCCACTGCCAGAGCTCGTGCGGGGCCCCTGCGGACACGAGCAGGTCGACGATCCTCGAGCTGGCTGCGCGGTTCACCGTCTGATCGCAGATCGGGCACCGGAAACGGTAGGCGCCCGGTGTGGTCTCGTCGGTGCAGACACGGACGGTCAAGTCGTGGATCTGGAGCTTCACGTCGCCACACGCCGGGCATTGGGCTCGGACTGTCGTCATCAGGACCCACCTCCCAGGCGTCGTGGTCCACTGCTGACTAGGAACTTCGGCACGCCGGGAAACGCACTTGAGAGTGACTGCGGTTCCGGAGGGCGCGCGGGAGTGACTGAGGGCACGAAGCTGGTGGTACAGAGATTCGGTAAGGATGGGTTGGTGCGGCCCATCACCTTTGCCCACCGTGGCGGCCGCGCCGACGGACCGGAGAACACGCTCCCGGCCTTCCGGCGCGCGCTCGAGCACGGCGCGACTGGTCTCGAGTCGGACGCCCGCCTCAGCGTCGACGGCGAGGTCGTGCTCGTCCACGACGCCATCGCCAAGCGTGGGTCGTTTCGCCGTGCTCGCGTCGACCAGTCGACTGCCGCGGAGCTCGAGGCGCTCGACGTGCCACGACTCGCCGATCTCTATGCCGACCTCGGTACCGACTACGAGCTGTCGCTCGACCTCTACGACCCTGCAGCACGCGTGCCCGTGCTCGACGTCGCGACCGCCGCGGGCGCGACCGACCTGCTGTGGGTCTGCGCCGGAGGGATCGAGACGCTCGTGGAGCTCGGGAGTCGCGGCACCGGCGCGCACCTGGTGCACTCGACGCGGCGCCAGAAGATCACGGGGTCGGTGGAGCGCCACGCAGCGCGACTCGCCGAACAGGGAATCGATGCCGTCAACATGCACTACACCGACTGGACCAAGGGCCTCGTCGAGCTGTACCACCGTTTCGAGGTGCTCACGTTCGCCTGGGACATCCAGGAGGTGCGGCACCTGCGCGCGGTCCTCGCGATGGGGATGGACGCGGTGTACTCCGACTATGTCGACCGCATGGTCGCGACCGTGGCCGAGTGGAGCGAGTGACCTGTCCGACCTGCCCGGGGCTACAAGAAGCCGAGGCGGTCCAGGGGCCAGATGCGCACGAAGACGCGCCCCACGATGCTCGAGCCCTTGATGGGGCCATGGTCGCGCGCGTCGGACGACTCGGCGCGGTTGTCGCCCATCACGAAGAACTCGCCGGCCGGGACGGTGCAACCGCCCTTCGGACTGTCCGCCGCGCAACCCTTCATGATCTCGGTCGGTTGTTGGTTCGCGCTGTCCTTCAGTCCGTGGTACAGGTCCGTGATGGTGCCGTTCGGCAAATAGCTCTCTTTCAGCAGCCTGCCGTCGATACAGATGCGATTGGGTTGACACTGCGTGAGCGTCTCACCCGGCAGCGCGATCACCCGCTTGACGAGATCGTCGATCCCGGCGCGTTGCCAGTCTTTGTTCGACTTGGCTCCGAACACGACGATGTCGCCGCGGTTGACGTCGTGGAGGTCGTAGCTCAGCTTGTTGACGAGCACGCGGTCGCCGACCTCGAGCGTGGGCACCATGGAGCGCGACGGGATGTAGAAGGCCTGGAAGAGAAACGTCTTGATGACGATCGCGATGACGATCGCGGCGATGACGAGCACCACCCACTCGATGACCGTGCGGTTGATGCCCTTTTTGACGCCGCGGCTGACGGCGTCCTCGTGGTCGTCACCCGACGGCCCGACGCCGTCACCCGACGACCCGGCTCCGTTGCCTCCACCTTCTGGCGCGCCCAAGAGGGGTTCGGTGCTCGTTTCCACCACTTCATCCGTCACGGGCGCTGCTCCACGCCCCCATCATCGCACTCGGATGCACCCATCCCCGACGCGGGCACCGAGAACAGTTCATCCGTAACGGCGGAGGATCCTCGCAGCTGCGTCGGGCGCGATCCGCGAGGCTTCGCTCGGTCCCTCGACCGCGGCGTCGGGCCCGAGTGCGAGGAGGAGGCGCTCGAGCCATGCCGGCTCGCTGACCGCGAGCACCACCCGCCAGGATCCGTCCGCTCTCTGCTCAGCGGCTTCGTGCGGGTAGCTCTCCACCACCCAGTCGGCCGACGGAGCCAGGCGGAGGGTCACGCGAGGGTCGTCGGGCCGCGGGCGATAGACGAGCTCGGCGGTGTCCACCGCACGGTCTCCCTCGCTGCCCGAAAGCTGGGGGAGGTCGAAGTGCTCGCCCGTGGGGCGTACCGCCCGCACCCGGTCGACCCGGAACAGCCGCTCCGCCGACGCCCGGTGACACCAGGCCGCGAGATACCAGGCACCGAAGGCGTGGAAGACCCGCCACGGGTCGACGATCCGCGTCGTCATCTCGTCTCGCGCGAACGAGTAGTAGTTGATCTCGACCTGCTCGGACACGCTCGCCGCATCCTGCAGCTCTTCGAGATGGTCGCTCCCGCCGACGTCGACCGCGAGCCGGCCACGCGCGTCGAGCGCGCCGTCGAGCTTGTCGAGCGCCGTCGCGAGCGGGCCGAACAGATCGGAGCCCGGCACCGAGAGTGACGCGCGACCGGCGGCGAGCAGCGCGAGACCCTCTGCCGGTGTGAGGCGGAGGGGCCGCTCGAAGTACTCCGCGAGCCGGATCTCCACCGCACCGTCGACGACCCACACGTCGATGAGGCGGTCGGCGGTGTACGGCGGCAGGCCGCAGAGCGGGAGCAACTCCAGGTCGCGCTCGAGCTCGGCTTCCGACACTTCGAATCGCTCGGCGAGTTCACCGATGGTCACGCCCGGGTGCGCGAGCACGTAGGGAACGAGCGCGAGCACGCGGCGCAGCCGCGGTCCGACGAGTGGGCGCGGGCTCACGGCGCGCCCGATCGCACGATCGCGCCGAGCCACGCGACCAGGTCGGCGCGGAGCTCATCGGGTCCGAGCACCTCGGCGTGGTCGAGGAGGTCGAGCACCCAGGAGCGGAACGCCGCTCGGTTGACTACCGGCAGTGCCACCTCGACTCCGCCATCGGCACGGCGCTCGACCACGGCTTCTTCGCCGAGCCGCTCGACCACCCAGCCTGCTCGTGACGCGTCGACGAGAACCCGCGCTTCCACCGGGCGGTCTTCGCCGTAGGTCAGCGGGTCGTCGCGCACGAACTTGGCGGGATCGATACCGGGCGGGGGCTCGAAGGAGCCCGACGCACCGACCTCGGGATCACCGTCGATGCGATCGATGCGGAACGCCCGCGGCGCGTCGCGCTCGACGTCGTGCCCGACGACGTACCAATGACCCCAACGGAGCACGACGCCGTACGGCTCGAGGCTGCGTGGTTCACCGCGGTAGACGAAGGCGATCGGGGCACGGCGGCTCACTGCGTCGAACAGCGCGGCCACACCCGGCGTCACCGCGACCTCGGCCATCGCCTCGTCGACGCCCTTCCCGGCCAGGCCGCCCAGCTTGGCCAGCCCCTCACGACCCTGGCCGCCCTCGAGCCGCACCGCGGTGACCGCGAGGTGGAGCGCGGCGAGCTCGGTGTCGGAGAGCGAGAGCTCGGGGAGGTAGTAGTCCTTCGGGTTGATGCGGTACGCCTGCTCGGCGCCGAAGCCGTCGACCGCCTCCACGCTGATCGGCACGCCCAGCTCGCGCAGCGTTTCCTTGTCGCGCTCGAACTGCCGACGACGCGCCGTCTTGTCCTCCGGGTAGCGCGGCTCGACCCGCTCCGCCAGCTCGTCGAGCGTCAGCGGGCGACGGGTGTCGAGCAGCGTGGCAGTGAGGTTGAGCAGTCGCTCGAGGCGGTCAGCCATCGACGTGCGACGCTGCGAGCGCGCCGGCAGCCGCGGCGGCCTGGAACAGCGCGGGATCTTCCTCGGCCGGCCGCCCCATCGACTGCACGTGCAGATGGTGGCGGGCGAGCAACTCGAGTGCATCGGGCGCGTCGACGTCGACCAGCTCGTGCCGGCGGTCGATGCCGGCCGAGTGGAGATCAGCCGCCAGGCGTGCCGACTGTTCCGCGTCGTCGAGGTTCGGTACCGCGACCAGTACCCGCTCGCGCGTCGCGAGCCGTAGTGCGGTTGCGGTGTGGTGTGACAATCCGTAATGACGAGGCCGGTGGTCGGCGAACGACACGCGCAGGCATGCGATCGGGATTCCGCCGAGCGCACACGCGGCGTCGAGGATCGTGCCGACCTCCATGCCGCTGAAGCCGAGGCGCGTGTTGGTGCCGACGATGCCGGGGCCCATCGCCACGACCGCCGCGTCGGCGTGAGCGACATGACGAGCGACCGCGAGGGCGGAGTAGATGGATACGGCCTCGAAGTCACCGCCGAACGCGTGGCCGCACGTGACGGTGGCGTCGACGAGGTTGCGCTCGCACATCGCCGCGACGAGATCCGACATCGCCAGGGGCAAGCCCGCGCCATCGGTCATCACGTACGCGAGACGAGCGCCGGGCAGGCGGTCCTTGAACGCGGCCGCGACCGCGGGTACCTGGCTGTGGAGCGCCGCCGCGATCACGGGCATGCCGTCGATCGACTCCACGTCGGCCAGCGACTCGAGGTGTTCCTCAGTGCTGCCGACGTCGGCCTGGAGGCTCGTGTAGCGGCCCTTGATGATGTGGCCGGGACCGCGCTCGTGCCACTCGTCGCGTGCGAGGTTCCAGTGCACGACGTGCCAGCCGCCGGTGCCCAGGCCGAGCTCGACCGCAGTGGTGTTCACGACGACGGGATCGCCGATCCCGACCGGGCCGGTGAGTTGGGGAAGCGCGTACGCGCGCTCCGGGCCGTCACCGAGGTCGACTTCGACGCGCTGGAGGCCGGGGCGCTCCTCGAGCAGCCGTACGACCTTGCCAGTTCGAAACGACGGCACGCCGCCAGGTTACGGGAGACCTTCGATCAAACGGATCAACTCGTCGCGGCGATAGCCCCGGTGACGCGCGAAACGAACGAGCTCGCGCGCCTTCGTGATCACGGCGCCGTGTTCGACCGAACCCGTGACGGTGATGCCCCGGCCGCGGCGGAACTCGAGCAGCCCTTCGTCGCGGAGATCGCGCAACGCGCGCAGGACGGTGTTGTGGTTGACGCCCAGCACCGCTGCGAGGTCACGCGCCGGTGGCAGCCGCTCCCCCGGCTTGCACTGCTCCTCGGCGACCGCGCGCCGGATCTCCGACGCGACTTGCTCGTGCAGCGGGAGCCCGCTCTGCGGATCGAGCTGGACGCCAAACATGGTGCTAGCTAGAGTAGCACCATCACCCAGACCCTCGCGCCGCCGGATCTGATCGACGACGCCG
>CAAGKR010225181.1_pt1 | contig 24777 bp, 21 predicted proteins | sample 2556971 | NCBI WGS metagenome assembly CAAGKR01 (sample SAMEA5207829, study PRJEB30636) | soil metagenome | biome: forest; feature: boreal; material: soil | place: USA | collected 2011-09 | depth 1 m | reverse complement strand
CTCACGGGCGGCCAGGTGATCTCCGAGGAAGTCGGATTCAAGCTCGAGAACGCCGTCGTGACCGATCTTGGCCGCGCCAAGCGTATCGTTGTCGACAAGGAGACCACGACGCTGATCGATGGTCAGGGCGACGAGGAGAAGATCAAGGGACGCATCAAAGAACTCAAGGCGGCGATCGAGAAGACCACCTCCGATTACGACCGCGAGAAGCTACAGGAGCGTTTGGCCAAGCTCGCCGGCGGTGTAGCGGTGATCAACGTCGGTGCACCCACCGAGAGCGAGATGAAGGAGAAGAAGGCCCGAGTCGAGGACGCCCTCCATGCTACGCGTGCAGCGGTGGAAGAGGGAATCGTCCCCGGCGGCGGTGTCGCACTCATTCGCGCGCAGAAGGCGCTCAAGACCTTGAAGCTCACCGAAGCCGATGAGCAGATCGGTGTCGACATTGTCCGTCGAGCGATCGAGGAGCCGATGCGGATCATCGTCCAGAACGCTGGTGGTGAAGGCTCGATCGTAGTCGAGAAGATTCGCCAGTCGAAGGACAACAACTACGGCTACAACGCTCTCACCGATGAGTACGAGGATCTGGTCGCGGCGGGCGTCATTGATCCGACCAAGGTCACCCGTACGGCGCTTCAGAACGCCGCGTCGATCGCGGGACTTCTCCTCACGACCGAAGCACTGATCGTTGAGAAGAAGGAGCCGGCCGGCGCTGGCGCGCAGGGTGGCGGCGCTTCGGGCGGCATGGGCGGAATGTACTAGGGTTGATCTCGAGCCCTCGAGAAAGCGGAGGTCGCGAAAGCGGCCTCCGTTTTTTTTGTCTGCGAATGCAAGTTGCGCCCGTTCGCGCGCGGCTACAGTATGTATCGCTCCCTACGGCAAGCTCACCACGCTCTTTCGGCAGGTTCCTTCCATGTCTACGAAGATTGTTTCAACAGCGTTCTTATTCCTGGCCGTTGGCTCGTTCAGCGCCCAGGCGCAGGAAACCCATTACATCGTTACTCGGCTGGGAACCGATACCGTCGCGATCGAGCGTTACACGCGCACTCCCGGCAAGCTGGAAGGAGATGTTGTACTGCGAAACCCGCGTGTGCAGACGTATCACTACACGGCGGATCTCGGCGCGCGAGGGCAGATCAAGACCTTTTCCATGACGGCGCGCCGCGCCGACGCGGATCCGTCAGCGCCACCCCGACTTCAGTTGCTCGACACGTTCGGCGATTCGGTCGCGACGGTGGAGGTTTCGCGGGCGGGTGTCCGCGACACCATTCTTTCCGGCCGCAAGGCGTACCGTGGACGTGCAACACCGTCATTTCCAACCGAGCCGCCTGCGTATGGCATCTACGAGCAGATTCTTTCGAGCTCCGGCCTGAAGGGCGACAGCGTCTCCTACGCCCTCATGGGGCCGGGTGGCGGGCAGGTTCCCGCGATCATTCTGCGCAGGAGGGGAGCAGACTCCGTAGCCTTCACGAGCACGTTCTTCCCCAACTGGATTGAGGTCGCACGCGTTGATTCGCGCGGCCGCATACTTGGCGTAAACTCGGTTGCGACGACCGTAAAAACGATAGCGGAACAGGCTCCTGGCCTGGGATTCGACGGTGTCGTGTCGGGTTGGACTGCCGCGGAAAAGGCGAAGGGTCCGGCGGGCCTGGTGTCGCCTCCTGACACCGCCAGAGCTGCCATCGGCGGAGCGAACATCGCGGTCGCCTACAGCCGCCCGGCGAAGCGCGGCCGCGTGATCTTCGGGAACGTCGTTCCGTGGAACCAGGTTTGGCGTACTGGTGCCAACGCGGCGACGGTGTTCACGACCGACAGGGATCTCGCATTCGGGACTACGGTGGTGCCGGCGGGGAAATACACGCTGTGGACGGTACCGACTCCGACCGGGGCAAAGCTGATCATCAACAGTGAGACGGGGCAGTGGGGAACCGATTACCACGCCGACAAGGATTTCGCGAAAATCGACCTTACCAGCAATCACCTTTCGCAGCCGGTCGAGCAGTTCGTGATCGGAGTAGTGCCGCAGGGGTCAGGCGGCTTGCTGCGCATGGCATGGGACGATCGCGAGTTCACTGTGCCTTTCACCGTGAAGTAGCGATTGACCAGCTCTGAGATGGCTGCGCGGAGAGATAATTGGCTCCGCGCAGTGGGTTATGGATTTCTCGCGGAAGCCGCAACGGTCGTTACGATCATCCTGATCGTGACCGCGTATCGCTTTGCGTTGGTGCGCGGTCTGTCGGATGCCAATTACGCCGCGTTCGGCGCGCGAACGGGCGAGATCGTCGGGATCATTGGTGGTACGCTCTATACTTACCTGTTCGCGCAACTACTGATGCGGGTTGTCAGAGGCCGGTTCGTCGCGCACGGAGTAGTCGTCGCACTGACGGCGATCGCGTTTTCGGCCGCTGGGTCGATTGCCGGACATCACGCCGTTCCACCCGCTTACCTGCTGGCCTCGGTTCTCAAGCTGGCCGCCGGCGCGCTCGCAGGATTTCTCTACTTCCGCTCGGTTTCTCTGAATCGAAACGTTGTCTGAGGCAACGGCATAACCCATCCCGCTAATTTTGGCAGCGACTTTCTCAGACTTTCCTGAAATTCGCCGAGGTCCGTGCCAGGACTCAGCTGAATCGGAAGTGACTGCGGCCGAAAAAAATCCTCCCAGTGGCCTGCGATCACATATGAAGGTTTGAGCACGGCGAGCAGACTGTCGGGAGTATTTGAAACGTTAGACGATGTCGCTGCACACAGCACCGCGAGGTCCACCGCGTACTCGGCGAGAATGTCCTTGGGCGGAAATCCAAGCGGCGGCTCGCTTGGAGCGTCCTGAAAATAGATTCTGAAGACGGGTGCCCGGGTGCTCTCTGACAGAACATCGATCAGGAACGCGTATGGCTCGCCCAGCTTCCATTCGGCGGCGGTGTGAGGCAGACTGTCGAGATCGACGTCGAGTGAGCCAGGCGCAAAGATGTAGCTCTTTGTCCAGGTGCGGTAATTTGGCGCGTGACCGGCGACGACGGCCATGAAGCGATACGCACTATCACTGGTGTAGTACCAGACGCCCCGCCGCTCCTTCGATCCCGCCGCCGCGAGCGAAAGAGCCACAACCCGCTGCCCACCATTGGACCGCAGGGCCGAATCACCCATTAGCATGTGTCGAACGGAAGGGCCGCCGTAAATCCTGGCTGTGATCGCGCGCTTTCTTGCGATGTACGGTACATCCATTAAATGATCGTAATGGCCGTGCCCAACGAGGATTGCCGTCGCTCGATCCGCGGACCGGGGAAGCAGCTTTTCAATCGCCACGGTGTCGGGCCAGACGCGCGGCGTACTGCGAAGCAGTCGAGTAAACCGGGGCCGCACCATTCCGAAGGACGGATTGCTGAAAAAAGGCGCTGTCAACAGGACGTGGCGATTGTGCTCGATCAGCAGACCGGAGACACCCAGGTACACGACGGATATGACTCGCGCTGGATCGCCGCACTCGTCATCCGCGCACCCGACCGAACGTGGTCCCGATTCCACTTGCGTGGAAATCGTAGTCGGAGGGCGACACCCGATTAGCAGGAGCAGCGAAATCAGAAGCGAATTTGCTCGACCCATAGGCTTGCCTCACGGCCAACCTGATGAAACAGCAGCGCCTCAGTCCAATCCGAGACAGGCAAGAAGTTCCTGGAATCGCGAATCGCCGCTGATTTTATCGTAGAGTGGTACTCTGATGCCAAACTCCAGCGTGCAATCGCGGGTCGCACATGCTTTGCCGAGCCAGTCAAACGCAATATCCGGTTGATCAAGATTGGCGTAAGTCCACGAGATCATCGTCGGTGCGACGTACTCTTGGCTCGAGCGCTCGAGCAGTTCGGCGAGCACACGTTCCGCAGCTGCCCGGTCGCCGGCCATCGCGTAAACGGCTGCCAGGAGCGCCCGCAACAGATTGATATCAGGCGAGAGCGATAATCCCTGTTCCGCATGATTGATCGCCTCCTTGAACATCCCTTTTGCGGCGTACGAGAGCGTGATCGCGAGCAGTGCGAGGAACGATGTTCGATCCCGCTCGAGGGCGCGCTCGCATTCGCCAATCGCCTGGTCGTACTGCCGGCCATGGTACGAGACAAGCGCTGCTATCCCATTCGTTGCTGGAGATAGCGGATCGAGCTCCCGTCCCAGACGTGCTGCCTCCGAAGCCTCACGCTGTCTATCGAGGGTGCTGAGAAGCCACGCCTGAAAGCTGTGCGCGAGCGCGTGACGCGGGTTCAGGTCAATCGCGTGAAGCAGCGAAGATTCCGCCGCCTCCCAATCCCAGTTCAGCAGCTGCACGAATCCGAGCGAAGTGCGGGCTTCGGCCAAGTCCGGTGCTAGCTCCACCGCGCGTGTTGCGGCCGCGAGCGCCTTGGGAAGAACCTCTGAAGTCGGCAGGAATCCCCAGAGTCCCGGAACGCTGTACGCATCGGACAGTCCGTGATATGCGAGCGCGTAATTGGGATCTTCGGCTAGCGCGTGCTCATAATGACGAATCGCCTTTTCCAACATTCCCTTCATGTTCCATCGATACCAGCAATGGCGTCCCCGCAAATACAGCTCGTATGCCTTGACGTTTTCAGTGTGCCGTCCGCCGAGAGCTTCGCCCTGCGCGGCGGTGAGTTTGACCTTTAGCCGGTCTACGATGTTTCGCGCGATCTCGTCCTGTATTTCAAAGACGTCTTCGATCTCTCGATCATATCGTTCCGACCAGATGTGGTATCCGTCGCGCGCATCGACGAGTTGAGCGCTAATGCGCACGCGATCACCCATTCGACGGACGCTTCCTTCGAGGATGGTCTTCACATTCAGAAGCTTCCCGATCTCGGTGATTCCCAATGACTTCCCCTTGAGGGCGAACGTGGACGTGCGCGCGGCGACTTTGAGCGTAGGAATTCGGGAAAGCGCGTTGAGAATCTCCTCCGTAATTCCATCGGAGAAATATTCGTTGTCCGAACTGGCACTCATGTTCGCGAACGGCAGAACGCCGATGGATGGCTGCTCCGTCTCACGGATGCGGTTGGCCGCGGCCTGGGTGAGGGTATACGCGATTGGTTCGCTTGGACGAAGAGAATTGCTGCTTTCACCTCGCGTGGACACGGTCGACGGAGGCGGATCTATCGGCACGCGATCGGATAGCGCGCGAACGAGATCGTCCGCTCGTCCAAAGCGTTCCTCGGGATCCCGGGCCATCGTTTTGATTACTACCGCGTCGAGCCATGGCGGAACTTCTCTGCGAATGCTCGACGGTCGGGGAGGTGGCTCTGTGAATCGCCTTGCGAACCCTTCCTTTCCAGCGAAAGGGGGCTTCCCGGTCAACATCTCGTACAGCACACATCCGAGGCTGTAGATGTCGCTACGGCCATCGAGTTGGCGATCTCCCATAAGCTGCTCGGGACTCATGTAGGCTGGGGTCCCGGGCCCGCCCATACCCGTACGCGTCAACTGCTGTACTCCGGCTACGTCAATAGCGCGCGCGATGCCGAAGTCCGCGACGATCGCATGTCCTGCGGAGAGCAGAATATTCTCGGGCTTAATGTCACGGTGAATGATTCCTTGCCCGTGGGCATAGGACAGCGCATCAGCGGCTTCACAGGAGATCCGCGTAGCCGCGTCGATGGGCAGGTGTCGTTCGCGGCTCATCCTCGCTCGCAGCGTTTCCCCGCTGACGTACGGCATGAGGTAATAGAGAAGAGCTTCCACATGACCTGAATCGTGGAGAGGCAGAATATTTGGATGTTGCAGGCGCGCCAGCATCCGAATTTCCCGGATGAACCGCAATTCGCCCGTCTCCGAGCTCGGATCCGCGTTCAGAACCTTGAGCGCCAGCTGACGATCGTGCCTCGAATCTTTTGCGAGATAGACGGTAGCGAATGCTCCTTGCCCTATCTCACGCTCAATTTCATACCGTCCGGCGAGCGCAACGCGTAGTGGCCCGATGGGGTCCGTAGGAGTGCGCGGAGTAGTCACGCAGGCTCCTTCCTCTGCGGTCCGGCGGGACCTTGGCTCACGGCGGTGGCCGCCGACGAGCTCCACGAGTTTGCCATGACGCCTCTGGACAGGGCACGGCAAACATAAGGTGCAATAGCGGGGACAGCCAGAGTCGAGTGCTGCCGCTATTGCCTAGCTGCGGTCCAAGCCGCACCCCGTCGGGTCAGTCGCCGATCGACAGCGAGACCGGATTGTCGAGATAGACGACCTGCTCATCCCGACGCGAATGAAGTATCCGCCAGAACCAGTTCTCGCCTCGCGGCTGCCCTCCGTGCTCCATGATGATCTTGGCCAGGTCGGCGACTTCGTTCGGATCCATCCGCAGGCACCCATGTGACGCGGCGGAGCCGAGACTCTCGACGTCGTCGGTGCCGTGGATGTAGTAGTCGGGCTCCTGGAAGAAAATCTTCACCACCTTCATCGGATTGGCTGGATCTCCCGGCGCTTTGGCCGTCTTGCCCTTGGCCCAGTCCGCGTCCGGCGGCGGCCGCCAGCTCGGGTTCCACACGATTTTCCTGATCGTGAATATCCCGGTGGGCGTCGGATACTTGTCTTGCCCAACTGCCACCGCGTAGGTCTTGAGGGTGCTGTCTCCATGCCTCACGATCAAAATGCGGGCACCCAGATTGGCCTCGAGCGTGAGCGGCTCTTCCTGAAGCGCCGGGTGCTCGGGAGTCGTATCCCTGCCGGCGGTCACCGCCGTGCGGGGCAGCTCTATTTGGGCAGACGCCCCGAGCGAGAGCGCAGCGACCGCGGGGACGATTAGTGAAGCCAGGATCTTACGAGAAATGATCATTTCTTCGAGTTCGATTCGAGATTTTGAGTGATAACCACTACATATGATTACAAATGCCGTTCCACCGCGATTTGACTCCTCGCTCGGCTGGCCGCCACCATGCGGTCTCTGCATTTTCCTGCTAAGTCATTCCTCGTCACCAAAACTCAGCCGATCAGCGATGCCCACCACTCGTCCCCTACTGCTTCTCCTCGCCTTCGCCACCGGTGCCTCCTTTTCTCCGGCCGCGGCGCAGAAAGTCGACTCCTCTCTCTACTCGAGCCTCGAGTGGCGAATGATCGGCCCGTTCCGGGCGGGCCGGACGATCGGCGCCACCGGAGTACGAGGACAGCCCAACGTCTTCTACGCCGGGGTCAACAATGGCGGTGTGTGGAAGACCACCGATTTCGGACGCGTGTGGACCCCGATCTTCGATGCGCAACCCACGGGCTCGATCGGTGACATCGCCGTCGCTCCATCCAATCCGAACGTGATTTACGTCGGAACCGGCGAGGGAGTGCAGCGTCCTGATCTCTCTACGGGAGATGGCATCTACAAATCGACCGACGCCGGAAGAACGTGGCGTCATCTCGGTCTGCGCGATGGCCAACAGATCGGAGGGGTAATCGTCGATCCGCGCGACGAGAACCGGATCTTCGTCGCCGTGCTCGGGCATCCATACGGTCCGAATCCGGAGCGCGGAGTGTACCGGTCGACAAATGGTGGCGAGACATTCGAGCGCGTTCTCTACAAGGATGAGAACACCGGTGCAGTTCAGGTCAGTTTCGAACCGACGAATCCGCAGATCATTTACGCGGCGCTCTGGGCAGGGCGACAGGGTCCGTGGGAGAATGCCTCGTGGAATGGACCGCTCAGCGGGCTCTTCAAATCAGTCGATGGCGGCACAACGTGGCGCCAGTTGACCACCGGCCTTCCGACCACGGCTCAAGGCTTGGGGAGAATCGGATTCACCATCGCACCGAGCGATCCGCGGCGCATGTACGCCACGGTCGACGCTCCGACGCTCGGCGGGATCTATCGGTCCGACGACGCCGGTGAAAGCTGGCGGAGGACCAACTCCGAAGTGCGGGTCTGGGGACGCGCTTCCGATTTCGCCGAGGTCAAGGTGGACCCGCGAAATCCAGATGTGGTGTATTCAGCCAACACATCCACGTATCGATCGACCGACGGCGGAACGGCCTTCACCGCGGTCAAGGGCGCGCCCGGAGGCGATGACTACCATCGCATCTGGATCAACCCGGACAACCCGGACATCATCCTGATTGCGAGCGATCAGGGCGCGACGATCACGGTCAACGGCGGCAAGACCTGGAGCTCCTGGTACAACCAGCCCACCGCCCAGTTCTATCACGTCATCACGGACAACCGCATTCCGTACTGGGTCTACGGCGGACAGCAGGAGAGCGGCTCCGTTGGCACCATGAGCCGCGGAGATTATGGCGCGATCACGTTCCGCGAATGGAATCCGGTCGGGGCGGAAGAGTACGGCTACATCGCGCCCGATCCGCTCGACCCGAACATCATCTACGGCGGAAAGATCTCGCGCTTCGATCAGCGCTCGCGCGAAGTTCAGAACATCAGCCCAGAGGCGGTGCGTTCCCGCAAGTACAGATTCCTCAGAACGGCTCCGATCATATTCTCCACCGTCGATCCGCACACTCTCTACTACGGATCCAACGTTCTCTTCAAGACAAGGAACGGCGGTCACAGCTGGAGCATCATCAGTCCGGACCTCACACGGCAGAACTACGACGTGCCGGCGAGTTACGGTATGTACACCGACGGCAATCTCGATCTCGCGAAGAACAGAGGTGTGATTTACACCATCGCTCCATCATTCCGGAACGCGAATACGATCTGGACGGGCTCTGACGATGGCTCCATCCGGCTGACCCGCGATGGCGGAAAGACCTGGACCAATGTGACGCCAAACGCGCTTGCTCCGTGGAGCAAGGTCTCGTTGATGGAAGCGTCCCACTTCGACGATCAGTCTGCGTATGCCGCCATCAACCGGTTCAAGCTCGACGATCTGCATCCGCACATCTATCGCACGCACGATGGCGGGCGAAGCTGGAAGGAGATTGTGAACGGAATTCCGGACAACGAAATCGTAAACTCGGTCCGGGAAGATCCTCTGCGGCCCGGCATGTTGTTCGCGGGCACTGAACGCGCCGTTTACTTCTCCCTCAACGATGGCGAGCAGTGGCAGCCGCTTCGGCTCAACATGCCCGCGACGTCGATTCGCGATCTAGTTATCCACGACGATGACATCGTGGTGGGCACTCACGGACGGTCGTTCTGGATTCTGGACGACATGACGCCGCTCCGGCAGCTCGACGCGAAGACGGGGGCAAGTGAAACCTTCCTCTTCAAGCCCAAGCTCACGTACCGCTTCCGCCGCAACAAGAACACAGACACGCCGCTGCCACCCGAGGAGCCGGCTGGAAAAAATCCACCAGACGGCGCGATCATCAACTACCGCCTTGGCTCGGATGCAAGGTCGCCGGTAGCTCTGGAGATCGTCAACGGCTCCGGCGGCGTCGTGCGCAGCTTCTCGAGCGCGGATTCTGTCGAGTCGATAGAATCGGATCTCAACGTGCCTACCTATTGGGTTCGTCCCCCGCAGCGATTGGCGAGCACGGCCGGCACGCATCGGTTTGTGTGGGATCTCCACTATCCGCCGCCAAAGGTTCTCGGACACGACTACCCCATCTCGGCCATCTACGGCGACACTCCGCGCTTTCCGCTCGGCCCGGCAGTCCTGCCCGGCAACTACACGGTTCGGCTGACCGTCAATGGGCGAAGCTACTCGCAACCGCTCGCGATAAAGATGGATCCTCGAGCGCCGATCACCGCTGCCGGTCTCAAGCTTCAGCACGACATCGGGGTCCGCATGAACGATGCGATCAGCCGCGACTTCGCCGCACTTGGCGAGCTGCGGCGACAGCGCGGTCTTCTTAGAGCGCAGCGCGAAGGAGCGAAGGCGGGAGAGATTGCGGATTCACTCGTCGCGCTCGACAGTGCGTTGGCCATCATCGAGACCGGCCCACGCAACGGCAGCGCGGAAAACCTCGTGCGCTTGAATGAAGAGCTCGCCGGAATCCTCGACACGGTGGAAGGTGCGGACATGGACCCAACTACGCAGGTCGTTTCCGCCGCGACCGATGTCGAAAGGTCACTCGCTTCGGTCCTCGCCCAGTGGACGGAAATTCAACGCACGCGACTTCGCCGGAATTCGCGATAGATTAAACCAGCCCAAGCACTCGCCGCTGACGGAGAGCTGAATGACAACGAGCAAGGAAACGGAGTGGATGAATCACCCGCGGCTGCGGAAGCTCGTGACCGCGGTCAACGAGCTGACCCTTGCCGAGCGTATAACACTGGTGAAGGGATTGGTGCCGGCGATCGCGGACGAGCTGTCCGACACGGAATACGAAAAGTTCGTGGATGCGATTCGCCTCAAGGGCGAGCGCTTTCATGAAGCCCAGTCGCATCCCGGCGAGGGCAGGGCAGAGCGCAAGATTCCGGGCGACCGCGACTTTGAAGGGCGATAGCGAAGCGGTGAGCTAAATCCCCAGCGCGAGCTGAAGCGGCGCGTCGATCGACGCAGAGGCCGCTCCAGCGCAAAACGGGCCGACCACTCTGTGCTGCGACGACGCGGTCAGCCGCCCCTTGAATCGCGCCCGGCGCAGCGACTCTCCCACCGTCCCAAGCGCGGTGCGCGGATTGTTGCATTTCTCGCTCAGATGAGCGAGCACGACGTTGTTGAGTCCGGAGTGGATGCTCTGGCTCGCGGCGTGCCCGGCGACGCGATTGCTCAGATGCCCGAAGTTGCCGGCGATGCGGCGCTGTAGCGAAGGCGGATATGGCCCCGCACGCAGCATCCCTTCATCGTGATTCGCCTCGATCACGAGAATGTCGAGCTTGTCCAGGGCGTGGGACACGCTTTCGGTAACGTGGCCGAGGTCGTAGACGATTCCCGCACGCGTCCCTTCGGCGACCGACGTCACTATCACCGCGATCGGCTCGTTGGCATCGTGCGAGACTGGAACTGTCTCCAGGTGAAAATCACCGATGACGACGCTGCTCTTTCGCGGTGTGATGATCGCGCGAAGTCCCGCCCAGGCCGGGCACATCATGCGCGTGCCCGCCGTGGACACAATCGTCCAACCCCATTTCTTCGCCGCCGCGGCAACGCCTTTCATGTGATCGGTGTGCTCGTGCGTCACGACCACTGCCTCGATCGACTCTGGCGCTACGCCCGCAACAGCGAGACGCTGCTTCAGCACTCTCGGTGCAAATCCGGCATCGATGAGTATGCGCGAGCGATCCGTCTGCACGAGAACCGCGTTACCGCTGCTTCCGCTGCCAAGAACCCAAAGATTCATCAAGTACTCCAACGCCTCTCGTGCGCTTCAGCAAGCTGCTTCCGCGCTTTATCGCTCAGCTCTACATGCCGGCGTGACATCACACGCTCCGCTACGGTAAGAAATCTAGTGACGTCGTAGATGTCGTAGGGCTCGCCGTCGCCCCAGGCAAAAGGCGGAACGACTTTGGGAGGCATCTTCGCGCCGAACACATTCGCTCCCGCGCCGATCACGGTGCCCGTGCTGAGCATCGTCCCAATTCCCGTCTTCGCGTGATCGCCGAAGAGCGTCCCGAGGAATTGCAGTCCAGTGTCTTTGACTCCGGTCGGAGTCCAGATCTGCACCGCGCCGTAGGTATTCTTGAGGTTGCTGGTAGTCGTAATCGCGCCGAGGTTGACCCAGCGCCCAAGGTATGAGTGTCCGACGAAACCCGCGTGGCCTTTGTTGCTGTGGCCCAGGACAATCGAATTGCTGAACTCTCCCCGTACCTTGCAGTGGTCGCCTATTGAGGAGCTGGCTACCCGATCGCCAAGTATCTGCGAGTCGCGCCCTATCGCGATCGGTCCAATGAGGTGCGTGAAGGGAGCGATGACAGCGCCCCGGCGAATCAGGATGGGACCGCCCGAAGCGTCGAGTACCACCTGCGGTCCAATCTCGGCGCCTTCTTCGATGAAGACCTTTTCCTTCCCGACGATTGTCGCATCGAGGGGCGTCCGCAGCTCGAGTGCGGCCGCGCGGTGCGGAATATCGTCTACCAGCTGCTCCGTCAATGATCCGATGAGATCCCAGACGTCATTGACCCAGCGCCCTTTGATCTTGCGGCCACCAAGGCTCGTTTGAATCGATCCAATGTCGACTGAGCCGTCCGCGAACTGCGAAACGGGCATCGCCCTCGCGAGCCGCACCGCGCACGTCATTCCCTCGCACATGAGCAGATCGAATCGATCCAGCTTCACATCGAGCGGGATCACGCAGCGGGTATTCACTAGTATGGAGCCGGCTGGAATCTCCGACTTCGGTGCGGCGGCGGGGGGCGCTGTTCCTTCCTCGAACTGCGCGAGATGGGGCGAGCTGATGAACCCGGCGCTCGCGAGAGATGTCGCTCTCTCCCACCGTTTGCGGATGAGAGACGTCCCCGCGCGCAGCTCTGACACCGGCCGCGTGAGCGCAAACGGCTCGAACTGCCGGGCCCGCGCATCGTCGTAGAAGTAAAGTGCGCTCATGACTTTCCGAGGTCAGCCGCGGAGAGAGACTCCATCAATCTCTTCAAATCCGAGGCCCTGTCGGTGGTAGTCACCAATGTCAGCCCGTCCTTCGTCACGACAACCAGATCGTTCACGCCGTACATAACGACCTGACCGGAGGCGGCGTGAACGACATTGTCGGCGCAGTCGAGGAGGTGTGCATCGCCCGCCGTCACGTTTCCGAACTCATCCTTGCTACGCACGCGACTGAGAGCGGCCCAGGTTCCGACGTCGTCCCAGCCGAAATCCCCCGGCACGACCATGACTTTGTTGCTGCGCTCCAGAATGCCGACATCCACCGACACGGGCATGATGACGCTCTCGAAGAACTGCGCGGCATCGCCCTTTCTGCCGTGACGCAGAGCCGCTGCGAGCTCGGGCGTATGCTCGTCTACCTCGTCCAGAAAATCACCCACGCGCCAGACGAAAATTCCCGAATTCCAGAGATAGCCATTGTTCCGCAGTTCCTCGGCGTGCGCGCGATCGGGTTTCTCGACGAAGCGCTTGACCGCCGAGGATTTTCGCGCGTCTGCGCTGGTCGGCTGGATGTAGCCGAATCCCGGGTCTGGACGAGTGGGGACGATTCCGACGGTCACCAGAGACTTCGTCTCGATTGCGACTTTTTCCGCCTCGAGGAGGGTTTCCCGGAATCGTTCGTCGTCGCCGATGGCCCAGTCGGCGTGAACGCACATCATGACCGCGTTTCTCCCCTCACGCCGCTCGATCGAGAGCGCGGCCCACGTGAGCGCGGCGGCGGTCCCGGCGGGCTGCGGCTCCGCGATTACGTTGTCGCGGGGAAGATCGCGGAGCAGGGTCCAGATCGCCGTGGCCAGACTGGCGTTGGTGAGTATGAGCGTGTGATCCGGGTCTACGATCGGACGCAATCGCTCGACCGCGTCGTAGAGCAGAGGCTTCTCGCTTACGAGAGGGAGAAGCTGCTTGGGGCGCTCGGGAGTACTCAGCGGCCAGAATCGCGAACCGATACCACCCGCGAGAACTACAGCCCAGCGGCTCACTCGCCGCCTATTCCCGCTTCGTCAGGCGCTCCCGTGAGACGCGCGATGAGCGCGTAGAGTTTTTTGGGGCTGAATGGCTTGGTGAGAAACTGTGTTGCGCCCAGCGCGAATGCGTCCCGCTCGTGCTTCGCGTCGCCGCCCGCGGTTAGAATGATGCAGGGGAGGTCCTTGAAGCGTTCCTGCGCCCGGATCTGCTTGAGCACGTCGAGTCCGCTCAGCTTCGGCATCATGAGGTCGAGCAGTGCGAGGTCGACATGTTCGTCGTTGTTGATGAAGTCGAGCGCTTCCTGGCCATCGTAGGCGAGACTCACTCTGAACGGCCCCTGTTCGAGCTTCATCTTGATGATGCGGCCGATGTGCGCTTCATCATCGGCGACAAGGATGTGACAGAGTCGGGTAGTCGGGTCAGTCATGAATCAGATCAGCGAGGCAATGTTGCCGCGATAACGGCGGACGTCGAACAATAACCCGCCAAGATCGGCAGAAGGCCTGAGGAGCACGAGCAGCAACGTCTCGTCAGCAAGTGCGGCGACGATTGCGTATCCCTTGTGATGCTCGAGAATGGCGGTGTTGAGCTGCCCCTGCAAAGTGGCTCTCCCGAGGCTCTCGGCTTCTGAAACGAGGGCCGGCACCCGCGCGGCAAGATCTTCGTTGTTCAGCCCCGGCGCGGCGAACCCCTCGATTAATAGACCGTCTTTTCCCAATACCAGAACGGCGTCGACTCCCGGACGTTGTCTGAGCGCGCTCGTGAAATCTCTGATATTGGGCATTGGTAGGAGGGGAAGTTGCGAAGCTAGGAATCGGAAAGAGTGAAGTCAAGCAGGGCAATCGCTTGAACTGTCATAAGTTACGGGGTATTATCGAGAAGCAACCCCTCCAGTCTCTCATCTGTCTTAATCTGAATGAAAGCTCGCCTCGCCCTTCTTGCGACGATGTGTGTCGTGATAGCCCTAAATGCCTGCGGGAACGTCAACAGCCTCAAGGCGACTCTGCCGACGATAACCGACACAGTATCCGTGTGGGCACTGTCCGGAACGCCGCCCGACTTTCCGAGCGGAGTCTCGATCATCCAGAGCCAGGCAGTTCGGATCGACGGCTTTGCTGGGTTCGACGTCGCTTTCGACATCGACACCAACGGAAACCCGGTGATCTATCCGGTGAAGCTCGTTGTCAGCACGCCCGGAACAGCCCGAGTCGTTGGCCTCCAGAAAGTCCCCGGTACCTTCGAGACGGTATTGGAAGCCCCGAAAACCGGTTTCGAGCCCGATTCGGGGCTGGTTATGGCTCCAGGGGAAGTTGTCACCATCGAGTCGCAGCACAACGGATCGGGTGACCTTTGCCAGTTGACGATCTCACCCAACGTCTATGCGAAGATCACGGTCGACAGCGTCAATCTCGCATCGCGAATGCTCTTTCTCCGAATGGGATTCGATACGAACTGTGGGTTCCGTTCCTTCGCCGACGGCATCCCTACGAGCTGAAGCTTGCATGACCTGAGGATGGTGCGCGAGCACATCGAGGCACTCCGGGCGGGAATGCGCCGGCGCGGAGCTCTCGATGCTCTATCGCCGGCCATCGACCGCGCCGTCGATCTGGACAAGAGCCGGCGCGACACCATCCAGGCTGTCGAGGAACGCAAAGCAGCGCGCAACGCCGTGAGCCAACAGGTTGGCCAGCGTAAGCGCGCGGGTGAAGCCGCCGATGATCTACAGCAGCGGTCACGAGAGCTCGGTGATGAGATCGCGCGGCTCGATCGGGAGCTGGCGGAAATGGAAAGCGAGCTCTCGGGGATTCTGCTCGAGCTGCCCAACATCACACTGGATCAGGTTCCGGCCGGGGGAGAGGAGAGCAACGCCGTAGTTCGGAGCCGGGGCACGCCGCGAGAAGGAGCCCGCGTCCAGCCCCACTGGGAGATCGGAACGAGGCTTGGCCTGATCGACTTTGAGCGCGGGGCAAAAATCAGCGGGTCGGGTTTCATCGTCTTTCGTCGCGGAGGCGCGCGTCTCGTTCGCTCGCTGATGAATCTCATGCTCGATATGCACACTAGAGAGCACGGATATGAGGAGACCTGGGTTCCGGTGGTGGTGAATCGCGCCAGCATGATCGGAACGGCACAGCTCCCCAAGTTCGAGGAAGACATGTACGCGTTGAAGGGCGAGGACGCGTTCCTGATTCCAACCGCGGAGGTTCCGCTCACGAATCTCTACCGCGACGAGATTCTCCCCGAGTCGGAGCTTCCGAAAGCATTCACCGCATATTCAGCGTGCTTCAGACGTGAAGCAGGAGCCGCCGGAAAAGACACCCGCGGCTTGCTGCGCGTGCACGAGTTCGACAAGGTGGAGCTCGTGCGTTACGTCACGCCCGAAACCTCCGGTGAGCAGCTCGAGCTGCTCACCGCTCACGCGGAAAAGATTCTCCAGCTGCTCGAGCTCCCGTATCGCGTGGTGCGGCTCGCGTCGGGCGACACCGGCTTCGCGAGCGCGCACACCTATGATCTCGAAGTCTTCGCGCCGGGGGTCGGCAAGTGGCTCGAGGTTTCGTCGTGCAGCAACTTCACCGACTTCCAGGCGCGCCGCGCCAATATCCGCTACAAGCCCAACGACGGCGGCAAGCCGCGCTTCGTTCACACGCTCAACGGCTCCGGGCTCGCTTTTCCCCGGATCATCGCATCAATTCTGGAGCACCATCAGCAGGAGGATGGCAGCGTGCTCGTCCCGGCTGCCCTCCGCACGTATCTCGGCGCCGAGCGCCTCGCTTAAGCCATGCGCCGGCTCGCTCCGGTAACGCTGATCACCATCGGCGTGCTCGCCCTCCTCACCTGGTACGTGATTTACACCAGGGGAGTAGTGAGAGAGCTGCGCCAGGAGGCCTCGCGGGTCGGACTCATGTACGCGCGCGTCTACAAAGGGCTTACGGATCCAAATCCCGACGCCGCGACCGCCGCGCTCTTCGATCTCTCGAGACAGATCCGCGAGTCGGGCGTTCCCATGATCCTCACCGACGAACAGGGGAAACCGACGGACAAGGCGAACCTTCCATTCACCGCTTCGGTCAGCTCGAAGCAGACGCGCGACTACATACTGGAGCTCGACCGCCAGAACGCTCCAATCGTCGAGCCGGGTGTCGGAGCCGTTCACTACGGGAATACTCCGCTCGTTCGCGGGCTGATCTTGATCCCGGTTCTCCAGTCGATTCTAATCGCCATGGTCTTGCTCGCCGGCGGGTACGCGCTGCGCACCCGCGGCCGCGCGGACCGCGAGCAGATCTGGGCGGGCATGGCGCGAGAGTCCGCGCATCAGCTGGGAACGCCACTCTCCAGCATCAGTGGCTGGATCGAGCTGCTGCGCGAATCGGAGCCCGAACCGATGACGTCAGCGGCGCTGGACCACATGGAGGCAGATCTGGAGCGGCTCAAGCGGGTTGCGCACCGCTTCGAGAGGATCGGCCGGCCCCCGCGTCAGGAGCCCGTGGATCTTGGGAATCTCGTCGATCATGTGGCGACTTATTTCCGCGCCCGTGTGCCGACGCTCGCGCAGCGCGTGACAGTGGCGTCATCGCACCAGGGAGATCTCGTGGTCCAGGGGGACCCCGTGCTTCTCGAATGGGCGCTCGAGTCGCTGACCAAGAACGCGATCGACGCGTTGGCCGGCCGCGATGGCAGAGTCGAGATCTCCGCTGAGTCCCTGCCCGAGGGAAGAGTGAGGGTCCGCGTCTCCGACGATGGTCCCGGCGTCCCTCGCGAGATCCGTCATCAGATCTTCGATCCGGGCTTCTCGACGAAGGAAAAGGGTTGGGGGATCGGACTTTCTCTGGCGCGCCGCATCGTCCGCGACAGCCACGGTGGCGACCTGCTGCTCGTTCCGTCGGAGCGCGGAGCCACGTTTGACATGGTGCTTGGCGGCACGGACTAGAAAAGCCACTCGGGCTGGCATCTAGGAAAAGAGCCTAAACACGGGTGCTTCGGATGCGAGCGGATCAAATGGATCGCTCTGGTCTGGCGTCACGGCTCCTCCTCGCCGGGGCGGGATTCTTTGGGAACAGCCGCTCGGGATGCTACCGGCGGAACTCGGAACCGGTCCTAAGAAACGAACAAATAATAGAGATCATGATCGGCGGAGGGAGCCATAACGCCACACAAGAGCGATCCGAGGTATCCGCGTGGTCATCCGAAGCACTCGTGTTAAGCCTTTTGATCCTCGGTGCGAATGGAGAGAAGACCAACACGCGGCAGACTTTGAACCGACTTGCAGCCTGGGGTATCTTGAGGTGATGTCCGAAACCTCTGAATCAACAAACATCGCCACCGTCGAGCGCGCCGAGCCTCTCGCCGGCCTCAACCCGGCCCAGCGCGAAGCGGTTCTACACTTCGAGGGACCCATGCTGGTGCTCGCGGGAGCGGGCTCCGGCAAAACCCGCGTTCTCACGACACGCATCGCGCGGCTCATCGAGCACCACGGTGTGGATCCGTCGCGCATCCTCTCCGTGACGTTCACCAACAAGGCGGCTGGCGAGATGAGGGAGCGAATCGCGCGCCTGCTCGGGGAGGAGCCGAAGGGCATGTGGAGCGGGACCTTCCACGCGATCGGCGCTCGCATTCTTCGCAGCGCCGCCAAACACGTCGGCAGGACCTCCAGTTTTACGATCTACGACGAGGACGACACCCTGGGCGTCGTAAAACGGATCATGGAGAGACAGGGAATTTCGCCCAAGCAGTGGAGTCCCAAGGTGATTTCCTCGCTCATCTCCGACGCCAAGAACGGGCTCGTCCCGCCCGCGGAATACGAGTCGCTGGCAATGGATCCGGTGTCGCGATCCGCGGCGAAGGTGTACAAAGAGATGGAGTCGACGCTTCGCGCGGCGAACGCTGTGAGCTTCGACGATCTTCTGGTGCTGCCGGTCGAAATCTTTCGCAAGGACGAGGCGATGCTCGCCCGCTACCGCGATCGCTTCCAGTTCATCCTCGTCGACGAGTATCAGGACACCAACCGCGCGCAGTTTCAGTTCATCAAGCTCCTTGGCAGCGCCCATGGAAACGTCGTCGTGGTTGGTGACGACGACCAGTCGATTTACGGCTGGCGCGGCGCCGACATCCGAAACATTCTCGACTTCGAGAAGGAGTTCACATCGGCGAAGCTGGTGCGTCTCGAGGACAACTACCGATCCACGCCCGATATTCTGCACGTCGCCAATGCCGCGATCACTCAAAACGTGGGACGGAAGGGAAAGACCCTTCGCGCCACCCGCGCGTCGGGCGAGCCCGTTACCGTCGTTGCCGCACTGGATGAGCGCGACGAAGCCGACTGGGTTCTCGAGGAGATCAAATCGCGCCGCAATCAGGAGAATCGCGGGCTCAGCGAGTTCGCCGTGCTGTATCGGACGAACGCCCAGAGCCGAGCGCTCGAGGATGCGCTCCGGCGTGAAGCGATCCCGTATCGCCTCGTCGGATCGGTTCGATTCTACGATCGGCGCGAGATACGCGACCTGATGTCCTACCTCAAGCTCATCGCGAACCCATCCGACGAAGAAGCATTCCGCCGGGCGATCGCGGTGCCCAAGCGCGGAATCGGCGACGCGACGGTCGATCTGCTCGCCGCCAGCGCGCGGGAATCGGGCTACCAGCTGTTCGAGATTGCGTCGCGCGCCGAGCTTCAGGATTCGCTGCGACCCGCGGCCCGCAAGGCGCTGGCGGAGTTCGCCGGCATCGTCTCCAGCTTGCGGGAACGCGCAAAGGACACGAGCGTCGATGTTCTGATCCAGGAGCTCATCGCCGAGATCAAGTACGTGGACTACCTACAGGCTGAGGGACCGGAATCCGCTCGCGATCGCATCGAGAACGTCAGCGCGCTCATCAACGGCGCCGCGGAAACCGTGATCGACGACGGCGGTGAGGTCGGTCTCACGCCTCTCGATCACTTTCTCCAGCGCGCGATGCTCGTCGCAGGAGCGGATGCCATCGATCCGACGGCCGATGCGGTAACTCTCATGACGCTCCACAATGCCAAGGGGCTGGAGTATCCGGTGGTTTTTCTCACGGGACTCGAGGATGGGCTCTTCCCGCTGTCCCAGTCGTTCGACGATCCTCCCAAGCTGGAAGAGGAGCGACGCCTCTTCTACGTCGGGATCACGCGCGCCGAAGAGAAGCTCTTTCTCTCGTTTACAGAGATGCGCCGCCGAAACGGCGAGCTTCTGCCTTCCATCAAATCCAGATTTCTCCGCGAGATCGCGGCGGCGAATCTCGAGGAGAGAAAGACTCTGCGTGTCAGCGCAATAGGACGCGGCACGTCCTCGCGCGGCGAAGGATTCCGCAGCGGCGCGTATCCGGCCCGCCGCACACACGACGTCCCCTCGTGGCGGAAGACGGCAATAACGGAAGCAGAGATCTCACAGGACGAGCCGCGTTACGTGAAAGGAGAACGAGTGAAGCACAAGCTTTTCGGCGATGGATCGATCGCGGAGCTGACCGGTGTTGGTCGCGAAGTGAAAGCGGTGATCGACTTCGACGACGAGAACGTCGGAAGAAAGACGATCAAACTGGCGTACACCACGCTCGAGCGCGGCCAGGAATAGTGTCCGTCACGCGTGAGGATGTGCTCCACATCGCCGAGCTCGCGCGCCTCGGCATCGACGCAGAGCGCGCCGACGAGCTGACGAAAGAGCTCAGCGCGATTCTCTCCCACATGGAAGTCCTCTCACAGGTGGATACCGCCGGCGTCTCCACTGCCGCGGGGGTCGGCGACGGCGGCACGCCGCTCCGCCCCGACGTAGGCGTATCGCCGCTGATGTACGGCTCGCTCGCGTCCATCGCTCCCGCAATGCGTGACGGATTCTTCCTCGTTCCCCGGCTCGCTACCCACGAGGATTCCACCGAGAGCGGCGCTTGAGCGTAGATAACTACACCCAACTCGGCGCGGCCGCGATCGCGTCGAGTGTCCGTGCGGGCGAGACATCGCCGGTGGAGATGATCGAGGCGTCATTCAAGCGCGCGGCTGACATCGGGGCCGGGGCCGACGAGCTCAACATCTTCCTCTACGCTGACGAGAAGGCGAGCATCGCGGAAGCGGAAGAGATGCAGACGCGAATAAAAAGCGCGACGGACATCGGCGTTCTGGCCGGAGTCCCGGTGGCGATCAAGGACAATATCGCCTCGCTCGGTTTGCCGACGACCTGTGCTTCGAAGATTCTCAGGGGATACGTCAGTCCGTTCGAGGCGACGGCCGTCACGCGGCTCCGCGCCAACGGCGCGATGATAGTCGCGAAGACGAACATGGACGAATTCGCGATGGGATCCTCGACCGAGAACAGCGCGTACGGCCCGACGAGGAATCCGCTCGATGTGCGATGTGTGCCGGGCGGATCATCGGGCGGCTCTGCCGCTGCCGTTGCCGCCGGAATCACTCCAATCGCCCTCGGATCGGAGACCGGTGGGTCCGTCAGGCAGCCCGCGGCTTTTTGCGGCGTAGTCGGAGTGAAGCCCACCTATGGCAGGGTGAGCCGGTACGGACTCGTCGCCTTTGCATCGTCGCTCGACCAGATCGGCGTTCTCGGACGCACGGTAGATGACGCTGCGCTTGGCCTCGAGAGCATCGCGGGATTCGACAAGATGGACTCGACGAGCGCGGACGTTGATGTTCCCATCTACCGTCTGGCCGCGCTTGGCAAGCCGGCGCCCGACGCGCGAATCCCCGACACCGAAGCTATCCGCATAGGGCGAAGTCCGGTTCCACTCCCACCGCCGCCAAGTCCCACCACGCTCGAGGGCGTAGTGATCGGGAAACCGAGGGAGTACTTCCCGGAGTCACTCGATCCCAACATCAGGCAAGTCTGCGAGCGCGCCCTGGATCGGTTACGCTCCATGGGCGCAATCATTAAAGATATTTCTCTGCCACGATCCGAGCTGGCGATTCCTGTCTACTACATTCTCGCGCCCGCCGAGGCATCGTCGAACCTCGCGCGCTTCGACGGAGTGCGGTACGGCCTGCGCGTCGATCCGGGCAAAGGTCTCAAGGCCATGTACGAGGCGACTCGCTCGGAAGGATTCGGAGCCGAGGTCACTCGCCGCATCCTGCTTGGCACCTACGTTCTCTCCGCCGGCTATTACGACGCCTACTACAAGAAGGCACAGGCAGTCAGGACGCTGATTGCCGACGATTTTCGGACCGTCTTCACCAGCGGCGTGCACGCCATCTTCACTCCCACCACACCGACGACGGCGTTCCCGATCGGCGCAATCAGCGACCCGTACGAGATGTACCTGAACGACATCTTCACCGTAACGGCGAATCTGGCTGGGGTTCCGGCGATCTCGGTGCCGATCGGGAGAGTGCGCAGGCTTCCGGTCGGTGGCCAGATAATCACAGCGCACTTCGATGAGTACTCGATGTTCCGGGTTGCGTACGCTCTCGAGGCGGGCCTGGGCGCGGAGGCTCACCAATGAGCCATGAGCGATACGAGATGGTCGTCGGGCTCGAAGTGCACGTGCAGCTCAAGACGCGAACCAAGGCGTTCTGCGGATGCTCCGCCGACTTCGGCGCGCCCCCCAACGCCAATACGTGCCCCGTTTGCCTGGCGCTACCCGGCGCGCTGCCGGTGCTCAACGCGCACGCCGTCGAGCTCGGCGTACGCGCCGCGCTCGGCCTCGGATGCAGGATCGATCCGATCTCTGTCTTCGCGCGCAAGAACTATTTCTATCCCGACCTGCCCAAAGGCCATCAGATCTCCCAGTTCGATATGCCGCTCGCAACCGGAGGATCGGTCGTCGTCGGAAAGACGGAAAATGGATCGGATCTGCGGATCGGGATCACGCGCCTTCATATGGAGGAGGATGCTGGTAAATCGATCCACGACCGGTATCCTGGCGAGACGGCTATCGATCTCAATCGCGCCGGCGTGCCTTTGATCGAGATAGTGAGCGAGCCCGACATTCGTACTTCCGCCGCAGCGGGAGCCTATCTGCGGACGCTGAAGCAAATCCTGCAATATCTCGAGGTGAGCGACGTCAGCATGGAGGAGGGAAGTCTCCGCGTCGACGCGAACATCAGCGTGAGACCGCCGGGTCAAATGAAGCTGGGAACGAAAACCGAAGTCAAGAACATGAACTCCTTCTCAGCGGTGGAGAAAGCGCTCGAGTCGGAGTTCGCGCGTCAGTGCGCGCTGTTGGATTCGGGAGGAACGGTCGAGCAGCAGACGCTTCTTTGGGACGGCGCGCGGGAATCGGTGAGACCGAGTCGCACGAAGGAAGGAAGCCACGACTATCGGTATTTTCCCGAGCCGGATCTCCGTCCACTCGTGGTCGACCCGAAGTTGATCGAGCACATGCGGAAGGATCTTCCCGAGCTTCCCGACGCGAGAAAAAAACGACTCGTGGCCGAGTACGGGATTTCTCCTGTCGAAGTTGAGCAGCTTACGGCCGATCCCGCGCTCGCTGAATACTTCGAGGCAGTCGCACGCGCATCCGGGGATGGAAAGTCGGCATACAACTGGGTGATGGGCGAACTCCTCGCTGCTCTACGCGCATCCGGCGAAGAGATCGAACGCTTCCGGGTGCGACCCGCAGATCTGGCGCAGCTACTCAGCCTGGTCCGCGACGGTACAATCAGCCACACTGCGGCGAAGCGCGTGTTCGCTCAGATGGTTGATACCGGCAAACCAGCAGCTCAGGTGGCCGCTGAGGAGGGGTTGCTCCAGGTCGGCGATGAAAGCGCGATCGCCACCTGGGTGGACGAGGTTCTCAGCGAGCATCCCGAAGAAGCCGCGCGTTTTCTGGCCGGCGAAAAGAAGCTGCAGGGAGTGCTGATCGGGTTCGTGATGAAAAAATCCAAGGGCCGCGCCGACCCCAAGCGCGTCAATCAGCTGCTCTCGAGCCGGGGCGGGTAGAGCGGCTCCGGTAGCTGCACGGAGTAGCGCAGCGTCGTGGGAGGCATCCCGAAGTGGTGCTGGGCCTGCTCGAGAACGTGCTCCTCACCGCCTCGCCTCAGGGCTGCTCGCCGAACCTTTTTCGCCTCACGCAGCGGAGCAGTCCCGGCCGGATCGAGCTTAAACGTCTCCGCCCGGTCCAGCCGCGTCATCAGATCGATGATGTAGTCGAACGCGCGCGCCATGTAAATCTCTACTTCCCGCTCGGCCAGATCCCAGCGGCTCTTTTCCTCGACCAGGTGGAAGATGCGCTGCCACGATTCCGTATCGGCGACGTACACCATTCCGCGAAAGATCCTCCGATTGGTCGACGTGCTGAAGATCGTCGGACTCAGTATCCGGTCGAGGTGCTCGTCCGAGTGTGAGTGGTCGCGGAGAATCAGCTGCTTCGCCGTGCGGCTGAATCGCTCGCCGATGTGCATGTCGAACCTGCTCTCCCAGTAGCTGTGGCCGAGAGCCGCTGTCGATGATGTTATTGTCAGCTGGTGGGGCACGAAGTAATTGTGGGCGACCGAATCCGCGGCTAAGTGGGCGAGATATCCCAGCCCGAATGCCCGCAGAGGATCGGATTCGGCGTTGTCGTGGATCTCGAATCCGACGTTCCACGAGTGGCAGTGTCTTCCGGCTGTGGCGTATTTCTTGGCGATGCTCGTGTCGGCCGCGATCGACCCGTACAGGAAATCGTAGGGGAAAGCGGCCAGCAGCTCGGAGATGCTCGATGGCAGAAGCGCCAGCGAGCGCATCACCGCTTCGCCGAGGAAGATGTGGGTCCCGGGAGTCCACGCGTGCGCGACCGCCGGCGTCAGCATCAGCGCGAGCAGAATGGCCAGCGCCACGCCACCGGCCGAGACTGCGCGCGTCGTAGCGCGCGGCATTACGCCCGCCCTAGATCCCGATGCGCTTACGCTGGCGGCGAACGGCTTTCCGAAGATCGTCCAGCTCGTCCTTCACGACATCGTTGATCGCGCCGCGGGCGGTATCGACGTAATCGCGAACCTGCTCAACGACGTCGTCGACGGGGATCCTGTCGATCAGCTCCTCGCCGCGCTCCATCGCCGAATTGAAACCGCGCTTCGCCCGCGGCGCTGCCCAGCGCGCACCTTCAGCCGCGCGGCCGCCAGCCCATCGCGCTCCTTCCAATCCGCGACCGCCAGCCCACCTCGCGCCTTCGAATCCCGCCAGGCCGGCGAGCGCTGCTCCGCGCCCCGCGTACCGGGCAAGGGGTCCAACAGGACGTCGTCCCGACGGGCCCTTTCTCAACAGCAGTGTGATCCCTGCTCCTACCGCCGCGCCAATCAGGGCCGCGGTTAGAAGATCGTATTGCTGCTCACGCTCCTCGTCCACTTCCATCTCTGGGTCGGACGCGGGGGCGCGGTTTCTCCCAGCCGTCGGCTCCGCTTTCGTCGTAGTCCCCATCGAACAAATCCTCCTGGTCAAAT
>CAAGKR010278012.1_pt1 | contig 24783 bp, 16 predicted proteins | sample 2556971 | NCBI WGS metagenome assembly CAAGKR01 (sample SAMEA5207829, study PRJEB30636) | soil metagenome | biome: forest; feature: boreal; material: soil | place: USA | collected 2011-09 | depth 1 m | reverse complement strand
GTTCACAACGTAGGTAGACGGCGAGCAAGATGTAGGACGGGAGGATCTGAGGAGAAAAGGAGCGACGGTCGTTGCGTATTTTTGACGACCGTCGACTCAAGTGCCCAAGCCGTTGCCGCGCTCCGGCCAACGCGTGGATCCGGAGATCCACCGAGCCTTGGCCGTAGCTGCCGATCGCGAAAACAAGAGCCTGAATCGCTGGGCAGCAGAAACCCTCGCTCGAGCAGCTGCGGGTTGATCCGTAGATGCAATAACCCCCACGAGTGTTGAGCGCCGAGGTCAGGCGAGGCCGACGCACCGCCGCCAGTGATCGAGGATCAGCACCATGCTGAGCGTATCGAGTTTGCAGTATCGCTGGAGCGATCCGGCCCACATTTCCTTCTTCTCGGGATCGTTCTTGTCCGTGCCGTACATCATTTCCTGGTAAGCGCGCATCGCGCCGGTGCCTTCGTGGACGTCCTGCGACACGCCGCTAATTTCGACTGGCGGAAGGGAAGCGTAGGGATCGCGCGATTCGTCCGCGACCATACCGGTCCAGGCCTCGAACTGCTTGCGCATCACGGCATCGGACTTCCAAAGCGCGTCGAGAACGACTTTGATCCCTGTTCGACCCCGCATCCCGGGATTGTAGTAGTCATTCTTCGCCCAGTCGTGCATGTCGACGATGCGATTCTCGACGACATCGGTCATCCACTCGACAAGCTCCGGCACGTCGTGACCGAACCGGACGAGTTCGGGCATGATCTGTTTAATCGTCGTCCCCTCGAAGTGCGACCAGGTGAGCACCGGCCCAGTATCGCCGATGGCCTCGCGCAACGACTCGGCGAACAGTCTGTTGGGCCACACGTCCGTCTTGTTCAACCACTCGGCGTGTGTCGGTTTCTGTCCGTGGGATGCGACCGTATGACAGCTCCACTGGAACGCGACGAGGCCGTACGGGCGCATTCCGTGATGGTAGGGCAACGCGAGGCGTGAGGTCTCGAAGTCGATGAAATACATCCGACCGCGAAGTGATTCGAGATTGCCGCGGAGATCGCGCGAGATAAAGATTTCGCCGCGTCTGGTGTATTCGATCTGCCGGCGCTGCCGCTCCGCGTTCGGGCCGATGGACCCGTCAGCTTTGACGAGGCAGTCTTCGGGGATTTCAAGTAAGGACGCTTTCTGCTGGCGGAGCATCCAATCCACGAGCGGAGTGCGGTCGAGTGCCTTGCACATGCCGATCGAGAAGAGCTCGAGCATGTGCGGCCTCGGCGCGGCAAGCGCACCCCAACATTCATCGAAGCCGCTCTTCTCGGCGCCTTCTTCGGCGCGGAACTCGCAGCTCCCACACTTGGACCCGCGCTCGATTCCAACGGAATGAACAGAAAGGGGTGCATCGAGCCGTGATTCAAAGATTGCCGCGGCCTCCTCGACATCGTCTCGAAGCATTGCGACTTCCGCGGAGACGTCCACCTCGGTAACGAGATCGAGATCCGCGAGCTGTTCAGGCGACCCGATGTAGCGAGCGGTGAGCAGCCGTCTGGCTCCGTCAGCAGAAGTGCGGTGCACGAGCTCGAAGAGGCTTGGAATGTTGTCGACGAGAGCAGTCTTGCTCTTGTCGACGAGGACGAGAAAGGGCTTGATGACGACGCCAGGCAACGTCTTCTCGAGAAGGAGAACCTGGAAAGTGATGTCTTCCAGCTTTTCCTCCCAATCGTTGAGAATCTTGTAGGGTTTGTTCTTGCCGCGGAGCGCCCCGGCTTTCCCGATGGACAAGGACAGCGCGTGCTCAGCACCGTCGAAGGATTTTGCCTTTACTTCGAGGAGGCGGACGGTGTTGCCTTTCTTCTCGAGAATGTCGACGCGCGCCTGTTGCCGGCCAACGAGCAATGTCGCTTCGAACAGCGTGACTTGATCACGACCGAGCTGGTCAATCGTGCGTTGGTAGTCGTCGGCAACGCCCCGGCCGTACTCGAGCTGCACGCCATCGACGTATTTCGCCTTGGCGAGCGCTTCGACCATGTAGCCGCCCTCGGCCAGCAAAGCGAGGTATGGGTTGGAGTCACGGTTGTCAGGATAGCCGTTTTCGCGGAAGAAAAGCTTCGCGTTGCAGCTGCGCGCCAGTTTGAAATCCGACTTGGAAAGGGTGCGGGAAGCCACCTTGGGTCTTATCCTTGATTCGTGGGGGCTGTCAAGGCGCGCATTGAAGCGCGGGCTTTGGGGTTTTAGATTGGAGGTGTCGCCTCATTCGGCGAAAAATCGAAGTACTGCCCCTTGGTGTAACTGGCAACACGCCTGATTCTGGATCAGGAGAGTCCAGGTTCGAAACCTGGAGGGGCAATTTCTCGCTTCTAGAACGACTTAGCTCATCCATCCGGATGGGCTATTTTTGTTATAGCTCAGAGGTGCTGTGAATACACGAATTGTTTCGTGGAATTTGGCTCACCAAATGAAAGTCAGGGCGATATCGCCTTCCACGCTCCCGGCTCTTCAATCACTGGAGCCGGATGTCATAGTGTTGACGGAATTCGCTCCTGCAGAGACCGACAGGAAGGGCAGGTCACGAAAGCCATTTTTTGATGCGTTGAAGGACGCGAAGTGGAACTTCTTACTTCCGGATATAGCGGAAGGTGGATTTCAGAACCACGTGTTGATTGCGAGTCGAGACGAATTAAAAAAAGGGGACCTTACGTCGAGAGACGCTCCATATCCCGCCATTTGCAATTTCTTGCATGTCTCAATAGAGAGTCGGGGAATCGAGGTGATAGGTCTCCGCGTACCCTGCTGGAATGCGTACAGGCGGGAGATGAGAGAGTATTGGAATTGGTTCTCGGAGCTCCTCGAGACGGAGTGCCATCGTCCTTTAGTGATCGTCGGGGACGTAAATGCTGACCCGCGCAGCACTCACGTGAGATACCAGCGGGAATACGTTAGCCAGTTTCGACAGCACTGGCAGATTCCAGATCCCATGCCGCCGGAAAGCGGAAGTTATGTGTCGAAGAATGGGCACTGGTCACGTATCGACCATGCATTTGTCAGCGAGCGCATCCGCGTACTCAATACCTCATATGTTGCGCGCCACGGCGACTTCATCTTCGCCAGCCAAGAGGCCCATCTTTCCGACCACGCAGTGTTGAAGCTCGATGTCGCAGCTGCGTCTGATTTGACTAACGAGAAAGTGGCGTGACCCTAAACACTTTTCATGCGCTCGTTCAAAGTCAGAAGGAGTGGGGAAAACGGTCAGGGCGAGGGCGACCCCAATCCGTTTACGCGAATAGCATTGCTGACAACCTTTTTGGGGATGCTGTTTCCCCGCGCACAGATCATGATTTCGATAAAGGAAGTGGTGGAGAATTCCGAGCGAAAGAAGGCGAGCTGCCCAAAGGACTAGTTCTCCATTCCTCATCGGTTCTTGTACGCAATGTCTTTGATTACTGGAGAGGAAAAGCGCTCGCTCCTTTGACTAACACTCTCAAGCCTCCCCGCTCATTCATCGATTTCCGATTCGAAGGAAAATACGGGACCGGTGTCAGAGGCGGCCCATGTAATCTGGATCTTGCGTTCCGATGCGACGATGACTGGGTAGTCGGGGTGGAAAGCAAATTCACCGAGCCATTTGCCGCAAAACGCGAACTCCCCTTTGTTCAACCCGCATACATAAAAATTGGACGGCCTTCGTCTTGGCAGGCGATAGGATTGGACGGTTGTCATGAGCTTGCAATGGAGTATTTCTGCACGGATGAGAAAAGAATGGCCTCTCACATTGACGTGAGATTCCACCATCTCGATGTGCCCCAACTACTCAAACACGTGCTAGGGCTGCATAGGGCATCGCAAGGCAAGTATCGCCTGCTTTACATCTGGTTTGACTCCGTCTCACGTGAAAGCAAGAAGCACCGCGACGAGATCGAAGATTTCCACCAGGCATCGCAGTTGGGCTCTCGTTTCGGCTCGCTGACCTATCAAGAGTTCATTCCACGGTTGGGGGAGTACTGTTCGCCGGATGATACGACCTACCTCAAGTACTTGACGGATCGATATGGGTTGGGGGTGGTCTGATAGGAATCAGGCAGTCACTGAAATGAAACTGGCATTGCCGGCCCGTTTCCCGCGGCTACCTTTAATGCCCTTTTTTCTGCAAGCATGTCTTCGCCGGCAACTTAGCATTTGTTTGCAGCGGGCTAGCTCTGCTGCTATCCTTGGTCCAACCGATTGCCTCAGAGCCCGCCTCGAGACAAGCCCTCCTCCTCGGATAAAACGATTCGCCTGTGGCCACTATTCGTCGTCGGCAAGCACGCATTGGTCACCAATCTAAACAGGGTAAGCTTCTTGTAGGCGACTGTGTGAAAATCTTGAGCGGGCCTGTTGGAAGGAAACTCCGCGGAAAAGTACAGCTCATTCTCACATCTCCGCCTTACCCTCTAAACCGCAAGAAAAAGTACGGCAATCTCACTGGCCAGAGCTACAAGAAATGGTTTGTCGATTTGGCGCCATTGTTCGCCGATCTGTTAACGCCGTCTGGATCGATTGTTATTGAGCTCGGCAACTCCTGGGTGCGCGGCCGACCAGTCCAGTCACTCCTTCATCTGCAGTGCCTGCTTGGATTCGTGCAGCAGAAAAAAACTCGCTTGCGGTTGTGCCAGCAGTTTGTCTGCCACAATCCTGCTCGTCTTCCATCTCCCGCCGCTTGGGTTACGATAAATAAAATTCGGGCGACAGATAGCTTCACTCACCTCTGGTGGATGGCCAAAACTGACTTCCCGAAAGCAGATACGAGTAAGGTGCTGAGACCGTACAGCAAGGAGATGAATGCACTATTAAAGCGGGGATCATTCAACAATGGCAAAAGGCCATCTGAGCATGAGATAAGTGAGCGGGGTTTTCTGCACGATCGTGGAGGCAGCACCCCATTGAATGTGTTTGAAGTTGAGCGCCTGGATCAGAATCGTGAGCCTCGACTGCCCAATGCCTTCAGTTTCGCCAATACCGGATCAAACGATTCTTATCACACTCAGTGTCGAAATGAGGGGATTGTTCCGCACCCGGCGCGAATGCCGGCCGGGCTAGCGTCATTCTTTGTTCAGTTCCTAACGAGCGAAGGGGATCTCGTCCTGGATCCGTTTGCGGGGAGCAATACGACCGGATTTGCTGCTGAAAGTACTGGCCGCAAATGGTTGTCAATCGAACAGGAAGAGAGCTACGTCCCTCAATCTGCAATTCGCTTCAAAACCAGTGGGGTCGGGAAACGACCCGTCGGAGTTTCCTTATGAGCATCGGCTTTGTAGATGCAATCGCCCAGCTTGGAGAACTCGATCTTTTCACTCGCGATCCGAAGACAAATGCAATAAAAACGGGCCAGTTCGTCGGACGGCCGTTCCTTATCGATTACGACAATGCGAGTCTGCTCGTAGCGGACGCTTGGAAAAATGCCGCCGGTGGGCTTCCGCAGGGCGCGTTTCTTCTGGCGTACTACGAGAACGAAGAGGATGTCTCAGAAGCTGTGTTGCTGAGAGTCTTGGGTCCGGCACCACTTCCGACCGACCGGGATGTGATCAGTTCGATGGTTGAGTATTACAAGGACGATCTCAAGGTCACGGGAAAGGAGAGTCAACTAGATCAGTACACGAGGTACGAGTTCAGTTTTTCCGGCCTACAATGTCGTGTATTGGGAACCTTTTATAAAGGACAGAACAAGAAGGCCCAATTCGGGGCTGACCTGGAGAACTTCTTCAGCGCGCATAACTACAGCGTGGTTAAGCCGAATCAGAAGGTGTTGGAATACATCGTGAATTTTCGGGAGGGAACCGAGCTGGCGGGTAAAGCGACCGACGTAGAGATTGGTCGCGTTCGGTACAGTTCAAGCCGCCGCTTCCAGGCCATGGATTCCCGAGTCCCTGTGTATGTTAGCCCGCAAGACTTTCTCGGGAAACGCACGGCGTTGTTCGGTATGACACGAACTGGAAAGTCCAATACAGTCAAGAAAATAATTCAAGCGAGCGTGGAAATGAGCAAGCAAGCTCAAGGCTCGCTCGAGAAAGCCACCAAATCGGCACCCGAGGATGTGCTCCCGCTTGATTCGAAAGGGTTTCCACGGTTCCCCGTTGGTCAAATCATCTTCGACATTAACGGAGAATATGCCAACCCGAATCTTCAAGATGCGGGTACAGCGATTTACGAGCTCTTCAAGAAAGACGTGCTTCGATACAGCACCATTGAGAAACCCGGCTTCAAAGTACTGAAGACAAACTTCTATCAGGATTTTCGGGCAGGGTTTGAGCTCGTTCGATCCAGTCTGGAGAATGCAACCGGCGATTACGTTGCGAGCTTTCGCTCAATTGATCTCTCGCCTCCGTCCGACCCGGCCGATAGGTCTGCTGTCTGCCGATATGAGAGGCGGATCGCAGCATACCAGTGCTGTCTATTCCGCGCTGGCTTCTCAGTTCCTGACAGTTTCAAAGTCAAGTTTGACGGAAACAAGGACCTCAACCAGTTGGTGCAGAAAGAGGGCAAGATTGATCCGGCGAAGAAAATCTCCCTCGAGCAAGCCAGCAATTGGTTTACGGCAGTTTGGGACAGCTATGACACCGCCGACTACTTCCAAAAGTATCGTGCGGAGAAGGGCCATGAGTGGGCGGATGAAGACCTAAAGGCAATTCTAAAATTTCTGACCCGGAAGACAAAGCCGGGTAAAGGAACCGACGTTAGCGGTTACTTGAAACTCAGAGACCTGATTGGTCTGCACACGAATACCGTCGACAAGCCATTCGCCGACGAAATCCTTGCGCAGTTAAGGGCGGGCAAGATCGTGATTGTCGATCTATCCCAAGGCGTTCCTGAAATCCAACGCCTGTACTCCGAACGCATTTGCAGTGAGCTGTTCGCAGATGCGATGAAGCGATTTGTACAGAATTTGCCCAACAATTTTGTCCAGTTCTATTTCGAGGAAGCTCACAACCTATTTCCTAAGAAAGACGATAAGGATCTTTCGCAGGTCTACAATCGTATCGCAAAAGAAGGTGCCAAGCTCAATCTCGGTCTGATCTACGCTACTCAAGAGGTAAGCTCAATCAGTTCGAATATCCTGAAAAACACGCAGAACTGGTTTATCGCACATCTGAATAACGAGGATGAAACCAAGGAGATAGAAAAGTATTACGACTTTGGTGATTTCACCGAAGGGCTGGTACGATTTAGCGCTAGCAGCGATAAGGGTTTCGTGCGGATGAAGACGTACTCCAACCCTTTTGTCGTTCCGGTCCAGGTAGACCGCTTTCCCAAGAACGTCGAGGAATAGCGAGTGTCATATTCGCGCCGGTTAGGCCGACGACCGATGGAGCAGGCGAGCAAGAGCAGCCACGGTCATGTCATCAACGATCCCGATGTAAAGGCTTTTCTGGGCCGCTGTGCGATGCCGAAAGGTGCCAGCGAGGTGGACCTAACAGCGCACACTCTGTTCAAGTTCGAGCCCGTAAAAAGCAATCCAATTCGCCACATTGTGGCAGTCGACTCCGGTTTTACGGAAGTCGCCGTTCAAACGGCTTTTCCGTCGTCGACATTGGCATTCTTCCAATTCGGTGCATTGAGCTTCAGCCTGAGTGACCTCGAGTCTATCGCTGACTCTCCGTTCATCGATCCGTCAGACATGGCAAAGTTGAAACGCATCGAACGCCTCAAGCTGACTCTTCCCGTTCGCAACGTCGCCTTTAAGGATCAGGCAACGCTGACTTCTTCTGTTCGCCTCGCACTGTGGGAGTTTTTCAAAGAACCACGAGAGGGAACGAGCTTGATCGAAACGCTGCGCTGGTTCCTCTTCGAGGAATACCAAACTCCAATAGAGTCATATACCCTAGCCAGCTGTCCCAATTGCCAAGGAATGTTGGTTCCGGTAGTGCGGGCAAGTGTCACGAGCGAGGGTCTGTTTGCTTGCGAACACTGCAAGACGAACCTGTTCCTTACAGATGTGTTCAGACTCCACGAAGCGATTGACGACACAATCGGGGCCGGTGGCATTCTCGGCTATGTCACAACGCTTCTGGAACAGTTTGTAATGGTCCACTTTCTCAGACTAATTCTTCAGCAAAGGCCTGCCTTGCTCGGAGAACTGTTCTTTATCAAGGATGGCCCTCTGGCCTTCTTTGGTCAGACCGCGAACATGTTCCAAAAAATGCGCAGCCTAATGTGTTTCCTTTTTTTCAACCACAACGTGTTTCTGGCTGGTCTTGAGAAAAGCGGCGCATTTGTGGAGCACGCAGCGGAGCTTACCAAGGCGTTGGACGACGGCTCGGTGCTGATTCTAGACAACGACTACATCTACAAATACATCATCCCGGGTAAGGCCGATCCCGCGAACCCCTACGGCCGAACAACGTATTACAGCGCCAAGCTGATCTTCAAGACACGGCATGCGGGCGTGCATGTCGTGACAGTTCCGACGAGGGAAGCCCTAGTGACTCCCACTCGGTCCGATCTTCCAAACCTTGATGTAATTCTTACGAACATCGAGAAGCTTCGGTGCGACATGTATGATGATGCTCTTATCCCGATCGCTCTCGTCAATAAGCTAGTCTCCCTCGCAAACCACCCGAGTTCGAAGATTCTGCAGCGCTTCGCCGTCGGCTCCGTCGCACACTAGTGAATCTGATCAATCGAACGGATTTCATAGTTGAGCAGTGAGTTGAATTTCACTATTGAAGACCTTTGGCAGCAATTCGCCTTCGAGCCAAATAGGAATCAAGAGCGAGCCATTCGCCACGTAGACGGGCCTCTCTTCCTTCCCGCTGGACCGGGCTCTGGGAAGACTAGGGTGCTGCTGTGGCGCGCGGTTAATCTCATCTTATTCGAGGAGCTGGCACCGGAAGAAATCTTCCTATCGACCTTTACTGATAAGGCCGCCCATCAGCTCCGCGAAGGGCTGCGAATCCTTCTTGCGGCTGTAACCAATAGAACGGGCCGGCCCTACGATACCGCACGGATGTATGTCGGCACGATGCATTCGCTGTGTCAAAAAATGCTTGTCGACAGGCGTTTCTACGTTGAACGACAACGTGGGCGAGCCCCGTTGCTAATCGACGAGCTGGATCAGTATCTGCACTTGCATCGTCGACGCACCTGGACTGAGCTGACTGCGCTCGCGGGATTCTCAGCCGATCCCGAACCTACCATCAATGGGCTCTTTGGGTATCCCTCTCAGTCGCGACATGAGGCAGTCACGAATTGTATCAGTCTGTTCAATCGACTTACGGAGGAGTGCGTTGACCCTGTTGAAGCGGAATCAGCGGCACAGGACCCAGTTTTCAAGCAACTGTTGCGGATGTACGGCTTTTATCGACAGTCTTTAGTAGTTGACGGACTCGTTAAGACGGACTTCTCGTTGTTGCAGCAACATGCTCTGCAACTGCTAGAGAAGAATCCGGCCGCAGCACACATCTTTCGACACGTGGTTGTCGACGAATACCAGGATACGAACGCCATTCAGGAGCGACTCTTCTTTCGCCTGGCGTCCGGCCATAAGAATGTGTGCGTCGTGGGCGACGACGATCAAGCTCTGTACCGGTTTCGTGGTGCAACCGTCGAGAACTTTGTAGAGTTTCCGGAAAGATGTCAGTCGCTGCTTGGGATAGCCCCCACCGAGATACCCCTAAATACAAACTATCGCTCTCGGCTCCCGATTGTTGAACTATGCGGCGCATTCATCAATACCTGCGACTGGAAACGGCCCCCCCCATCGACAGGGTATTACCGCGTGGCCTCCAAGGATATTCAGGCAAACGACAAAGAAGCTTGTACCGCGGTCATAGCGAATTCGCCGCTAAGCACCGACTTAGCGTCCGCCGAGATTGCCCAACTCGTGCGGGACATTATTAATGCGGAGAAAGTGCAGGACCCGAATCAAGTTGCCTTCTTGTATCCGTCGCTTAAGAGTCCACATGTCAATCGGATGATCGAAGCGCTCGACGCAGTCGGACTCAGGTCCTACGCACCCCGCGCTAGCACTTTTCTGGAGTGCGATGAGGCAACGGCGATGCTCGGCGTGTTCGCCCAAATATTTGGTCGACCTGAACCCGGCGAGTTCGGTGGAGAGGATTACAGGCGGTTCCACGGTTGGTTGGCGCGTGCGGCTGCCCACGGGCGTACGCTTATCGATCAGGATCCGCGCCTTGCTCGCTTTGTGGGCGATCGAAAAGACGAGTTGCGGAGAGCCGCAGGTGATTATCAGGCGTTGGCTGCCTTGTGTAAGCGCAAGGGGTGGGAACTAGGTGCGCCTTATGAGCCCACCGTGATGAAACGGGAGCTCGCTAATGCTCCTACCCTATCCGAGGCCGCGAAGCGCACACTAGTCCGAAAGATCTTCGATGATCTCGTGGCAAAAAGAGAGTCAGAAGGACGACCGTTTCCTCTGAGCTACGTACTTAAGCGAGCGACGTCGATTGACTGGAGCATTTTGGACCTGTTCTACCGATGCTGTGGCTTCCGGCATTTTATCGAGATGTTCGACGCCGCACAGCGCCACGAGGATCCGGATGAAGGACCGGCTTGTAATCTTGGCCTCCTCTCGCAATACCTCTCACGCTTTATGGACCAGCGGGTACCAATAATTACTGGCGCCATCCTTCGAGACGAAATATTTGTCCGTACTTTCTTTGCCTCCTACTTGTACGCTCTGTTCAAACGAGGTGAGTCAGAGTACGAAGATATCAATGATCCCTTCCCTAAAGGGCGTATCCCGTTCCTAACGATCCATCAGGCAAAAGGGCTTGAATTCCCTGTAGTGGTCATAGGTAACCTTCGAAAGGATGACAAAGGACCCCAACCGGTCGAGAGGCTTGTCCGTCCCCTTCTGGCACCCGATCGTGAGGCAGAGCCGCTCGATCGTTTGGCGGAGTTCGATATTATGCGGATGTACTACGTTGGTCTTTCGCGCGCCGAGAATCTGCTGATCCTTGCACAATTCAAGGGCGCCGGCCAGCGGACTAACGACTCATTCCGATCGCTACTCGACGCAGGAATGCAACAAATTCCGGATTTTGACGTCAGCACTATGCCGATGTCTCCGCCCGCCCCTGAACATGGACCTGAGACCTATTCGTATACCGGCGATTTCTTGGCTTACAAGCGCTGCTCACGACAGTACCTAATCTTTCGTAAGTTCGATTTCGCGCCGTCGCGTTTTCAGACCATGTTGTTCGGCAGCCTAGTACACCGTACTCTTGACGACTTACACCAGTTTCTAATAGCTCGGCGCGAGACAGCATGACGCTTGACGACGGAGTGGTTGACGCTTTCATAGAAGATTCATTCCAGCGAAATCTCGCCGAACTTCAGGCCGACAAAGGGCACGCGCTAGCTCCTGACGTCCGCACAACAGCGCTAAACCAAGTCAAGCTCTATTGGCGGCGTTTGCGAGACATTGCCGAAAAAGTGACGGATACGGAGGTTCGCCTAAGCCTGCCGGGGCAGACCACACCGGCTGGTCGTGAATTTACGATCGAGGGCATCGTCGACATTGTCCGTGAAAAGGATAGAACTGTCCTGTACGATATCAAGACACACGACGCTGATGAAATCCGTGGCAACCTGAGCGAATACGAAAAACAGCTCAACGTATATGCGCACATTTGGCAAGGGCTTCGTGGCGAGCGGCTCGATGAAACCGCGGTTATCTGCACTCGATATCCGCGCGGAGTTGAAGAAGCACTGCTTTCAGGAAACGAGCTAGCGATCGGCACAGCCCTTAGTGCCTGGGATCCCGTCATCGTTATTCCGTTTGATCCCGGGCGCGTCGATGCGATTATCGGAGAATTTGGCAACACGGTAGATCAAATTGAGGATCATCTTTTTGAGCCTCGCGACCTCGCGACGCTCAAATTACGGGAGGCAGGCATGCGAACCGTCTTCGCCGTCGCAGTCTGCCGGAATTGTGACGCTCGATTTTCCTGTAGATCATATCGTGACTACTCGACAAGCACGCATACACCCACAGAGGGGCGGTTTCGCCCGTACATCGACGAGGCTCCCGACGACCTCGAGCAAGAAGCAGCCCGGATCGCAGCTCTCGATGCCAGCCCAATCGACCTTTCTTCGGATCTTTAACCAGAAAGAAACGCGATGCAGAATACCCGTTTACTGCCAGAGTTCACATTCTCAAAGGAGCGTTTGGAACAGCTCAAGGCAACAGTGCCTGAAGCTTTCGCAGACGGAAAGATTCAGTGGGAGACCTTGCGTGAAGCGTTGGGAAACTTCCTGGAGCCAGACGAGGCAACGGCGGAACACTTTGGCTTGTTTTGGCCTGGTAAGCGGGACGCACGGCGGGTCGCTGCGCTACCAAGTCGCGCAACACTACTACCTTCGCATGAGGGAGTTGCGGAGGATCGAACGAAGAACCTGTTCATCGAAGGTGAAAACCTAGAGGTGTTAAAGCTCCTGCAGAAGTCATACGCCGGCCTGGTCAAGATGATCTTCATCGACCCACCATACAACACCGGCAACGATTTTATCTATAACGACCACTTTACAGATCCGCTCCGAGAATACCTTCGGAAGACTGGTCAAGCGGACGAACAAGGCGCGCTTACTACCAACACTCGCGCGGACGGACGCTTTCACTCAAACTGGCTCTCGATGATTTATCCGAGGTTGAGGCTTGCTCGCAACCTTCTGCGTGACGACGGCGCAGTGTTTGTCACGATTGATGACAACGAGGTACACAACCTACGGCACGTGCTCAACGAAGTGTTCGGAGAGGAGTGCTTTATCACCCAGATTGAGTGGCAAAAGCGATATACCAGAAGCAACAATACCGACAACTTTACGTCCGTAATTGATCACATCCTACTCTATTCGCGGACACCGGATTTCGCGCCGAACCTTTTCCCGCGTGGGGAAGAGGCGAATAACCGCTATTCGAATCCAGACAACGACCCTCGCGGCCCGTGGAAAGCAACCCCTTTCCTGAACCAGGTCGCCCCCGAAAAGCGAAGAAATCTTTGCTATCCCATCAAGAACCCGACTACGGGCCAAGTCACAATGCCGACAAAGAAAGCTTGGCGGTCTGAGCGGACCGTGTTCGACAGGCTTCAGGCGGAGGGGCGCTTCTGGTGGGGGAAAGAGGGCACGTCGCCTGTACCAGACATAAAGACTTTCTTGTCGGAAGTACGCCAGGGCATGACACCAATAAATTTTTGGAGCCATGAGTTTGCTGGGCATACGGACGCGGCAAACGCAGAAATCAAAGATCTGTTCGGGATCAAAGTGTTTGACACGCCTAAGCCAACCTTGCTCGTTCAGCGGATGCTGGAGGTCGTAACAAACTCGGGAGAAGATGCCATAGTGATGGATTTCTTCGCAGGATCTGGAACAACTGCGCACGCCGTTCTTGCCAAAAATCGAAGCGACGGAGGCAAGCGTAGCTTCATCATGGTTCAAATGCCGGAAGCCACCGGCCGTGATGACTACAAAACGATCTCTGAGATTGGCAAGGAACGTATACGCCGCGTAATTAAGAAAATGAACGCGGAGGCTCAGTTGAAGCCTGGTGAGGATTTGGGTTTTAAGGTCTTCAAGCTCGTCGAGTCCCACTTGCGTGGGTGGCAAGACTATCAAGGTGGCGACATCGATCAGCTCCAGATGTTGTTCGACGAGGCTCAGGAGCCGCTGATCAAGGGTTGGACACCCGACGGCGTTCTAGCCGAGATAATGCTGCTTGAAGGATTTTCGTTAGACAGCGCGGTGAGCGAATTCCCGAGTGACACTAATCTCATTCGGATCGTGACATCGGATTATTGCGGCCACCGTCTCGTGGTCTGTCTCGACAAAGAAATTAAGGAATCCGTGGTGGATGGCATGGTGTTCGAGAGCCAGGACGTTTTTGTATGCTTGGACAGCGCTCTTGCGGATCAGACAAAGCAGCGTCTTTCAGATCGATGCACACTCAAGACGATCTAAGGGCTCCAGAAATGGTAGGCGGCGGGGCGACGACGCCTTTAACACTACGATTTGATGCCAACCAGGATTTCCAGCTTGATGCGATTGAGAGCGTTGCCAGGTTATTCGATGGCTATGCGAAACGGCAAGTTGACTTTCAAATGGGTGACGAAATCGTTCCAAACGTGCCACCCTCTGATGCATTCGACGGAACTTGGTTGGGCGACAATCTCCGGGCGGCGCAGGAGCGAAGCGGACTGCGCGCTACGGGGTTGGCACTAGAGAGCGAATTGGAGCTTCAGGGTGTAAGCGATGGCAGCTGGGACTACCCGAGCTTCACGGTAGAGATGGAGACTGGCACTGGAAAGACATATGTCTACCTCCGAACGATCCATGAGCTACGACGAAGATACGGCTGGGGCAAGTACGTCATCGTCGTGCCCAGCGTCGCAATTTATGAAGGGGTCATCAAGACTTTCGAAATAACTCGAACTCACTTCGCTTCATTGTACGAAAATGAGCGGATCAACCTGATCCGATATGACGGATCTCAGCTGAGCCGGCTTCGTTCATTCGCGACTTCTAGTTTTTGCGAAGTGCTAGTTATCACCCTGGACAGTTTCAACAAGGCGAGCAACGTCATTTACCGTGCCTCCGAAAAGCTGCCCGGTGAGAGGAAGCCGCACCAGTTTCTCCAGGATACGCGCCCTGTTTTGATTCTTGATGAACCGCAAAACATGGAGAGTGCGATCGCTCGCTCGGCGATTGCTACATTGCACCCACTGCTCTCTATCCGATACAGTGCGACGCATCGTAGGAGCCCGAACCTAGTTTACCGACTGACGCCCTTTCAAGCGTTCCAGCGCAACTTGGTAAAGCGAATCCAGGTTGCCGGGATTACGGATAGTGAGGACTACAACCGACCCTTTCTCGCACTCAGAGAAGCTAAACGCACGGGGGGAATTCGGGCGCGGGTAGTCACCTATGTTTTGGACAAAGGCCAAACAAAGGAAAAGGAGCTTGTTCTTAAGAATGGGGACGATTTATACAAGAGGACCCACCGAGAGGAGCACCGCGCGGGTTACGTTGTGGCGGAGATCGACGTGCACAAACAGCGAGTGGTATTTGAAAATGGGTTAACGTTGGAAAAGGGTGTCACGCTAGCCCCGTCCAGACCTGAGCTCTTTCGGGTGCAAATCGAAGAGACAATTCGGCGCCATTTCGAGATCCAGGAGAGGCTTAGACCACTTGGCATCAAAGTCCTGTCGCTATTCTTCATTGATCGCGTTGCGAATTACACAGCTGATCAGGGAATCATCCGCAAACTTTTTGACGAAGCATTCAAGAAGTTTCGGAAGGGCTATCCGGAATGGGCGGATCTGGAGCCTACTTCGGTTCGCGCCTCCTACTTTGCGACTAAGAAGACTGCAGACGGCGAGCAAACCGTCGAAATCGATCCAGAAAGGGGCCCGACCAATGAGGAGCAGCGGCTGGCTGCCAAGGCCGCCTTTGAACTAATCATGCGCGAGAAAGAGCGTCTTCTTTCATTCAATGAGAGCACGGCGTTCATTTTCGCACATTCTGCGCTCAGAGAAGGGTGGGACAATCCTAATGTCTTTCAAATTTGTACGCTCAATCAAACGCTCTCCGAGGTAAAGAAACGGCAAGAGATTGGAAGAGGCCTGCGACTCGCTGTGAACCAAGCAGGAGAACGGATTCGGGACGATGAGGTAAACGTCCTTACCGTGGTTGCGAATCAGAGCTATGAGACTTACGCGAGACAGCTTCAGCAGGAATACATTGAGGATGGCGAAGGTGGAGAAGCGCCACCGAAACCAGGAAATGCTCGGCAGGCACCAGCTCGGCGAAATGAAGTCCTTATCGCCTCTCCACACTTCAAGGAGTTCTGGCGTCGGCTTTCCCAGCGGATCGAATACCAAATAAGGATTGATACTCCTGTGCTCATCAAGGAGTGCGTTGGGCGATTGGCGTACACCGAGTTTCCTGCTCCAAAGCTTGTCATACATGAAGCGGAGTACATCGTTCACCGCTTTACCCTTACGCTCGAGGAATTAGTTGGACAGAGAGCGAAGATACGCATTGAGGTTGCCGATAGCCGAAACGAGCGGTCGAGCAGCGCGCTCAGCTACGACGTAGGAGCGGATTTGGCCGTATCAAACAAGAATCCGCGGCTGCGGGGCTACAAAATCGCTGAAATTCACGGAGGCACGGAACCCAGAGTACTATTCGAGAACAAGGTTGTTCTTCAACGCGAACAGGCGCAATCTTGGGATAGCGTTGAAGGCCAACAAGTGCGACATCGCATTAGAGCGGCTGATTCGCTCACACATCCAATTCCAGATCTGGTTAGCCGCGCCGCTGAGGAGACGGGCCTTACTCGGGTGAGTATCAACGCAATTTTCCGAGCTTTGCCTAGATCCGTAAAGGCAGCACTGTTGCGTGACCCTGAAGGGTTCTCGGGGGTGTTCATTGCCACGATTCGTACTCTACTTGCCGATCATCTCGCCAACCGACTCACATGCGTCGTCGTTAGTGGGGAAGGCCTCGAGATCGAGGATTTCTTTCCCACTGAAGTCCAGTTTGCCCAACGGGAACTAGTAGTTGCTGGCAAACGAGGCTTATATGATCTCGTGCAACGCGACTCTGGGGTCGAGGACACTTTTATCGCCCGACTGAGAGAAGACGAGCGGGTCATTCTCTTCTTCAAGTTTCCGCCTAAGTTTCTCGTGCGTCTCCCAAAGCTTATAGGAAACTACAATCCCGATTGGGGAATTGTCCGGATCGATGACGGTGGGGCGCGTACACTACACCTGATCCGTGAGACCAAGGGAACCGTAGATCTCACGAGGCTGCAGTATCCCCAGGAGAAGAGAAAAATCGTTTCCGCCACTAAGTACTTCGGGGCTGCCGCGGTAGACTACCGCGTTGTGTCAGATCAGACCGTGCGGTGGTGGACCTCCGCCCCGGTTGAAGATGTCCAGGCAGAAATACTCCTTGAATGACGTTCATCCAACGGCTAGCGGTCGGAACGCAGCGCTGTTCGGTCATAAAGCAGCGATAGGCCGGGGCATCGGCAGCTCTTATCGAGTTAGAGGGCAACAAGAACCGTAGGCATCTTGTAGCATGTCAATAGACTACGCAGCGATCAAGGCGGGGAACGTCATTCGTTACGGCACGGACATCGGTCGAATCGGGCCCATGCTCCTCGCCAACCGATACGACGAGCGCATTCACTTCATTTTCGAACTACTCCAGAACGCTGAGGACGCGCTGCGCCGGAGAAAAACTCGAGCTGACCCGCGCTCGGTTGTGTTCAGGCTGACCAAAGACTCGCTCAGGGTCTCACATTATGGGGAGCCTTTCTCGGAGGCCGATGTTGTTGGCATCTGCGGAATAGCTGCGGGGACGAAAGCTGAGGACCTAACGGCCATCGGCCGTTTTGGAATCGGCTTCAAAGCAGTATATGCTTTTACGGACGCACCAGAGATCCATTCTGGTGACGCGCACTTCGCAATTGATTCGTTCGTATGGCCGAGGCAAATACAATCCGTCACAACCCAGCCTCGTGAGACGTTGTTCGTGTTTCCATTTCGGGATGGCGACACGACGGCCGTTGCGGAAGTCGCCGAGGGACTCCAGGGCCTCGGAACCCACACAATGCTCTTCTTACGGGAGATTGAGGAGATTTCGTGGTCCGTTGAAGGCGGCCTCTCGGGAACATACTTGCGCGAAGAACCACGAGGGCAGAACCATAACTCGCGAGAGGTCCTACTCGTCAGTCAAGAAAAGGGATCCGAAGACTTAGAGAGTGAAACGTGGCTAATCTTTTCACGCGGCGTTTCGGATCCAGATGGAAAGTTTGGCGGATTCGTTGAGCTCGCTTTCTCTCTTGACAGCCCAAGCCCCCAAACGAAGCCGGCGATTCGCCGGGTGGAAATGGGTACGCTTAGCGTGTTTTTCCCCACGATTGTCAGTACGTATGTCGGGTTCCTTGTGCAGGGACCCTATAGAACCACGCCCAGTCGCGATAACGTGCCGCGAGACGACCCCTGGAATGCTCATCTGGTAAAGGAAACTGCATCATTGTTGGTGGAGGCTTTGTTCGAGCTAAAGTCGCTCGGACTTCTTACGGTCGAAGCGCTGCGAACGCTTCCGCTCGACGGTTCGAAATTCCGCTCCGACAACTTATTTGAGCCAATCTTCGCTGCCGCAAAAAAAGCTCTCTTAGAGCAGGAATTCCTTCCCACATTTGCAGGAACGTACGCGGCGGTGACCTCGGCAAGGCTCGCGCGTACACAAGCGCTGCGCGAACTACTATCACCCTCTCAGCTTGGGCAGCTCTTTGGACGATCCGACGGTATGTATTGGCTAAGCGAGGAAATAACCGCGGACCGTGCGCCGGAGCTTCGTCAATACCTTATCACAGAACTTCTAATTGGGGAGACCGAGCCGAGCGGCATCATTTCCAAACTATCGAGGGTCTTTCTTGAGGCACAAACGGACGAGTGGACCGCCCAGCTGTACGGCTTCTTACTCCAACAGCCGTCACTGTGGAAATCTGCGGAATTTCATAGCGTCGCAATCGTTCGGCTCGAAAATGGTACCCATGTTACGGCGTGGACTGACAAGCAGCCCCAAGCGTTTATCCCCGGTGAAGTTCCGACGGCGTTCCCCACAGTGCGGCGATCCATCTGCGACTCGAAGTTGGCGCGTGAGTTTCTGAAGGAGCTGGGCCTGAGCGAACCAGATCCAGTCGATGACGTTGTCATCAATCTGCTTCCGAAATATCTGCAATCACAGGCCATTGGCGATGATGACTATGAAAAAGATGTGGGTCGAATTCTTCAGGCTTACAGTACTGATTCAAAGGGTCAGCGAGAAAAACTGATCGCAGCCTTGCGCGCGACTCCGTTTGTCGCGGCACTTACCTTAACCGGAACGAAACAGGCAAGACACTTTGTATATCCTGAGCGAGTCTATTTGGCTACACAAAGACTGAAGGACTTGTTTACTGGAGTCCCAAATGTATTCATCGTCGATGATACGCGAGAATGTCTTCGTGGAGAGCCAGCTCGTGAGATGCTCGAAGCGTGTGGTTCTGTGAGGTATCCACTACCTCTGGCCAAGGAACCTGAGGTCACCGGCAACGAATTGTATGAGATGAGGAGAGCCACCGGAGAGGTGGCCATGACTTACCAAATTAGTATGGAGGATTTCACAATTGGTGGCCTTGACGACCTGTTCGAGATCCTTCCTACACTTGACTTCGAACAACAGTCGAAACGGTCTAGCCTATTGTGGGAAGGGCTATGCGATCTTGAGACGCGCCGCGGCACCGCCACATTTTCCGGAATCTATCGGTGGTTCTACTTCAGACCGCGCAGTCACTTCTTTGCAGCGGACTTTGTTCGGAAACTGAATGATACCCGTTGGATACCTTCGCCCGAAGGAAAGCTTGAGCGACCTGCTGACGTAGTTTTCGACACCATTCAACCCGTCTGGAGAACAAGCTCATTCCTTCTTTCGGTGATTCGCTTTAAACCGCCGGTGTTGGCAGCGTTGGCTCGAGAGGCCGGGTTCGAGCTTGGGTTAATCGATCTCTTGAAAAAACTGGGAGTTGCCAACGAATCTGACCTATTGACTCGCCTCAATCCGAGTGCTGTAGCTTCGCTCGAACCGAGTCAGACTCCTGCGGCCAATCCAGGCACCTTTGAACCGATCCTTTCCGAGTTGCCAGTGCCAGAACCCCGGCCGCCGGCCATCACCGAGGTCGACGCCGCAAGTCCACGTGCGAAATCCGGAGGTGACTACATCAGCGATATCCGCTCGATCGAAGAGATCTCAGAAGGCCCATACCAAGAAAAAGGCGGAGGAATTGACGGCAAGGAACGAGGGCCTTCCACGCGCTCTTTTGTCTCTTACGTAGCGGCGAATCCACTTGTGGAATCCGACCCGGATGGTCTGACTGGCGAAGAACGTAGTGCGCTTGAAGAGGCAGCGATAGAATTAATCCTCTCCGAGGAACCGGCGCTTCAGCGTACTCCTGTAAACAATCCAGGCTTTGATCTGGTAGAAATGAGCGGCACAGGCAGGCCGATGCGCTGGATAGAGGTGAAGGCTATGAAGCACACCCTCCGTCATCGGCCCGTCGGGCTATCTAAACCTCAGTTCACGACGGCCACCTTTCGTGAGGAGGCGTATTGGCTTTACGTCGTGGAGCAGGCGGGGAACAAGTCAGAGGCCAAGATCATCCGTATCCAGAATCCTGCTGGGAAGTCGCAAACCTTTACTTTCGACCACGGTTGGCTGAACGTCGCGGAGCCTGCTCCGAAGCAATAAAGACCATTTGGGCGGCTATCGTGCCCACAGGGTTTACTTAGCCTGGCGCGATTCTTCGGGAATCAGGGGTCAAACGTGGCGGCGGCCTCGGAGAGGATCTATCGTGAGATGGTGATACAGCAGAGGAACGGCTAGGTGCAACCATACGTTACTCAATGAGCGGCCGTAGCTTTGTGTCGGCGCGGACGTAGAGCGGATGTCTCGGTGCGCCGGCCATTGTGTGGCCAAGACACATTAAGTCGCCGAGCAGAGCGATCACATCACCATCTCTGCCAAGATGTTTACCACCGTTACCCCATCCGGCCACACAGACATCCGATGCAGTGGCTAGACGGAGAAGCCAGCGATTATTCGCTCGGCCGATCGGGGATAACGCTCTCATGAGAACTGCCGGCTTGCTCGCTCGATAGGCAAACAAGTTCGCCATCGCGAGCCTCCCGTAACCCCGATCGTCTGCAAAGCGGATGCACCGCCTGATGGTCGGATCGTCCTCGATCGCGTCCGCAGTCGACGGGTTTAAGCCGATAAACAGCATGGTGAGGCCACCCACATCCCAAGTACGCCACAGAGCGTACCGATAACGCCCGCAGGCAGAGAAATGTGCCGAGCGCTGCATGTCCAAACCTACACCCTTCTTGGCGTCCTGCTGGCAGACTATGTGTCGAACTTAAGATCGCTCGCTGAGAGGCGCACGGGTTCGCCTCCCGTTGCGGGCACTGACAAGCCAGGCATTCCGGTGGCTAGGCACCCGACTTAGTGCGACTGGCGTGGGCAACGCGAACAACGCCGTCCGAGCTGAAATCCTTTGGACATAAGCTCCGTTCTCAGCTCAGGGATTGTATCCGCACAACACTTTCCCGGGTGACCGGCAAGATCTCGGTTTTCGTCAAAATCCAGAGAGGAACAACCAGGTCGATGTAAGAGCCAGCCTTGTCCCCCTTTCCCTGTCCAGAATCCGGCAGAGTGGGTTGCAAGCAAGGTCCTAAATTTCGCGCTCGCATCCGAGTCGTTGCTGCTTGAAACCCATTCTACCATTCCACCGCTCCAATTAACGCCCTAAGGCTAGTCTCTAGGCGAGTATAAACAATTACGAGCGAAGTGAGCTTCAATAAATCGCTTGTCAGCTTCAGCGAGTATTAGGAATCACGCGCGCGATTAACGCGAGCTGGTCCCCCTCTCTCCCATAAATAAACATCGAAGACACGGCGCCTAAACCATTCGCTCGCTCCGTGGGCGTTAACTTCTGCCCTTACCGAGTCTTCGAGCTGTCTAGCCTGTAGCAATCTCTTGCAAGCATCAATCACCTTTGGCTTTACCCGAGAATACTCGGACCGCCAACGTTCCAGATAGTTATCGTAGTCACCGGACGGGGCACCGAGAGCTAACCTCGCCTGGCTATCGTAAATCACAACGATATCGCGATGCCGAAGCCAAAGGAATTTGGTGGCTGCGGATAGCAGGTCCCGCCCGCCGTATGCCCGGCCGATTTCCCGACGCAGCTCACCAACAACCGTGCGGAGCGTCGCGTCAGTTACAGATTCTGGTGAAACCCGATCAAGCGTGTTCAGAACGGGCTTAAGTCGAGGGAGCCCGACCCCAACATCGTAGGCCACCTCAAGACTTCGGGAGATTCGGAAGTAGCCGCCCGCATCGCAGATGGCCTTTAGCCTTCGGAGCGGATCCGTCGAAGCGAGACCGTCCACGAACCCCCGCTCCTTATGAGTCCAAACCTCTGCATAGTAGAGAGCGCTGTCGTAGAAATCTGTGTCTAGCATCGCTCGCGTTATGGCTAAAGCCTTTGTTCAGCTGCAAGCACATCTAACAGTGCGCGCGCAGCGCGCCATACAGAAGTGCAACGTTCAATGACTCGTATACACGCATCGGTAGCTCCAGAGGTGGAGGCTCAGAGTCGGTCTATTGAGCAAAGAGGGTTCTGAGATTCACGCCGATCAGCCTGCCGACGACTCTCCTGCAGTTACGAGGGCACGAAGCGTCTCGGCAGTGAAATCCCATTGGGGCACTCGGCTGATTCGTGCGCGCAATTTCGGGCTCGCTTTGAGTCCCGCATTCATGAGAGCACACAGTTCTTTAGCGTCTGCTCCAGTAAGCCGGAAGGGGCACGGCTTGCCAATATCGAAAATGGAGATCAATGACCTACGAATCTTTAGGCTATGAATGAAACTGTAGGCCATCGAGTCGAGCTGGTCGAAACCTTTCAGCTCTTTCCCCTCCACACCTGTGCCTTCGAAGGAGATGAGATAGCGGCTCTCCAACTTGGCAATCATCTTCCTCTCCGCGGGCCCCCAACCATCCTGGAAATACCTCCATTTCTTGGGGAGCTCTAATAATTCGCCGTCTGACTTGATGGCGAGCGCTATCTCCTCTTTGCTGACGGTTGGTTCCTCTGAATACGCTCGGAAGGTGAAGTCAGCGAGCAGGGGATCGTTGGCTCGAACCGCTTCCAAGAGCGACAGCTTACCTCCTGGGCCCGCCGTCCAGGGAGATCGGATCACCTTCAGGGCTAGAATGCGCTTCAGGAATAGTCGGTCAACCAGGGTCGCTCGCTTCTTTAACCCCTCAATCCAGCTGATCACTTTCGCGCGCAACTCCGCATTGTCGCTCACCAGCGCCGCTTCAAAAAGCCTCTCGGAGTTGTCGGTCAGGTTCGCCGAGCCAACGACGACATTGGTCCCCAGCACAAGCACCTTCGCGTGCAAACCAGAGAGAGAGTAAACAGCGACTTTCCTGTCAACAACTCGTGCGACGGCCTCTGCGGATGTCGCGCCTGTTCTTATTTTCTCGTCCGAGGCGTCGACGATGAGCAGATCCCCTGGCCGGAAAGACAAAGACCTTTCACTCGTGAAGTAAGCCACGGCCGCCAATTGACGCTCGCGGCTGGCAGCAAGCTTACGAACAACTGGCCAGACGTTGTCGACTAGAAGGCGCATGCGGCGGATTTGCGAGTTGCCGTTTCTACAACTTGCCGCTTGATGATCCAGTCGCCTTTGCAAGTCTGAGTTTGTGAATGAAATCTTCGGGAGTCACCCGTCCGCCGAGCACGTTGCTCCATCCTAGCTTCCGCCAACGCTCGCGGTCGATTCCCGGGTAAAGCAGGTCTCGCACAGCGTCAAGCGTCAGATTCGCGAGCATCGACTCGCGCTCTTTGGAATTGGACTCAACCAGGGCGTCTCGCAAAACATTCCACCGCGCGTCCTCCGTGCCGCCTCGCAGTAACGCCTCGGCGCGTCCGTGCGCGATCGCCATGTCATCGTCGGTGATTATCATTGCTATTCCTGTGGGTAGCGCCTTAGGCGATGCCAGGCAGTCTCGAATCCTTCGAGCACGATGCTGAACGATCGTCCAGCGATGGGAGGAGTATCTACCTAAGCGACGATCGATGGCCACAATCGGAACGCCCATCCAGCATAGGAGTGGAGCGGGCCGACTGACTACTGCCGGTCCGGCAGCGCCCCCGCTTTCTTCGGCGTGAAAGGAACGCCGAGCAGAGTGAGTGCACGCGCCAATACCGGGTCATTTCCAGCGGCGACGTCCTCACCCGTCGGGAGAACCAACTCGTCGGGAATCACGCCTGCATTTTCCAGCTTGCCTCCGTCGGGCATCACCACATCCGCGATCGTGACGCTCGTCCCGTAAAAGATGATTGTCTGGGTCCCTATCGTATGGAAATAACCACTGCTCTTCCGGACCGCGCCCGCTGTGCGGTCGCCTATCACCTTCCCACGCCCAGTGAGTTGAAGCGTTCGCGCAAGGACTTCGGACGCTGACGCGGATTCCGCATCCACAAGAACAACCACCGCTCCCCGATACCAATCCTTCCCCGCGCCCTTCGCAATCACCTCTTTGCGCTTCCCTCGGCTCAGCTCGGTAACCACGACAAGATCTTTCTCATAGAACTGTCCGATGAGGCGAAGAAGGGTCCTGACGGAGCCACCCTGATTTCCGCGGAGATCGAGGATCAGCGCCCCACGACCGCGCGCGGCCTCCATCAGATCGTCGATCCACGACGTGTAGCCGTAGAATGAATGCGGACGCGCGACGACCACGCGACCGGCGACCTCCGTGTAGCGCGGAGCCTCAGCCTCCCATGCGTTCTCTCCCTCGCGAATGAGCTCAAAGAGATCGAAGGAGTTTGCCGGGTCGATGTAGCGCCTGCGCTCCTTCACCTTCGCGGCTATGTAGAGGTCACGCGGCGTCCCCTTGGGCGATTGGAGGGAGACCCGGAGCCCGGCCCGCGGTTGAATTGCATTTATCGCGTAGCGAAGGTGCCAGAGATTCCGCCGAGTGAGTGGCACTCCGTTGACAGACAGCAGCGCATCTCCGACATGCATGCCTTTGGCTTCGGCATCGCTCCCCGGTGTGACTCTCAGAATTCGGCACGTGTCCCCGACGAACCGCATGTCCCACCCGTATTCCGCGCGATAGACCAGACCTGGAGGAATGAACGCGGTATGCGAGTCGTTCAATTCGAGCGTCGCCTGTCCGATCGCGCCGAGGACCTGCTCG
>CAAGKR010278947.1_pt1 | contig 24844 bp, 26 predicted proteins | sample 2556971 | NCBI WGS metagenome assembly CAAGKR01 (sample SAMEA5207829, study PRJEB30636) | soil metagenome | biome: forest; feature: boreal; material: soil | place: USA | collected 2011-09 | depth 1 m | reverse complement strand
TCGTTCAACACCACCACCTTCCGCGAGATCCACCACCTGCGCCTGATGATGGTGCTGTGGTCGGTGGACACCGCCGACTACACCCAGCCGGGCGTGAGCGCGATCGTGCAGAGTGCGCTCGCGGGCGCCAAACCTGGCGCGATCATCCTCATGCACGACGGGGGCGGCAACCGCTCGCAGACGATCGCGGCGTTGCCGGCGATCGTCAAGGGACTGCGCAAGCGCGGCCTGCACCCAGTCACGATCCCGCGCCTCTTGCTAGACGATCCCCCGCCGCGAGGACTGCCGGTGCCGACGAGCCTTGCCGGGGATTAGACGGACATTTCTCTGTCGGCCCCGCTCAACTCGGGCGCAGCAGGCCGTCCACCGCACGTCAGTGGGCCAGCTGCACCGTCTTGACGACCAGCAGGACCATCGCAACCACCAGGTAGCCACGCAGGAGGAGCATCCCCGCCTTGCGCCCAGGCGACCACACGGGGCGTTCCAGCAGAGCGAGCGGCGGCATCGTCCACGTGCTGCGCTCCGGGACCGATTCCTCAGATGACATCTCGGTGCGTGAGACTCGCTGGCGCAGGGTGTAGACACCAGCGACGATCAGGCCTGCCACCGTCCCAAGGCTGAGGTACTCGAACAGACGTGTCACGTTGATCTGCGGGAACATCGTGCTCGCCATCAGGATCAGCGATAGCTCGACGAGCACGGCGACGATGACGCTCGCGATCGCATTCAGCCACGGCGGATTTGCCCACGGACCGAGCACCTCGCGGTCGTTGCAGAGCAGCAATAGGAACACTGTGGCGCTCGGCAGCAGCACACCCGCCAACGCTTGCACCGAGGTCGTGATCAAGCCAAGCGGCGCGCCCGGGATCAGCACGATCGCCGCGGCGAACACCACCATCAGGGCGAAGCTCGCGTAGAACATCTTCGCGTCGCGCAACCCACGATTCAGCGAGTGCCGCGCTCCGAACACGTCTCCGAACGCGTAGGACGTGGACAGCGTCACGGCTGCTGCGCCGATCAGCGATGCGTTGAGTAGCACGATCGCGAAGAACGCGCCCGCGGTGGAGCCCAGCCGGCGGCCGATGCCTGTCGCGACCGTCCCAGCGTCGTTGAAATGCCCCGCGTAGTGGGTTCCGCCGAACGCAAACGCGGTCACCGCGATCAGCGCGCCCGCGCCCAGCACTACGACGAACGCGCCGATGACGGTGTCGGCGCGCTCATAGTTGATCCACCGCGGTGTGATGCGCTTGTCGATGATGTTCGACTGCTGGAAGAACAGCTGCCAAGGCGCAACCGTCGTGCCCACGATCGCGATGATCAACAGCACAGCTGTGGAGCTGGCCCCACCCTGGATGCCCGGGACAAACGTGTGATGTGCAATCTGACCGAGCTGCGGATGTGCAAACAAGAGCAGGGGAATCACGAGGAAGTTGGCGACCACGAACACGTACATGAACCGCTCCCAACTGCGGAAGCTCCCGGTCGAGGTGATCGCGATCAGCGTCAGCGCGGCGCCGGGTACCGCGATATACCTGCTCACACCGAAGTACTCGAGCGCGAGACTGACACCGATGAACTCCGTCACGATCGTGAGAAAGTTGAGGATGAACAGGTCGCCCACCGAGAACCAGCCCCAGAAGCGCCCGAAGCGCTCGTTGATGAGCCGAGCATGGCCGACTCCGGTTACCGCCCCGAGCCGGATCACCATCTCCTGATTGACGATCAACACCGGGATCAGCAGGACCAGCGTCCACAGCAGAGTCGTCCCGTAGTTCTGTCCCGCCTGCGAGTACGTCGACACGCCACCCGCGTCGTTGTCGCCGACCATCACGATCAGCCCGGGGCCCATGATCGCCAGCAGCGCCGCGAGCCTCGCGCGCACGCCGTGACGCGCTCCGGTGTCGTGCAGCTTGATCGTGCCAAGCGCGCCGCGGATGTCGCCGATGTGAGCCTCGTCGAGCACGGGCGGCACCCCCACCGGGCGGGGCACAGCCTGCGGCGTGCTCAGCGTCGTCTCCTCGGCTGTATCCGGGCGCTCGGACATATATGGCCGGACTCTAGTCGCGGGCGAGCCCGAGGCGCCCGATCGGACTCTAGTCCCGGGCGAGGCCGAAACGCCGCCGCCAACCAGCGGGGAGCGTCTGCTCGAGCACGTCGTCCACTGTCACCACGCCCACAACGTGGCGGTTTTCGTCCACTACCGGGAGCATCACGAGGTTGTAGTCGGTCATTGTGCGCGCCACCTCCGGCAGGTCGGCGTCGGTGTGCACCGATACCGGCTCGTGCTCGGCGATCTCGGAGAGAAGCGCATTGGCGTCGCTGCGCAAGAGCGTCACGATCAGCGCGGAGCCCGACAGCTTGCCTTCGTTGTCGTGCAGGTAGACGGTGGTGAGCGTCGTCGGCGCGATCTCGCTCGAGCGCACCCCCTCGAGCGCGGCGGACACCGGCTGAGCCTCAGCGAGCACAATGCAATCGGGGCTCATCAGCCCGCCCGCCGTCGAGGGGTTGTAGCCGAGCAGCTTCTCGATCTGGTCCTGCTGAGTTGGCGGAAGCAGCGCGAGGATCCGCGCGCGCCGGTCCTGGCCGATCTCGACGATCAGATCGGCGGCGTCGTCGGGTGCCATACGCGCGATCACGGCCGCTACCTGCTCGTCGGGACGCTCGCGGATGAACTCGAGTTGGTGGTGCTCGTCGAGCTCCTCGAAGACGTCGGCCTCGAGCTCGCGGTCCTGGCCGATCGCCTTGATGATCTCCTCGCCCTCCTCGTGGGAGGCGGCCTCCACAAGGTCGGCGATCTCCGCCGGATGGAGGTTGGCGAGCTTGCGGTGGGAGAAGCGCAGGCGGGCACTCGGGACATGGTCCACAAATGGCTCGAGCGCCGCCCAGTCGAGAAACGCCTGATCGCCGACCCAGCCCTTCAGCGAACGCGGCAAGCGGCGGCGCAAACGCCCCCGCGCCGTGTTGTCGACCCCCACCACCCGCCACCAGCCCTCGATGCAGGTGAGCTCGATCTCGTGAGCGGTGACGAGCACGGGCGGGTCGGCCTCGACGTCGACGAGCGTGCGACCGAGCACGTCCTGGCCGAGCAGCACCTCCCCCGCCCGGCGCTCGAAGCGCCTGAGGCTGAGTTTCTCGCCGGCGAGACGCACCGCGCCGGGCTGAAGATCGGCGACCCGCGCGATCGGCACGAACAGCTCGCGACCCCCGATCCGCGCCTTCAAGCCCGTTACGGGCGGATAACCGCCGTCGGCGAGCCGCACGATCAGGTCCTCTACGCGTCCGAGCCTCTCCCCAGCCCTGTCGAGAAGCGGACTGCGCAAGACTATCGAGAGGTGCACCACCGGCTGTGACAAAGCGTCCATACGTTACGGCTCCACTCGGACCTTACCGCGCCATGGGCCCGCCGGCGTAGACCTTAAGAGCACACGCACTACTCACACAACAACGCCGCCCCGATGGCCCCGCCGAGATCGCCCAGGCCGGCGAGGCGCAGGGCCGGAGGATGATCGTCGCGGAAGAGGTGCGGCTTCATCGCCGTGGCGATCCTCTCGAGCATCGGCTCGCCAAAGCGTGTGCCGAGACCTCCGCCGAGCAGCACGAGCTCCACGTCGAGCAGGTTGACCGCCGAGGCGATCCCGCTGCCGAGCGCCTGCACCGCTCGCTCGATCAGTCGCATGGCGAGTTTGTCCTGGTGGGCCAGGGCGTGCGCCCACACACCGCTTGAGAGCGTTTCGCGCCCACGCTCGCGCATGATCTTGAAGAGGTCGGTGCGGTGCCCTTCCTCGACGAGCCGCTTGGCCTTGGCTTCCATGGCGCGGCGTCCCGCATATGCCTCCATGCAGCCGCGCCTTCCGCACATGCAATGCGCCCCTCCCTGCTTGACTACCATGTGGCCGATCTCCCCAGCGTCGCCGCGACCGTGCCACAGCTTGCCCTCGAGCGCCAATCCACCACCGACGCCGGTTCCCCAGAAGACGCCGAGCAACGAGCCTACCCCTCGGCCCGCGCCGACCAGTAGCTCCGCACCAGCAGCCACCGAGACGTCGTTGCCGAGCTTCGCGCCCACCCCGAGCCGCTCGGAGAGAAGAGCGGTCAGAGGCACCGCGTGGTCCCATTCGGACAGGTTGGTGGCTCGCGCGAGGGTGCCCGCGGTCGCGTCGACCTCGCCGGGAACCCCAACGCCGATCCCGTCGAGGTGCGTCACCTCGACGCCGGCCGCGCCGGCGGCCTCCGTCATGCAACCCACGAGCGCGTCGATAATCGCGGGGGGCCCGCCCTCGGGGGGCGTGAGCATGCGAGCCTGACCGAGCACGCTGTGGTCCTCGCCACGCATGACGATCGCTTGGATCTTCGTCCCGCCAAGATCGATACCGCCGTAGGTGCTCACGAACCCGGACTCTACCGTTGCGTGCGGGCGCTCTTTGGCGAGCGGCTCAGGGCGACGGTCGGTTTGTGCGAAGGACCGGTGCCGTTCGGGAAGTAGACGTGCAAGAGTTGACAGTCAACCCATATCCGCGGAAAAGGATCTCAATGCCCACTATCGAGAACACCATGCTTACCCTAAAGGGCACCGGCAAGCGCACAGCAGGGGCCCTGGCCATCCTCACGCTGACAAGCGTATGCCTGACCGCATGCGGCGGAAGCTCCTCCGGGACAGCTTCGAGCGCCAACGCTGCCGCGAAGGGCGCCTCCGGCACCAGTACGTCGGCGACCGGCGCCTCCGGCGCCTCTTCATCGACGAGCGCCTCCCATCCCGGCGCCCCCGCGACTGCCCAGTCTCGATTCTCGTCAATCCGTACATGTCTACAGAAGAACGGCGTCAACCTTCCCGCGCCCACTCACGGTGGTTCGGCGAGCGGCCATTCAAGTGGCGTACCGACTGCGACGCTCCAGGCCGCACTGAAGAAGTGCTACGCCGGCAGGACCCTGGGAGCGTTCGGCAAGCCCACTCGGCCCCCGGCCTCCCAAGCGACAACCAGCCCGGTCTTTAGGCAGGCGCTCACGAAGTACGCCGCGTGCCTGCGTCAGAACGGCGTCAACTTCCCTGCGCCGAACACCTCCGGCAAAGGACCCATCTTCAGCACCAAGGGCGTCAACACGAGCAGCCCGCAGTTCCGAGCCGCCTCGATGAAGTGTCGCGCCACCCTGATCGGTGCGTTCCGACGGTCACAGCGCGCTGCCAGTGGAGCGTCCGGCGCAGGCACATCCCCACCGGCCGGTGGGACAGCGCAGGGGAATACGGGCTCAAAATGAGAGGGATCGCCGTGCTAGCAGGCCGGCCGACGGCACTTCCAGGTTCCCGCCGGCCGGCCAGCCGGGCACGCGGTCGTGCGGGCGTCTGGCAGGCTAGAGACCGACGCTACTTACCAGGCGCAGGCTGATCGGGGATAGCCGACGGGCTCGGCTTGTGCGGAACCTTCGGCGTCTGAAGGCCGCCGGCCTGGGTCATCAGTCGCTGCCACTCGAGCGAGTTCAACACGGGGTTGACGGCAACGGGCGTGGTTGAGCTCTGGGTGGTCCCGGCAGCGCCGGCTCTCCCGCCACCCGCGGTCTTGCTTACCGTCGCCTTGGCCACCCGCTTGGGCAACTCGACCTGGATGTAGGTCGCGTGGTCTGCTCGGGCGAGCGTGCTCGGCGCACCGGGATAGGTCATTAGGCTGACGATCCGCCTGGGGGCATACCGGTGTTGGAGGGTGAGCAGTGTGCGTATCGTGACGTCGCTGACCGTGCCCGCGCCCTGGTGGCCGGCAATCGGGATTCCGTTGATGGCCGCGATGTCGAGCGTGCCGGTCGCCGGGAACACGGTCTCAAGACCCTTGGAGGTGCCTATAGCGTGCCCACAACGCAACTCGCCGACGGTCGGCTTGAGGCCGCTGCGCGATAGGAACACAAGCAGCGCGAGTGCTTCGTGGCCGATCTTGCCGGAGGCCACCTGCGTGCGATCGCACCGGCCGAGCTTTATGCCCGGATCGGCGAGCACGGCGCGCTCGAGTTCGGGTTGGGAGAGCAGATATGCGTCGCTTGCGGTCGCGCCCTCGAGCACCTGTCCCCCCTTGGCTCCCTGGGGATGAAGCGCGAGATCGAGCTGCTTCCAGTTTGCGAGGATCGGACGTGGGTCGATCGCGCTCTGCGCACCGGCCGGGCGGACCGCGAAGCGCAGGCTCGCCTGCCGATTTTCGCCATCTGAGCGCAGATGACCGAGCACGGTGCCCTGCGCCACCACCGAGCCCCTGCCCAGCTTCATCCAGCCGTCCGCGGTCCTGTTCAGGCGATCTGCCTTTTCACGGGCGTGCGCGGCGACTATCGCATCGGGGTTACCCGGGTGGGCGAACACGCGGACCTTGCCGGCGCCCGCCGTCGCCGGCGCCTGGCCTGCTGTGCCCGACGGTCCAACGCTTGCACGCTTCGCAGGACTCGTTCGCTTCTTCTGGGCGACGTGCAGCGTCACCGGAAGCTGGCGTCCCGCGGTGGCCGCCACCTTGGGAGTCGGATCGCTGCCTGCTTCGGCGCTCTGGAGCGCGCCCTTGGGAACCTGCACATTCGCGGGCTTGGGCAGTCTGTAGCCGGGGACGATGCTGCCGAGACCGGCGTAGGTGAAAAGATCGCCGTAGGTGTCGCGCAACACCACGTACTCGCCGAGCTTGCGAGAGTCGCCGATGCCAACGACGCGCCCGTCCTCGACGGCGATCACCGACGCCCCCCGGCGAGCGAGCAACTCCGACAGCTGCGAGGGCGGCGACGGAGCGTTGAGCGCGCGTTCGGCGCGGGCCGCGCTTGCGGCGGGCGAGGGGGCCGGTGTCGAGCCGGGGAGCGCGGCCACATGCGCGCTCGAGGTCGTCTTGGTCGGTCGCGTGACGCCCGCGGTTGCGCTCGCTGTGGCGCTCGGGGCGGGGGCGACCGCGGGCGGTATCGCATCCACGCCCTGCGGGATGATCGCGAGCGGGCTCAGCTGCGCGCCCGGGACCGGCAGGCTGCCCTCGGTGAGCCCCGTCAGGGTGGCTATCGCCGACGGTGGATAGCTCGCGAACAGACGCGCTCTCAACAGCACCGATTCGACGTAGGCTTCGGAGTGGTTGTACGCGAGGATCGCCCCGCGCAGGTTGCTCGAGGCGCCTGCGGCGTGCAGATAGCGGGCAGCCGCGAAGATCGCATCGACCGGGTTGTAGGGGTCGGCGTAGCCGGCACCCAGGGCATCCACCCCATACTGGAGCCACGTTTGGGGCATGAACTGCATCCAGCCGACCGCTCCGGCTGTGGACACGGCGAGGTCGGTGCCGAAGTTGGTCTCCACTTCGTTGATTCCCGCCAGCACCGGCCACGGCACGCCATACTGCACCGCGGCGGCCTGGTAGATCGGGAGCAGGAACAGCGGTATCCGATAGAAGTCGAGCGCACGCGTCGAAGCCGCCGTGCCCGCGATCATCGCGGCGAGGGCGCTCGATTGCGCAGCGGCGAGCTGCGGCGCGGCGGCGATGTTGGAGGGACCGGTGGGCGCCGCGGGCACCGGTGTGGTCGTGGTGGACGTGCTCGGAGACGGTGCGGGCGCTTCGGTCGCTTCCTGGCTGTGCGCGACGAGAACCTTCGGACCGCGTACGCGAGGCTTTGGCGCGTGCGTCGTGCGGGTTGGAGTGGTCGCCTGCGCCGGAGTCGTGGTCTGCGGCGATGTCGATGTCGATGTCGAGGTGGTCGGCGGGCCGGGCGCGGGCGTCGTCGTCGTGCCGGTGGCGGTAGACGTGGGCGCCGTGCTCGTCGTCGTGGTTTGCGCCGGGGCTTCGGGCGCGGGTGTCGAGGTGGTTCCGGCAGTGGGTTCGAGACCGGTCGGCGCCTCGGCGGCGAGCGCTCCGCCGGACAGCGGCCCCCCCAGTCCCGCGGCGGTCAATCCGCCGCCCGCGAGCGCCGAGAGAATCGCGCGGCGCACGACCATTCGTGCGCTGCTCACGCTTGACATGCCCTGCCCCTGCTCATCGTGGTCTGGTCCCATGGTCGCGTTCGAGCAGGGCACCCCTACTCCCGGAGCGCCCCTTGACCGTATTCGTATCGGCAGGGAAGCACGTCTGAGTAAAGGATTCGTAATTGAAATTGCAATCGAGCCGTACCGTCAAGGGTCGCGGACGCATGTGAACCTCCATAGCGGCAAAGCGACCGGACTGTACATGTGCCCGAGGCGTATGCCCCGAACCTGGCCGAATTGGCCGGATCGGCGCACGCAAGCTTGCAAAAGACGTTAGGCTTGGCTGGTGGAAGCGATTCTCTCGGTTTTGCAGGTGGCTATCGCGATCGGCCTGATCTTCCTCGTGCTGATGCACTCGGGCAAGGATTCCGGTCTCTCTGGCGCATTCGGGGTCGGTAGCGGCCAGGGTCCGCTCGGCGGAGGCTCGATGGTCGAGCGCAACCTCAACCGTTGGACCGTCGCGTTTGCGGTGGTGTTCGTGCTCAACACGATCCTGCTGCTCAAGAAACCCTGGTAGGAGGCGCACAGCGCCTACTTCGATGGGGGCGGCGCCTGCTCCTTCAACGCGTCCAACTTGTCGAGGATCGCGACCGCCTCGGCGCGCAGCGTGCCGTTGATCGTCTCGTAGTCCTCGCGCGAGAGCTTGCCCGTGCGATAGTCGAGCTCCGCGTCGCGAATCTCGCGATACTTGGATTCGCGCGCCACCTCGAGCTCGCCGCGCTCCCGCACTGTTGACTCGGGACGGCCTGTGCTCTGGAGGGTACGCGCCGCAACCAACGGACGGCTCACCACGGCGATCGCAGCCGCCAGCAGCGCGAGCGTCAGCGCGACGGTAAGGACGCTCATGCCTGGGGCTCAGGCGCGCGCGAGGCCATGAGCCGCGCGACGCCGCGCCCGCACGCGCACGCGGCGTCGAACCGCGCTCGGGGCCGGCCAGATCGCGATCAGCCCACCGCCGAGCACGATCCCGCCACCTATCCAGATCCACATCACAAGCGGAGAGACGATTAGCTTGAAACGGGCGGGCGGCGCGGTCTTCATGTATTCGCGTGCCATCACCGCCAGAGCGATCATCCCCTCGTCGGGGCGCACAATCGGGATCGTGCGGTTGGCGATCGCCATGATCCGCTTCAACCTGAGCGTGTTGATGTCGGGTGCGATCGCGCTCCACACGTCGCGCGCGATCCCAGCGTCCATGCTCACGTGGCTCACCGCCTGCCCGCCGATCAGGTGCCCAACCGAGCCCTGGCTCGGATCCCCGGAGTCATAGAAGCCCTCATTTGGAAAGAGCGTCGCGACATGCCGGGGTGGGTGGGATCCGGTACTCACGTGCAGCACCGCCCCGAGGCTGAGCGTGGCGCCCGTATGAGCCGTATCGGACTTCGGGGTGATGGTGGCGGTCTGGCGCACGTAGCGCACCGTGTATGCCCCCACCTTGGTGGACTGGCCCGGCGAGAGGCTCAACTCGGAGGCGTGCTGAAAGGACGAGGAGGCCGCCACGCCCACGAACAGAACCGCCATGCCGATGTGCACGACGTAGCCGCCATAGCGCCTGCGGTTGCGCTTGACGAGCGCCATCAACGCCACCGGCGCGGGCTCACCGGCCATCGCGCGGCGCACGCGCACGCCGCGCCAGTACTCCTGCCCAACGCTCCCGAGCACAAACGCCGCGCAGCAGAACATCGCGATCGCGAGCGGTTTGCCGCCGCTTACGCCCGCGCCCAACAGCGCGACGAGCGTGATGAGCGCGACGAGCAGCGGCGCGAGGAAGTTGCGACGGGCGTTCGAACGCGTCGTCTTGCGCCAGGCGATCACGGGCCCGATCCCGCTCAGCAGCACGAGCGCCAGCGCGAGGGGCACCGTGTAGCGGTCGAACCAGGGCGGCCCCACCGAAGCCTGATGGCCGGTCAGCGCTTCTGAGATGAGTGGGAAGTAGGTGCCCCAGAAGATCACAAAGCACAGTCCCACGAGCACGATGTTGTTGGCGAGGAACACGGACTCGCGCGAGAGCAGCGAATCGAGCCGGTGCTCACTGCGCAGGAGCTCGCGACGAGAGGAGACCAGGTAGATCGAACCCAGTATCAAAACCCCGATCAGCGCCACGAACGGCACTCCGAGGGTTGCTCCCCCGAACGCGTGGATCGAGCTGAGAACGCCACTGCGCACGAGGAACGTGCCCATGATCGCGAGCGTGCCCGTGGCGAGCACGAGCGACACGTTCCACACCTTCAGCATCCCTCGCTTCTCCTGGATCATCAATGAGTGCAGGAAAGCCGTCCCGGTGAGCCACGGCATCAGTGAGGCGTTCTCGACCGCGTCCCAGCCCCAGTAGCCGCCCCAGTTGAGCTCCGCGTAGGACCAACGCGCGCCGAGCATGATTCCCAGGCCAAGGAACAGCCAGGCGGCCAGCGCGAAGCGGCGGGTCGCGCGAATCCACTCGGCGTCGACTTTGCGCGCAAGCAGGGCGCCCATTCCAAACGCGAGCGGGACGATGCACAGCGTGTAGCCCGAGTAGAGCATCGGCGGGTGGATCATCATGCTCGGGTGGCGCAACAGCGGGTCGAGCCCCACGCCGTCGGAGGGCGCCGGGTTCGTGGTCGCAAACGGCGTCGCATAGAAGACCATCAGCGAGATGAAGAACCCACCGAATCCGAGCAGGATCGCCGTCGCGTAGGCGCTCTCCTCGCGCAACCGCCGGCGCGTCAGGAACAGCCCGAGGCTCGACCACAGCGACAGCAGCCACGCCCACAACAGCAGCGAGCCTTCCTGGGAGGACCACACGGCCGCGGCCTTGTAGAAGGTAGGCGTGCTCATGCTCGAGGTATCCGCGACCGTGTTGAAGCTGAAGTCGTTGCGCAGAAAGGCAAGCTCGAGCACGGCAAACGCCACCGTCAGGACGCCCGCCAGCGCGTACACCGAGCGCCGTCCCGACTCCGACCACTCGCGCCGATGAGCCCTCACGCCGTACAGCGACGCGCCGATCCCATACACGCACACCGTGAGCGCCAACACCAGGCACGCCCGCCCGAGCTCGGCCATCAGTACTTCTTGCTCTTGGTTGGGGCCACCGTGTACTTGGACGGGCACTTCGTGGTCAGCGAGTCGCGCTGGCCCGTATACGTGTCGCCGCGCTTGGCGACGGTGACGATCACCTCACGCCCTTCGCGGAACGGCCCGGGCACCTCTCCGGTATAGCTGAGCGCGACAGAAGCTTCGCCGGCTCTGTCCTGCACGCTGAAGTACAGCGTCTCCCCTTCGTGGCGCACCGAGCCGGCCTTGACCTTGCCGGTCAGCTGGTAGCTGCGCCCGGGCGTCGCTTCGCGAACGAGCTGACTGGGCGTGACGGTCGGACTTGCGGCGCTGAAGCTGGTGTAGATCAGAGCGCTTGCCAGTACCACGGCCACACTCAAGGAGACCACCAGCCGCACCGTTCGCTTGCGCGCGGGGTTCATCGGCGCTGATTATCCCAGAAGCGCCCGCACATCCGTGCCGGGCACGGCCGCGCCGCCGGACCGCCCCGACGCCCAGCCAAGGAAATATCGGCCAGACGCCGAAACCTTCGGGCATCCCAGGCGTCTTAGGAGGTAGAGACCGATGCGATCGAGTTTGCTTCATCCGCTTACCGCCCGGCGCCATCACGAGATCCCGCCTGCCGGCCCCGACATCGCAGTGCGACGTGTGCGCGACGCCGGCGGCCCGCTCGACGAGGCCTGCTACCCGTGCGCCTGCGGGCATTTCTTCATCGCGGCGGTCTCAACGACAGTCTCTTGCCCGCACTGCGGCGCGACGCAAGCGTGGTAGCTACTTGATGTGCATCCCGAGATCGCCCGGGAGATCACGAGCTGCTGGATCTCGGCTGTGCCCTCGAAGATGTCGTAGATCAGATTACAGCCGCATGATTGAGCGGTTTTGGCTTGGTAGAGCCAAACTCGCTCCGCTGCGGTGCAACGGGCGGTTGCCATTACAATCTCGAGCTATGACCACCAAGGAGCGCCTGCACAGGCTCGTGGATGAGCTCTCGGAGCAAGAGGCTGGCGAGACCCTTCGACTCATGGCCGCGAGACGGCAGGGTGCGAACATCGACGAATGGGGCGATCTGAACGCTACGACGGATAAGACCACCGCCCAGGTCACGCGAGACCTCGCTGACGAGGAACGCAAGGCCGGACTCACGCCCTGGCGACCGTGACCCCAACACGAGGGGAAGTGTGGTGGCACGAGCCACCCGACGACGAGCCCCGACCCTTCGTGATCCTCACTCGCAACGAGGCCATTGCGGGCCTCGAGAAGCTGGTGGCCGTACCGACCACGCAAACCATCCGCGGCATCCCCTCCGAGGTCGAACTGGGCCGCGAAGACGGAATGCCCGGCGACTGCGTCGTGAGCACCGACAACATCACCGTGGTTCGCAAGGCGCTGCTGACCCGGCAGATCACCACGCTCAGCCCCCAGCGGATGGACGAAGTCTGCCGCGCACTTGCCTACGCGACGAGCTGCTGAGACAGGGGTCCGGCAGCGGCCCTCGCGCGCACTCACGACGCGAGCTGCGCAGTCGGCGCCCGGCTCTCCGCACGGTCCAGGTAGGCGTCGAGCTGCGCAGCCGCCTCGCTCTCGTTGCCGGGCATCAGGTGGCCGTAGAGGTCGAGCGTGATCTGGATGCCCGCGTGGCCCATATACGTCGAGAGGGCCTTCGCGTTGACCCCCGCGGCGATCGTCAGCGACGCGAAGGTGCGCCGGCGCTCGTGCAGCGTGATCGGCTCAAGCGGGGGTTCAAGCGACTCTGACGGGACCAACTCGCCCTGGTCGTCCAATCGCCAGCCCCACGCCTTGCGGGTGCGTTCTCGCATCGACGTGTCGTTGAACGGCCTGTCGGTCGTCACACCGAACACGAGGCGTACATAGCGGTCGCCCACAGCGCCCGGTCCGCCGGTCGGAGTGCCGCGAGCAGCTTGGCGCACTCATCCGGCGAGGCAATCCGATCGCGGCCACCGCTCACCGCCGGCATCTCCAGGTCGCTCGTTGGGTTCACCGCGATCCCCGTCTCGGGCCGTCGCAGCGCCCGCTTGTAGATCGCACGGAGCGGAAGCAGCGTCACACCGATCGCGCTCTCGCTCAGGCCTGAGGCAAGCAGCCCGTCGACGAGGTCTTGAAAATCGGTGCGTGTGACCTCCGATAGTCGCACTCGCGGCCGTGGCGCTGACGCACTCCGGTGGCCATCAGAAACCTCGTCCGAGTGCTACGACGGTATACCGTCCTGACTGCATGGGAGCGGAACCTCCTGTGCCATGCCCCCGGCCGCCCCTCTCTGCCCCTCGCGAACGACATGCAGATCCTCGATCTCGATCGCCGCGCCATCCACATGGCCACACAAGTTATCGCCCACGCCCACCTGCCCTTACAATCGGGCGCGTGCAGGTTTGGGAGCTAGATCGTCTACGTGTCGCGGCGCACCAGCCGCAGATCCTGAGATCCGATGACGACGCCAACCGAGTCATCGCGCTGCTGCTGCCCCAAGGCGAGTGCCTGCAAGAGCACCAAGTCCACGAGCACGCGCTCGTGTTCCTCGTTCGCGGCGAGCTGCTGGTGAGCGCAGGCGCCAGCGAGCGAGCGCTGTCCGCACCGAGCCTGATCCACTTCGACCCCGGCGAGCGCCACGAAGTACGCGCGATCAGCGAGTGCCAGCTCGTTCTATGCCTGGCTCCCTGGCCCGGCCCCGGGCACCCGAGCCAGCCCACAACCGCATAGGCCCCGGTGAGCCACGTCTGGTTCACCATCCGCTGGCTGCACGTGCTCGCGATGGCGTTCTTCGTCGGCGGGCAGATGATGCTCGCCGCCGTGATCGTCCCCGTCGGACGGCGCTCCACCGATCGCGAGAGCCTGCGCTTGATCGCGCGCCGGTTCGGCTATGGCACGCTCATCGCGCTGGGAGTGCTGATCGCGACCGGCACGGCCATGGCCTTCCATCTTCACCTGTGGGGCAATGGCACCTTCCACGTCAAGCTCGCGCTCGTCGTCGTCCTCGGCATCCTGCTGGCGTGGCATATCCGCCACTCGGAGCTACACATCCTGGAGGGGATCGTCTTTCTGCTCTCGCTGGCAATCGTTTGGCTCGGCCTCTACCTCGCCAACGGGTACTCCTGAACGCAGCGCGTTTCGCCTACCCAGACTGATAGGTTCACCAATAAGTGGGCGCGATTCGTGGGTTAATCGCAATCCTGGTGCCGCCGTCGTTGGGACCCGGATTGGTCTAGGGAATGCGTGCGGTTGAGTCGGCGAATGCAGTGTCATCGGTTGTAGATACGTCGATGAGGACCGATTCCCCGCGCCTGAAGCGCTTCTTCCGCTCGTCAGTGCACAATCACAAATGGCAGCACCACTGGCCTGGAGCGCACGCCGCCACGCAGCGCCGTGAGAGCAGCATGGTATGCGCCCGGATGCAATGCATGCCTACCGATGCGTCCGCTGAAGGGAACAGTGTCACCACCGGCGACCTCGTTTGCCCGCTTCAGCGTGCCGAAGGAGACAGTGCGCATGCACCGTCTCGCTCGGCTGCGCCGGGACCGTGGTGTCTGCTCAACGCAACGTCGGCCGCGGCGAACTCCGGCGGTCGCACGGGTGATCGTGATCTGCACGCTAGCCGGAGCCGACAGCGCGAAGCGGACCGTCGTGCCGAGTGGAGCCCGCGTCCGCCGACCGGCGGAGATGGCCGTCTCCTTCTTCGCGACGCGGAACCGGGTGTGGGTGAGAGTCGCGTGGAGAATCGCGAGCCGGCCGGTCGCACCGTCCGAGGGGCCACTGCGAGTATTCCCGTACAGACCCGGCCATACGCCCGATGTGTTCACTGCACCGGTCGTGAACGACCACTGGTGGGTGAGCTGAGGGACCGCTTCGGGTTGACCTGGGACTATTGAGGCGCTCGCGTTGAGGGTGACGGTCGCGATGTAGGTCGTGTACGCCGCGAGCGGCTTCACGGGGATGATGATCGAGTCGACCCATTTGATCACGACAGGGCCGCTCGGACCGTTAAGTGAAGCTGAGGCTATAGAAGGTCCTTGCGCGAAGCAGAAGCCTCCGCAGGAGCCCATGGCGGGCGGCTGCTCCTCGTACACGAAGAGCTCGCGGCCCGCAATCGTCCCTTCGGGAATACCCACGGCCTTGCCGGGAACGGAAGGCCACTCTCTGGCGTCCTCGGCGGGGGGAAGCCCGGTCGTACCGTTGCCAGGGTAGGTGATCACGGTTCCAGCGGGCAGCGTTGGGCTCCCAACACCAGGCCAAGTGGTCGTGCAGGTGTAGCCCCGGGATTCGTCGATACCAAGCGTGTAGACATCCGGCATAAAGAGCTGATAGAGGTGGAAAGGAGCGTCCTCCCACGGGTTGCCCTGTGCGGACCAAACACTGCCCTCTGAGAGCACGCTGTGCATACCAGCCCAGTTGCCGCCGGGCGAGTAGCCAGGCTTACCTTCCTGCTCAGGGTGTTCGAGGATTTTATTGGCAGCGAGGTAGGCGTCGTGTGCTGCGCATGCCTGAGACCAAGTGGGGGCGGCAGTCAGTCCCGCGGGTAGGCCCCATCGTTGCCGCTCCGCGTTGAGGTACACGAGGTCTCTGGCGGTGTTGCTGGCGCTCGTTCCAGGTGGAATGGCGAGCGGCGGTGCGGGCGGCAGCGTGTAGCTGACGGTCGTTACTTGGCCGGCAGCTATGTTTACACTGGTGGTAAGCGATTCCGGCTCGGAGCTGTCAGATTCCGAGGAGTTACGGGAGATGACGATGCTGTATGTGCCAGCCGGCAGGATCGCCGTGAAGGAGCCATCTGCGTTGACGACGCCGGGCGGCGCTGTCCAGCCGCCAGAGGATGTGAACGCGATGGTGGTGCCTCCCCCAGGGGGCAGACCGGTCGCCGCGGTCATGGTGCCCGTCAGCGTCCCCACCCCCGACCCAGGCGGACCGCTTAGAACGGTCGAGATCGACAGATTTTGGCCTTCAGCAACGGTGACGCTCTGGTGGGCCTCGGTCGATCCTCCCCCCGTGCTATCGGCCACCAAGAAGAGTACCTGGTAGGTGCCTGCGGGAAGCGGTCCGTATGTCCACTTCCCCTGAGGGTCGGTAATCGCCTGCGGAAACGGAGAATGCGCCGGAAAGGTCTCCACCTTCACGCCCGCCGCCGCAGAGCCGTCAGGATAGGTCACCATCCCAGACAGCGAGCCTTCCGCAGCGCGCGCCGCAGATATATGCACGCCACTCGCCATAATCAGTAGCACAACGGCAAGAATTACCACCCCAGCAGTGTGGGTGCAGAGAGCCAAGCCCCGCCGACAAGCACCATGCAGACCGTAGGTCGAGGTTGTACGCACTATCGAGTAGACCTTCTGGCGCGACTCGACACCAATGCCACTGGGCACGCGCCCCGCGACCACGGCGCGGACGAGCAGAGGTGACATCGCCATCGCCCGTGCCCGATGCGTTTTCATCGACGGCGCTTGTGCCGCCGGGGATTCCCGCTTGAGACAACGATCGTTATGCGGGCATCAGACGCCAGATGCGTGCCGGGCGCCGAGCCGAGGTGCACCACCATGCCCTTTCGGACATGCCGGCTATGTACGTAAATGACGCGTCCGACCGCGCAGTGAGCAGTCCGGATTCGCTGCTCGACCGTCGACAGGTGCATCCTCGAACTGAAGGTAGGAACAATGCACGGTGGCGGTGGGGGCGGCGGCGGATTTGCGACTGTGAATGTCTCCGGTTGGGGGCCGGCGATCGGGGAAGTGTCACTTGAGGAGCTAGCCAGCCACAGACAGATCAAGTACTGGCCGGCCTTCGACTGGGTAGTCTTCGCTTGTTCCGAGAATGACCCGTTGACGCTCTGCCCATCGATAAGGCTGCTGCCGGTATCCGCGTCATAGGTCTGGGCGCACGGCGCACCGCCAGCCGTCCGGATCTTGGCAAAGACCTTCTCGGGCGCTTCGCTTGAGCCGGTTACCGTGACTGTCGTCTGCTGGCCTGGTTGGGGGTTGATGGGATTCGTGGTGGCGCTGATCGTGCCCCGGGAAGACCGGAACGTGATCACCTGTGTGATCGGTGTCACGATTTCCCGCTCGCCATATCCGTTGTTTTCGGGGCTGAGCCATATGCAGAACATGAAGGTGCCGGACTCTTTCCAGGTCATGACGGTTTTCAGGCTGAAGGTGCCTTCGACCTTTCCGTCCCAGAACGCCCCCAGCGTGTACCCCGTTTCTTCGTGCGCATTGGGCGCACATGGCGCGCCGCCCGGCCCGCGATACGTGACGTAAGCGTACTCCGGAACGGATGCGGTCCCGCTGAGTGTGAAGACGCGCGGGAGTTCGGCCGCCGGATCCAATTCGCCGGCGGTGTTGGTAACGGTGATGGTCGCGCTATCGGCAAACGCTTGCGCGCACAGTCCTGACGTTGCCATGGCGATTCCCGTGACAACAAGGGTTGATACGAGAAACGCGAGAGCTCGGGATTTCATTGGATACCTTTCAGGGCCTGTAGACGTTGGTGATCTTGAAGGCTTGTTCGTGCCCCGCCGGCAGTCCTACTTCGCGGAGTTGGTCCCACTCGACGCCCACCCCGTTATCGACGGCCATGGACTCGGTCAGTTCGTTGAACGCCCGGGTTTCTTCGGCGGTGGTCTCGACGGTGTGCCAGATCCCGCCATCGGAAGGGTCGGCGCCTGGGCAGCGTCCTCCGGTTTCTTCGGAGGTGTCGTTCCAGCAGCCCTCCTCGAAGGAGGACCAGGGCAGTTCTCCTGTCTCCAAGAAGCCGCCGATGGCCCCGTTTTCAGGGCTCTGGCCACCGACGAAGCGTGGTGGACCTGCTTCAAAGACGCTCGGTCCGAAGTCATCGCCGCCGACGTAGAGGTCGCCGGCGTAGATCGCACGGAAGTAGATCGGCCCAGTCGTGGTGTTCTTGACGTCGTAGGTCGAGGTGAACTGCGTCGCGCCGATGACGTATGTGGTAGTCTCGGTGACGACGGTGTCTTCTCTTTCTTCTGAGTCTAGGAGCTTGAAGACGGTGATCTGCGTATAGGGATCAGCTTCGGTCCCGGATCCTGTGACCGGCGACTGCGACACAGGTCTATACAGATCCAGGCCGTGCGGTCCAGCCGTCCCGTTGAATCCCCAGGTCGTGCCTTGAAGGGCGGGAGGTTGACCTGCACCAGCGGTCGGGAACGCCAGAAAGAACCCGCAGTCTCCGATGTTGCTGTCCGGCGGGAAGTAGTTGTCGCCACTTCCTTCGTAGCTCGATTGACACTGGCCAAGTTGACCCACTGACACTGTAAGCGGGCTGCCAGGAAGGCTCACGACGCTGGCTTCTTCGTTGGGGGGAGCCGGCTGCGCTGGTGGCGGGGGTGGGGGCGGAGGTGCGAGCTGTGGTGGTGGCGCAGGCATGTGCTTGGGAATGTTTGGTTCGCGGAGTAGCAAATTCGCCTCTTCGGTCCATCCCTTTGGGTTCGGGTGGTACCAGGTACTGGTAGAGAATGTTGAAAACGGGGCGACAAACCACCGGTTGGGATTGGAATGCGCAGCAGAGAGTTCGTGACCCGCAAAGAGCTTCTTGGTCGCGATGAACACCAGGCTCGTCGTGCGGTCCTGGGCGTCCAGTTGGCTGACGACACGCTGTTGAATCGCGTCGCCTTTGTCCTCGAGGGCCTTCAGGCGTCGACCGATCGCAACGGGTTTATGGTGAGGGCCCGGGAGTGTGTAGCTCTTGTCTTTCTCGAGGTATGGATAACCCAGCAGGGCGATCGTTGCTACAGGGCTCGCGCTGTCGTGAATCGCGCTGAGCACGTGTCGTAGCCGTGCTTCTAGTGTCCCCTCATTCAGGAGCTTTTCCGCAGCTGCGAGGTATGTGTCGCACTTCTTGCCGTCGCGGGTACCGTAGACCAAGCACTGCTCTACGATGGCCGCAAAGTTGGCATCGTCACCGCCGGTCGTAAGAAGGATGAGGCCATAGCTGCCGTTGACCGCGTTTATCTGCGGGGCCTGACCGTGTTCCCTCGCAAAGAAGCCGTTCGTCGTATCTCCACTACATGCGACGTTTGTGAGAGTTGCTGACTGGCTATACGGAGGGCGCGTGAGTGCTGCAGCGTATAGAGACGCATAGTCTTTGGGCGAGCGATAACAGCCAGACGGCTTGGAGTACGAACCGGCGCCATTGCCCGCCGAATAGGAGTCGCCCATGACGAGGATGGGAAAGGCCGGGTCGGATGCCGCGGCCACCCCGGAGCCGATGGCAACTGACCCAAAGGTACACAGTGCGAGCGCTAGCAGCATGACGCCGAGCATGTGGCGTACTACAGATCGGTTGGTCTGTTGGGCAGATCTCAAGACGGGGGCGGTATAAACGCCGGCTATGTAGATGATTTGTTGGTTCATGGCACGGGATGTATTGCAGCCACTCAACCCCACACACGAGCGGCGCCGACAAAGCCCAAACTGTTCTCTGACGCGAGCGTGCGCTCATGAACGGCGAAGCGGGTGAACAGATCTCTGCCGAGGCTAGTGAGCGAGCCGCGTATGCGCACCGGCTTTCTTGCTCCGCGTGGCCTTCTTTGGCTTAGGGGCGTATCGCCTTCTAGACTGGGCTTCGCAGGCCTTACGCTTACTCTTGGACCTGGCTTTCCTGCACACGCTAACTGTCGTACCGTTCTAGCGATCACGCCGTACCCGTCAACAGTTCGGAACGTTGTTGTCGACGAATGGCGTGCCTTTGAGGCTTCCTGAGGTCTGTCCGTTATTGTAGAACGCATCAGCCGACACGTAGTAGTTATTGCTCCAGGGGCTGGACGCGATTCGATACCACCACGTGTTGCCGTCTTCGACGCGAAAACCCGTGACCTTGCATGCGATCTGCACCGTGTCGTTTGACGGGATCGACGGACCCTCGGTCCCGCCGGCATTGGTGTAGTTCGTCCAGGTGTGGGCTACCCCGCCGGTTGTCTCAGAATATGTCGGTGCGGGTGGCTGCGGAGTCGGCGCGGGTGTAGATTCCGCGGGCGGGGGTGTAGATTCCTGGGTTGCCGAATGGCCTGGACACACTGGCACGCCGGCGTCGAGTTCGTTGGCGGACTTCCCGTCGGCTATGTAATGGGCGTTCAGCCACCCCTCGTTGGCGACACCGTTGGCGGTGGGCCGTGTCGCGTTGCTGACGTCGTACCAGAGCTTGTCGTTGTAGGGGCCCACCGCGTCGCCCCAGCCGTAGCAGATCAGCTGCACCTTCTCGTTCATGTACACGCCGAGCCCGGGCGTGCGGCTCGTGTCAGCGGTATTTGGGCTGTTGCGGAAGTAGACACCATCCGGGGGAGTTTCGTCGGTGTTCTGGGCTGCGAACACCAGGCCGCTGCTCTGCGGCGGCGGGTTTTCGCTGGCGGCAGGGCTGCCGCCGGGAGGATTGCTGTTCGCCTTCGCGTGCAGCACACCGATCACAGACAAATACGGACCGTCGTTTCCAAGCGTGCTCCCCGTAATCGTGATCGTGGTGCGACCCGACGGCGCTGCATTCTGCTCGATCAGTTCGACATGTCCCGCCGCGACCGAGTTGACGATCGCGACATGCCCCCATCGCTCTCCCGAGAAGATCACTGCATCACCGGGCACAGGTATATAGCCGGACCCGTTGGGATGCTTGTCGAAAGAGCTTGACGGCACGGCACCGAAGAGCTGATTTGCGCCTTCGATGCCCGCTCCAGCGAGCCCGTGATACCAGCCCTCGGTGTTTATGAAGCGCTCAAAGAGCTCTACGCACTGGTAATGCCCGCTCCCTCCGTCGGCGCCATCGGAATACACGTTGACGCCATGCCCTCCAAACCAGGCACTGCCGGGAAGGATGATCGTGCCATAAGGCGGATAGCGCCCTCCGCCGCGAGCGCCCGTGGGCGGCTCAATCAGCGTCGGTGGTCTACGAGGATCGACGGCAACTGCGTGTATGACGATATGCCGCAGCTTTGCCGGAGCCGCCAGCGGCGACCCGTACAAGTCCACCTTCGCGACAGCAGATCGCCCAGCGCTGCCGCACCTCACGACCGCCACCCACACGCCATTAGGCGCAGTGCTCGGAAAGCTCCAGACAAACTCGATTTCCCCTCCTCGCCCGGGGCGCGTCGCGCGGCTCCTCGCGGCCACATGACCAGCTCTATTGAGCCGCAGCACACACGACTGTCCCTTGGCGCTCCTGGACACAACGAACGACTGCTGAGCGCGCGTGACCCGCTTGGAGACGGTGACAATTCGGAGACCGCGTTGTCCTTGCCCGCCCTCCAGCGCAAAACCCTCTGACACGAACATGGCCGTGACGGCGAACACCGTCAAAGCCAGCGCGACCAGCACCGAAACCCACCGCATCGGCGAGCCGCCATACCCAGCGCTAGCTATGCCGACGCCAGAGGTCATGCTGGTGTACCGAGACGCACCCTGGTGATTTGCACCATTCATTGTGGTCCCAGATGCCGGGCTCATCGTCGAAGCAAGGTCCATGCGGGGCAACATTACCGGGATACGGGCAATTCCGCATGTAGGGACTGCATGAGAGGTCTGCCCATCGAGAGTTCAGGGGTGCGCATCAGCCAAACCCCACAGATCGCTCTCGGCCGGGCAATCCGCCTGCGCCGCGAGGAGATCGGACTCACCCAAGAGGCCCTTGCAGACGCCGCCGACCTCGACGCGACCTCGATCCGTGGCCTTGAGCGCGGAACATCCAACCCTACCTGGGATGTAGCTGACCGGGTCTCGCGGGCGCTGGGTCTGGCCCTCCATGAACTCGCGCGCATGGCCGACGAGCTGGAGACCAAGGATCGGCAACCCACCAACCAGCCCATAGGCCGGTGAGGCTGAGACGGGTGTACTGCCTTCCCTGAAGGGCGCGGCCACGTCGACCTGAGAAATGACATTGCGGCGCAGTCTTGCCCAGGCGACCGCAACAAGCAAGAGTCGGGATGTGATGAGACCGCCGCGGCAGTGCGGAGATGGGCGCACTCGGCTACTCTGCCCGCGTGTCTGGAGCCACAGCAAGTCTGGCTGACGAGACTGTTCCACAGGTCCGCGGGAGCACGGCCGACATCGCTGCCGCGGCCACCGAGGCGCTTGCCGTGGCTGCGCTGCGTGTCGGGTTTGGGCTGATGACGATCGCCGCCGCGAGCGACACCGTGTTCGCGCTGCTCGACGGCGCCGGGCTGCTTGCAGGTATCGAGGGCGCTGTCCTCACCGTTCTCGCCGTGGGCGGGCTGCTGCGCCCGGCGACAGCGGCACTGCTGTTGCGTCCACCCGGCCGAGTGGTGATCGCGGCCGCGCTGTTCGCCCTCGCCGGAGCATTCGATTGGGGCATCCAAAGTCACTTCTCCGAGGTCGCGCCGGCGATCGTGTGGATCGCAGTAATCGTCTCCTCGGCACCGTGGATCGTGGCCTGCGTTCTGCTCTCCGCAGCCGGGTATCTCATCGACCTGTTGCTTAAGGGTCATTCCCTCGCGTGGGCGGTGACGCCGACTGGACGGGAACTCGTGATCAACCAGTGGATCGACCTCGCCGCGAACGCCGGTGCCGTGCTCGTGCTCGTCATGCTCCTGCGCCGGTTCATCGCCGGTGTACCAGCAAGCCTGGCCGCCGCACGAACCGGCGGTCTAGCGACCACCCCGGCGCTGGCGGCAGCGGTGCGCGCCGAACCCGTCGTGCTGCTGCCTCGCGCGGATGCCGCCTCGCTTATCGCGCCTCTCACCGACGCCGAGCACAAGGTGCTCGCGCTGCTCAGGAATGGCCTGGTGCCCAAGCAGGCCGCACTGGAGCTGTCGGTGACTCTGGCGACGGTCCGCTCCCACATCGCTGCGGCCAAGCGCAAGACCGGAGCGCGCACGATCGAGCAACTCATCGGCATCTACGCCCAGGCAACCAGTGCCGGCTGAACTGCAACCCGCCCGGCCGCAAACGCCGAGCAGCGACACGGCCAGCCGCACGCTGATGCGGCGCGGCGCGGACCTCGTCTACCTCACCGAGGAGCTATACCTGCGCCTGCTCATCCTCACCTTGCTGCTCACCGCGATCGGCTGTGCCCTGTCCGTGTGGTTTGCCGTGATCGGCTCGCACACCTCCCTGCTGCTTACGAGCGTGATCGCAGCGGTGGCGCTCGCGTTCGCGGTCCTCGGGCTGGCGAGGCCACGGCCCTGCTATCGGTGGCTGCGCCACAGTCAGCTACAACAGGTCAGTCCCGCAGTTTTCGTGATCGTCGCTGTGCTGTGCAATGGCCCGGACAGCCCCTCTTGGTGGGTAGCGCTGCCATTGCTGTGGGTGATCGCCGCAGTCAGCTCCACCACCCTGTCGGTCGCCGCGGCGACTGTGACCGCCGGTGCGTATCTCGCGGGCACGGCACTGGGTGGCGAACCGCTGGTGCACAACGGCGACGCGGAAATCCTCGGCGCCGCCGTCGCGCTACCCGGCAACATCCTCGTCGGACGGCTCGTCGCCGAGGTGTTCGCACGGTTCGTCCTGCGGCTGCACCAGCTCGAACGCCAAGCCGAAGTGCCGGCGCCACCGAAGCCAGTTCGCGTGGTCACAAGCCCTGGCATCACTGACCGTCGCGCCACGCCTCAACCCGCCCCGGCCGGTACACCGAAACGCCGTCGGTCGCTCGCTCACCTCACCTCCCGAGAGCTCGAGGCGCTCCTGCTTGTACGCGACGGGCTGCTGCAAACCGAGATCGCACTCGCCCTCGGCGTCTCCACCAGCCAGGTCGAGCGCCTACTCGCCTCGGCACGCTCCCGCACCGGAATGGCTACCACGAGTCAACTCGTCGCCAATCTGGTCACCGAGCAACTATCGCCTTGAACGCCTTCTCAGCCACCCCTCGGTGAGTCGAGTTCCCCCATGGCCGACCCGCGCGTCAGAGCACCATCTGGTCGAGCCGCCTTGCAACCTCAGACGCGAGGACGCGCTCGGAGCGACGTTCGATCAGACCGGCAGCCTCGAGGCTGATGAGCGCGTCGGCGATCGCGAGCTTGCGCTTGTTCTTCTTCGCCATCTCGGGCGGATCGCCGGTGAGGTGGCGGACGAGGACGTTCGTGTCGAGGACGCCCTCAGCGGCGCTTCTCCGCGCGTGAGCGGCGCGTCTGTCGCATAACCTCATCCCAGGACGTTCCGCGCTTTGCCTGCGGCACCGTGACCGAGCCGGCCATGCCGATGAAGTCGGTGGTCTTTGCGACGATCGCCCGTGTGCGCTCCACGCGGAAGACGATCTCATCGCCCTCGTGGAGCTCCAGTGCCTCGCGCATCGCCTTAGGGATCGTGACCTGCCCCTTGGAGGTCAGACGCGCCGAGGAATCCATAGGCTCCCGTCCAGGCGGCGAGGTTCATGCTAATGTTCATGCTAATGTTTACGTGAATGTTCATGTATATGTCTACGTAAGGAGCAACTTGTGACCAGTGCCGTAGCAAGCCGTCTTGATTCGATCCGTGACCGCGGCGGAATCAAGTCCCGCGAGGTCGCCCAGCTGCTCGATACCACCCCGCAGACCGTTTCGCGCTGGCGTACCGGCAAGGTCGAACCGCAACCCGACCGCCTGCAGCGACTGCTTACGCTCGAGTGGCTGCTTGCAGAGCTCGCCGAGCTCTACGAGCCCGATGAGGCCCATCTGTGGTTGTTCGCACCGCACCGCCTGCTCGGCGGCGAACGTCCCGCCAGCCGCATCCAGCAGGGCAAGCTCGACGACGTGCTCGCTCTGATTGCCCAGCTGCGGGACGGCGCCTACGTCTGATAACCACCGCCGGTACCAGCGAACATGGTCTACCCGTCAAAGCTACTCGATCGCCTGCAGGCGATCACACCGGCTCCGTGGAGCGGCCAAGCGTTTCGGCACATGTTTGGCGACTACCCGCCCGACGCCGAGAACACCCG